>Ga0335069_10000100_pt1 | contig 147589 bp, 117 predicted proteins | sample Lox_Sample_11_FD_206714 | JGI IMG/M metagenome (GOLD analysis project Ga0335069, IMG submission 206714) | Soil microbial communities from Loxahatchee National Wildlife Refuge, Florida, United States - Lox_Sample_1.1 | ecosystem: Environmental > Terrestrial > Soil > Wetlands | place: USA... | reverse complement strand
CAGGTGTGAGTGCTCGGGCATGAGTACGTAACCGATAATCCGGAAGCCCAGCTCGGCCCGCAGATCCTCCAGAGTCTCGACGAATTTGCGCTTGTAGCGGTCGGAGTCAAAGATGCGGACTTTTCGGTAGATGTTGGCGGTCAGGTAGTGGACATGATTCTGACCGTAAAAATGCTCCAGACGCGGCATGGGGGCAGTCTATATCACTTGGCTGAGGGTCGCAGACATAAAAAGCAATGTCTGCGCCACCCGCGGCTTTTCCAGCGGCGCACGGTCGTGCGCCCCCGCCCGCAACGCGGGACGGCGGGGCAGGCGGTACCGATGGCAGGGGCTGCCTGGGCGCGTGCCCAAACCGGCTTCTGGGTCTGTGCATTACCTATAGGTAAATATACGTATAGACAACGGACGGCCGATTTGCTAGCTTCTGCTCTGTATGCCCGGACGAGCCCTGGGAGGGTTATTCCCAGGGGACGAAAGGTTCAGCCCTATGACCGAAACCTGTCAGAAAAAAGTGCGATTCGCGACCGGCCCGCGATGCAAAAACAAACACCGTCTTCCAACGATGTGTATGAAAAATAAGCTAGTTAGTCGCAGAGGTCAGCCGGCGCAGATCGCATACGTCGTCTGTAAGCTAATGATAAACAATAACTTAAGATTTCGGGTCGGCATGGGCCACCCGCTGAAAATGCAGGATAGTCCTACGATGTGCATGAAAACAAACAACTTAAAACTGACATTTTGACAAGTCCAACGATGTTGTTGAAAAATAAGGTACTTAGTGATCCGCTATCCAACGATGTTTATGAAAACAAAGGGTGTTAACCCCAAATTGCTCGCCTCGTTTTTGCGCTTGCAAGCGGCTTGATGACCTCACGGCGAGAGAGAGATTTCGTGGCGGGGTTGCCCGGAAAGGCGCGCGCTGGCGAGACCTGGTCCGCATCGCGGATATCGCGCAGCTTGACATCCCTAGACTCTTCAGATAGTTTGAGCCGGAAGAACCTCGGCGAGTTTCCATATGAAAAAAGCTTGGCGGCGATGGGTTTGGCTGGGTGTGGGCGCCCTGCTCATTGTCCTGATCTTCTATAACCTGAGCGGCAGCCCCGAGTGGCGCACTTTCCGCTGGGACCGGCTGTGGGCGTCGATTGTCGGGGCCCGTCTGGATTATCTGCTGCTTTCCCTAGTGGGCGTCTATCTCACCTATTTCTTGCGGGCGATCCGCTGGAGATTCTTTCTGGAGCCGATCAAGCGCGCTCGCCTGTGGTTCTTGTTTGCGGGCCAGGTTCTGGGATTCAGCTCAATCTTCCTGGTGGGGCGGCCGGGCGAATTGGTGCGGCCTGCGTATATTGCCAAGAAAGAAAACGTCCCCATGAGCGCGATGCTGGCCGTGTGGCTGCTCGAACGCGCCTTCGACACCATTGCCATGGTGGTGCTTTTTGCCGCCGCTCTCTACTTTGGACCGGTGGGGCCGGCCACCACGCGGGGAACCTCCGTGCTGGGCGTCATGCACAAGGGCGGGAACGTTCTGTTTGCGTTCACCGGAGTGTTGGTGCTGGGGCTGGCGCTCTTCCGCTGGAAGGCCGCTGCGATGACGGCCGGCACGTTGCGCGTGTTCGGTTTCCTCCCCGACCGCGCGCGCGGCGCGTTCGCGCGTTTTCTGCACTCCTTTGGAGAAGGTCTGAGCGTCATCCGCGATTGGAAAGGCTTGGCGGGCAGCGTCGCCACCACGGTCTTGCTCTGGTCGGTTAACACCACCGTTTTCCTGCTGGTGTTCAAGAGCCTGGGAGGCGAACTTAGCCGGCTGGGATGGTTGGCTGCGGGCCTGACTCTGTTCTGCGCTGCTCTGGGCTTGATCATTCAGTTTCCGGGGATCGGCGGCGGGTATCAGGTGGGCGCCATCCTGGCGTTGACCGAGGTCTTTAATGTTCCGGCTGAGCCTGCTACGGGCGCCGCTATTCTGCTCTGGCTGATGATGTCGGTCCCTTGCCTCGCGCTGGGATTGATTTTGCTGATCCATGAAGGGCTGTCGTTCCGCAAGCTGGGGGCAATTGCCAAGGAAGAAGAGCAGGCCGCCACCATTGAAAAGATCTGAGGAAGGCGCTGTCAGTCCGGCGGTGTGACCCGTCGATATCCCGCCAAATCCGCGAGGTGAGAGAACACCATGAGATGCCCCTTCTGCGGGAACGTGGAGGACAAGGTTGTGGATTCGCGCGAGGCGAAAATCGGAGACACCATCCGCCGCCGCCGCCAATGCGAAAAATGCCACCGCCGCTTCACGACTTACGAACGCATCGACGAGATCCCTTACATGGTGGTCAAGAAGGACGGCCGCCGGGAGAAGTTTGATCGGCAGAAACTGTTAACAGGCTTGCTCAAAGCTTGTGAGAAGCGCCCTGTGTCCATGTCCAAGCTGGAAGAGATCGTCGATGAGGCCGAGGCTAACGTAGCCGAATCACAGGAGCGTGAACGCCCTACGGGTGAACTGGGTACGTTGGTCATGAACCGGCTCAAGCGGCTCGACAAGGTGGCCTACGTGCGTTTCGCTTCGGTCTATATGGATTTCAAGGACGTCCGCGAGTTCATGGATGAGCTGAAGGATCTGCTGAAAGCGAAGGGGAAGTAGAACCGATCATCGCTCCGGCCAGCACCAGCGCAATCCACGGCTCTACACTTTGCATACTACAAACATAGCGACCGTTACCGCTGTAGCGGCGCTCTACGAGCGCCGAACGGCGGTCATAGACCGCCGCTACAGTAAGGTGCTGTCACCGTATTCTGCCATCCTTGTCAGTACCGCTCTTCCTGGTTATAGACGAACGCTCCGAACGTCTTGTAGGTCTCGAAGCCGGTCCGTTGATAGAGCCGCACGGCGCCTTCGTTCTTGTCGGTCACGGTAAGGGTGACTTCCCGGAAGCCGTCGCGGATAAGGTCGCGAAAGGCTGCCTCCATCAACATTGAGCCTACACCGTGTCCCTGGAAAGGTACGGCCACGGCCACCTGTGGTATATGCGCCGTGCGGGCGCGGATGCTTGTTACCGCGAGGATTCCCGCTAACTGCCGCGTGGGCCGATGGACGGCCATGCGCGAAATCCTCGGCAGGAATTCCCCGCAACCTGCGTGGTGAACAATGTTCTCAAGCAGGCGGGTCGTGCCACTGACGGAGGCGTACTGATCGTTGATGTCCGCGTCGACGTGCCGCCGGTAAGAGTAGTAGAGCAGGTCCGCCGCGGCTTCGTCGAAATGGCCTTCCCAAGGCATCACGTGCATATCAGCGAGTACGAAGTCCTCGTCTGCTGCTGGTGTGGCTGCGGGTTCGGCTTTGTCAACACCCCGGGCGTGCCACTTGTCCAAAGGAAGACTCATGAACCGGCGCAAGTAGTTCTGAAAGTGACGGGGGCCGAAGCTGGGTTCGAGATCTTCGAGCTGGAAATGCGGGAGCTGCGCCTCGACGCGGCGAAGCCCGGGCGTGCCCAAAAGAGTCTCTACCACATGCTTGAGTAAGTGGTGGGCATGATCGAGCCCTGGCAACTGAGGGTCTACGAAAAGATCGCCGATCAGGCCCTTCTCGCCGTCGTAAAAAAAGAAGCAATAGCCGCGGACCGTATCTTCCGCAACCAGTGCGTATCCGGACAGCCGCTTTTCGCGCAGGCAGGCATTGATGATCTGGAGAGAGGAAGCGAAGTCCCAGCGCAGCCTTTCATCCCAGGCCTTGGACTCCGCTTGCAGAAGGCTGGAAAAATCCCTGGCCTCAAAGCGCCGGATATCAATGATCTCGAAAGCCAAGTTTGGTTCCTTTCCTGAGTGGTACCCAGAGAATCTCACTATGTTTGCAACTCGGGCGCCGTTAGAGGAGCACCGCCTGGCACTTGCTGAGCTAAATCTTTGCTGCCGTGACCAAATGGCGAATGCATGGATTTATTCGGGACTCAGTCAGGGTTCCCTGGTTTATGGTGGCATTGGTTGTCAGCAGCCGTACCTGCGAAGTGGAGAAGTTCGGAGTACGTCGCTAATATAAACCCAGCCACCGCGCGGCACAATACCCTTACCCCAGTGGGTGACCTGGCCGCCGCGACTGTCCGCCGGTGAGAGGTTGCGATAGATGCCGAGATTCTTGTGCATAATGTCTGCTTCAGGATGCGCGCGGATTCTTGCCTGCGACTTCTGACCTGAAATTGCAGGGAGCCGGTTGCAGTGGGGAAAAACCCACGTTGCTGTGAGGGAAAGACCCGGCTGGGTATTCAGCCGGGCAGCGGAGGTGTACTGGTGATTGAAGGGACCTTGCGTTTATCGACGGTGGAAGGAAACGGCCGGCAGTTTGTGGCGCAGTCGGGCACGGGCCACGCCCTGGTTATTGATGATGCCGAGGGGCACAGCGGGCCTAAGCCGATTGAACTCGCGCTTCTCGCCCTGGGTGGATGCACGGCTTTCGATGTGATCGGCATTCTGCGCAAGAAGCGCCAGAGAGTGACCGGTTATGAGATCGTGCTGCGGGCCGAGCAGAACCCCGAGCCTCCTACCTATTTCACCCGCGTCGAAATCAAGCACCGGCTGCGAGGCAGCGTGGATCCGGCGGCCGTTGAGACGGCCATTCACCTGTCCGAGACAAAGTACTGCGCGGTGGGCGCCATGATTGCGAAGACGGCCAAAATCGAGACGACCTTTGAGATTCTCCCCGAGGAAGGCTCGGCATCCCCAGCCGCGGCTCTCTGACGATGGGAGCGGTCAGACCACGGGCGGCGGCCCGCCCATTTCCAGGTTGATTTCGCCCACGCCGCCCTGGATCTCAATCCGCAGGGTGACCGGTGACTTGCCGTAAGATCCGTTGACGTAGACGTCGCCCTGTTTGTGCAGGGTGCCGGCGTTAATGGTTCCCAGTCCGCCATGCGCCGTTACGTGCACGCCGACGTCGCTGGGCAAGCGCACGGTAGCTTTCCCGACGCCGCCCTGAATTCGAGCGACCAGGTCCTTCTTCCAACTGCCGGTGAGGTCTACCGTCGTTTCGCCTGCTCCCATGTTGACCTCCAGGCTATTCAGCGCCAGCCCTCCCAGCGCCAGCGTGGCGCGGCCTGCGCCCACGCTGACCGTCATGTCTGTGGGAACCTTACCCAAGCGCAGATCCCACTCGTTCCGGGTATTGCCGGAAACGGATCCCATACGGGACTGGCTGATGTCGAGGCTGCCCACCGTGTCCTGCACGGCGTATCGAACCTCGGGCTGCCACTCCGGCACGTTGTAAGTAAAATTGGCGTCCAGAAGTTGCGGCGCACCGGGGTTGATCTTTAACTCTCCAGCTTTCATGTCGATGTTGATCCGAACAGATTTCGCAGCTCCCAGCGCCACGGTTTTCGATTCCGTGCGCAGTTCGCTCACCGAGACTCGCTCGCCATCCATAGTGCAGGCGCATGCAATCGCCAGACCGGACAGTAGGGTCGTCCCGAGGCAAAGATTCGCCCAGCGTTTCTGCATGGGTTCACCCCCTCTCTCTTGTGTGTGCGGCCGATATATCCGCACGTCTTCCTCAGACAGCGCGGCCGCCTTGCATTTAAATACGCAGAATGCACTTGCGGAGTTGCAAGGCAAAGACGAAGTCTATAAAATGCCGACGGTATTACACTATGCGTCACCAGACAACGCCGCTGAGTTCGATTGAGTTATCCATTGTGGTGACGGTCTATTCCGAGACCTTTTCGATTGACGAGACCCTGAATATCCTGTTCAGTCGCGACCGCAACTATATCAAGGAAATCCTTCTGGTGACATCTCCGCGGGCTTCCGAGGAGACCTTCGGGATCTGCAAGGCGTGGGTGGCCAAGGACCCGCGCGTCAGGCTGGTGATCCAGAAGAACAACCCCGGCATTGGTTGGGCTTACCGGGAAGGCATGGAGGCCGCCACGGGCAACTTTGTGGCGCTGATGGCTGGTGACCTCGAGACCGAGCCTGCCGCCGTCGACCGCATGGTGCAGAAGATCGTGGACACGGGCTGCGATGGAGTCATCCCTAACCGCTGGCTGCCGGGTGGCGGGTTCACGAATTACGATCCCTTGAAGCTGGTCCTCAACTGGATTTTCCAGAAGATGTTCAAGGTGCTGTTCTGGACGCGCCTCGGTGACTTCACCTTTGGGTTCAAGATTCTGAGCAAAGAGATTACCCGCGCTGTCCCGTGGGAAGGCACGCTGCATGAGGTCTGCATCGAGACCACGCTCAAGCCGCTCAAGGCAGGTTACTACCTGGAGCAGGTTCCCACGGTCTGGGTTGGCCGAAAAGAGGGCCGCAGCGTTAATCCGCTTCTCCGTAATTTCCGTTACCTCAAGATGGGGCTCAGGATCTTTGTGGGACCCCGCCCGGTGAAACCCATTCCCCTGGAGGGGGCGTGAAAAAAAACTGCCACATTGTATTCACCACGATTCACCAGCCGACCATTCTGAATGACCTTTATGAGAACCTGAGCCGTTACGGCCACCTTGATGAAGTTAAAGTGTGGGTGGTCGGAGATCGCAAGACGCCGGCTGGCGCCCGGGAGCTTGCCGCCGCGGCGTCCGCGCGGGGTCTGGAGACCGTCTATTTCAGTATTGAGGAGCAGGATGAGTGGGGCAAACGCTTTCCACTCTACTCGTTGATTCCCTACAACACGGACGGCCGCCGGGTGTTCGGGTATTTGCGGGCGCTGGAAGACGGCTGCGAGCTGATGATCTCGATCGACGATGATAACTTCCCGACGCACGATGATTTTGTGGGCGGCCATCGCCGTACCGGACAGCCGTGGCCTCATGCGGTGGTGAAGGAGGACAAGCAGTTCCACAATATCTGCGAGTATCTGACCTTTGAACCGGCCCGCCTGGTCTTTCCTCGGGGATTTCCTTTTCAACTGCGCGGCCATGTGAACGAGGCGCAGGCGGTGCCTGCTCCGGCAGACGCCACCGTGGGCGTTACGGAGGGCCTTTGGCTGGCGGAGCCGGATGTGGACGCTACAACCTGGCTCAACGGAAAAGTGAAAGGCACAGCCTATCAGGGGCCGGACGTGTTTGTTCTTGACCAGGCAACGTGGTCGCCGGTTAATACGCAGAACACCAGCGTCATCCGTGAACTCATTCCGGCGTTTGTATTCGTCACCATGGCCTGGCCGGTTCCGGGTGGCAAGCTCGACCGCTACGGCGACATCTGGGGCGGCTATTTCCTGCTGGCATTGATGCAGGGAACGAAGTATCACTTGGCCTTCGGTCGCCCGCTTGTCGAGCACCGCAGAAATGCGCACAACTATGTGGATGACCTGCGCTTCGAATTCTGGGGGATGATTCTCACGGACTGGCTGCTGGAACTTCTGCGCCGGTCGTTCCATCCCACTTCCACGCGCATGACGGAACGCGTTCTGGAGTTGGCGGAGTTTCTGGACGCAGAAGCGGTGAGGAACTTGCCCACCTGGTGCCCGAGTGAGATTGAAGCCTTTCTTCATTCTACTTCCAAGAACCTCCGCGCCTGGTCCGCGGCCTGCCAACAAGTCGGCGTCTAGTGAGGATTGCAAAACGCACTGTAGCGGCGCTCTATGAGCGCCGAAACGGCGGTCATAGACCGCCGCTACAAGGGCTGTTGCCATTTTGTTCGGTAATCCCGATAGAGCATAACCGTACACCGCTCCGGAAGACCGGTGCGACAACTGGCCACGGGCCACTGACAACTGGCCACTGACAACTGATAGCTTCTGTGATAACTTCCCCTGGCGTAGCTACAGGTGACCGGTCCTTAACAGCCACCTGTGTACTGATCCCATGATATCGGTCGTCATTCCCACATACAACGAAGCGGCAGTTATTGAGCAGACGCTTCGCCGTGCGGCGGCTGCGCTGCGTGCTGCCGGGCAAGAATTCGAGTTGGTGGTTGTGGACGATGCGAGCGCCGATGGCACGGCCGCGCGGGCGGAAGCGTTGGCCCCGGAAATCCCCGTGCGAGTGCTGAAGCGGCCGGGCAGGCTGGGTCTGGCCACGGCGGTACTGGACGGATGGGCCATGGCGAGCGGGGAAGTGCTGGGCGTGATCGATGCGGACCTTCAGCACCCGCCCGAAGTGTTGACGGCGCTTGCGGCAGCAGTCTACGAAGAGGGCGCCGACCTCGCCATCGGCAGCCGCTACGTGCCGGGCGGTGGCACCTCCGATTGGACGTTGCGGCGCCGCCTGATCTCCCGCACCGCGACCCACATGGCTGCGACGGTTCTGCCCTTGCGACTCGCCGCCGTGCGTGATCCGATGTCGGGAGTCTTCCTGCTGCGGCGCTCCATTTTGAGTCAAGCGCGGCTGAACCCGATGGGTTACAAGATTCTCCTGGAGGTTATTGCCAAGGCGCATTACCAGCATTTGGTGGAAGTCCCCTACGTTTTCCAGGAACGTGAGCACGGTAGTTCGAAGTTGGGCGCCCGCCAGTACCTTGAGTACGTCGCGCACCTTGCGCGGTTGGCGATAACCACGGGCCAACTTGCCGCCGGAATTCGATATGCGGCCGTGGCGCTGGTGGGCACGGCAATCGACGTCGGACTTGTTCTCGTCTTGATCCGCCAGGGATGGTCTCCTCTTGTCGCGTTGCCGGCGGCCATCGTGCTGGCGCTCGCCGCCAATTCTCTTGGAAACGACCTATTCACGTTCTCGGGGGCGCGGGCCAGTCGCCTTGAACCTCTTGCCGGTCCTCCTGCGCGGCGGGAAGGACTGCCACCGGTTACCCGGCGGGACTTGAGCGGAAGCCCCCTGAAGCGTGCCCTTCGATATGGAAAGGTCTGCGCGCCTGGAGCCATCCTGAACGCCTCCGTGACGCTCTTGTTCCTCTCGCAAGGGGTGGATGTGCTCGTATCCGCCGCGGCCGGCGTGGTGGCCGGTGGTGTCCTCAACCTCCTTTTCAACATTCCGTCCATTTGGAGAACCTGGACGTTATGAACACCGCGTGCCTGGCATAAACACGCTGTGTGATTCGTGGTAGGATGCCACCCGGTTATTCCGAAGGCACTGGCCCTGCGGCCCACGCGAAGTTCCCGCCTTCCCAGGATTGGATGAGCACGCGGCTCAAATACCTCGGAACGTCTGCCGGCGTCGTGGCTGTCTATGCGCTGGCCACCCTACCCATCCTTGTCGTGTTCCCTCCCGCCTGGCCCGATGAAGTTCTCTTTTACTCGCCTGCCGCCGCCCTGGCGAGGGGGCAGGGAATGGGGACGCCGGTGCTGGCCGGCTTCCTTCCGGGGATCGCTCGCTACACCTACTGGCAGCCGCCGGGATACTTCTTCTTCCTCTCGCTCGTCCTGCGCTTCGTGACCGTCTCGCATCATTTCCTCGCGATGCGTCTCTTCTCCTGGTTCCTTGGGGTTGTGGTTCTGCTGCTGGGAGTTGCTATCCTCAAGCGGCTCGCGGTGAAGCCCTCGGGAGTGTTCCTCGGCCTCATTGTGCTGGGTATGCAGGCGAGTTTCATCCAGGCAGCGAACGTCGGCCGCATGGAGATGCTGACCCTTGCGCTGACCTTGGCGGCTCTGGACGCCTACCTGGCTTTTCGCGAGAAACGGCGGGCTTGGCTTCTTGCCTGGACAGGCTTCCTGGCCGGCGTCGCCACGGTCTGCCATCCGGTGGGGATTCTGGCTGCCGGGCTCATGGTGGTGCATGAAGTTGCCGAGGCCCTTAGCCGAGGCGCCGATGGACGGCGGCTCACAGCCGAACGAGCGTCTGTCCCTGATAACTCCTCTGCCGTGGAGGGGAACTACGCCGGCCGCCGCTGGGCCAAAGAGGTTTTGATCTTTCTGGGCAGCAGCTTCGCGGCCTTCGTGCCCTGGCTTTTGTACATTGCCCAGTCTCCGCGGCTGTTTGCTGCGCAGATGGCGGCGCAGTCGGCCAGGAAATCGTCCTACCTGGGCACGCTGTTGACTTCGGGTGGGTACGTGCACTGGATTTTCCACCCCTTTCAGGATGCGATCTGGCCGCTCGGCCACCCGATAGGAGGATCGTGGCCCTTTACGCAGGGGACGGCGGTGCTCATCCAGGTCCTGATGTTGATCGTGGGCTTGGTTGTACTCTTGGCGGAGGGCCGGCGCCGCTTGGAGGCTTCCCTGCTGGGGGCCTGGGCCCTGGCAGGTTATGCGGTGAATCTGTTTATGCCGGAATTCTGGTATGCCGTTTACTTCTCAGTTCCGTGCTGCGTGCTGTTAGGATGGGCCGTCTCTGCGACCGCGAATCGGTGGGGGCGCGGACTGGCGCTTGCGACGTTGATCCTTTCCGCCGGCCTGAATTTTGGCATGGCCAAATTCCTCTGGTATACCGGCCAGGACGGGTCGAGACGCTACAAGTTGTACTGCGCAACCCTGGCTCAGAAGATGCCTCCCCATTCGAGCGTTCTCTTGGCGGCGCTTCCTGATCCCTATTTTGGCTTGCTCGAAGAGAACCGGTCTTATCGGATGTACGAATTTGTGCCCGAAGATGTCCCTGTCGACAAGGCGCAGGTGGAGGAATCCCTCAGCAAGATCGACTACGTGGTGGGAAGCGCCTGCTGCCGGCCAGACTACCTTGTGGACTACTTGCTGTCTCACGGGAGAGCGGAAGTCACTTTGGACGAATGGCGCTCCCTGTTTCCTCCTATCGTCGTCTGGAAGCTGCGTGCTTACGAGAATTCGCCGGTCAAACGAGAGGGAAGGTCTCGAAATGAAGAATGATCTGGACACGACCGCGACGCGAGGTGCGCAGGAACCGCCAGCGGGACAGAGGGTGGCCGGAATACTATGGGCGGTGCTGGGAGCGGGGTTGGTAGTCAGACTGGTTCTTGCCTGCACGAGTGTCCACACTCTCATTCTGCTGAACGTCCCTGATGATGCCTTCTATGGCTTCAAGATTGCGCAGAATATTGCTGCTGGTCTGGGGTCTACATTTGACGGGCTTCATCCCACTAATGGATATCACCCGCTCTGGACAGGCGGGATTCTCGTGCTTCTCTGCCGCGCTGTCCCCGGCCGACCTGAGTTGCTGGTGAACTTGGCCCTGGTCCTACAATCCCTCATGGACATCGGTACTACTATGGGCGTTTACTTGATCGCGCGAGCGGTTTTGTCATCTAGTGGGTGGGCTATCCTGGCTGCTGCACTTTATGCGTTTAACCCCAACGTGATTTTCTACGAGGTTGATGGACTCGAGACTGCGCTAGGCACCCTGCTAATGGTGGCGGTGCTCTGGATTTTCATCCGATTCAACGGGCCGGAATTCAGAAGATGGGAACACCGGTTCCTTTTTGCCGTGGCATGCGGTCTGATGCTTTTGGCAAGAACGGACACCATTTTTCTATGTGCCGTTTTATTCCTGCTGTGCGCTGTTCAGGAATGGAGGGTCCACGGCGGAATCCAGAAGTCCTTCGTTATGGGCGTAATTGTTACACTCTTAGTGACGCCCTGGCTTGTGTGGAGCTACTTGCGGTTCCACCAAATAGTCCAAGTCAGCGGGATGGCAAGACCTTGGGTGCTCCGGCAGAACCTCCATGGCTCAGCCTTTCTAGAGGGGCTAAAACTCCTCAAATACGAGCTGACCTATGAATGGCCCGTCCAAAACGGTTTGGCCGGCGGCGTTTTCGTGCTTGTTGCGATCACTGCCTTTCTACTATTTCGGTCGGGCACGCGGCCCAAGACTCCCGAAAAAGGCTGGAGCGTCATAAGCTGGGCTTGGCTGGCACTGTTTCTTACGATCTTGTTTCATTGCTTTGTGCGATTGCATCCCCGTCCTTGGTACAGTGCCCTGTTCCCAGTGTTGAATGCGTTGACGATCTGTTGGGCGGGCCATCGAATCTGGAGCCTGCCGCGAGCACGGCGCGGTATTTCCTACGCATTAGGATTGATTTTTGTTGTCTATGTCCTGACGGGTTTGTACACCGTCTGGATGAAGAAGTACTCCTGGCAAGGCGAGTTCCTTCGCGCGGCGGAGTGGTTTCGTTTGAATACTCCGCTGGATGCACGCGTCGGAGCTTTCAATTCAGGAATCATCGGATATTTCTCGCAGCGGACGGTGGTTAACCTGGATGGGGTGGTCAATAACTCAGCCTTCGATGCTCTGCGTGGTCGTCAGTTGCAGAAGTACGTGTGGGATAATTCTATTACCTATATCGCCGATTTTAGGTTCAGCGTGGAGGTTGACCACAAACGATTTTGGAATGGGGGGCGTGACGAACTCGACCTTGATCGGGAACCGGCTTTTCCCTCATATCCGATCTTTTGGGAGCACTCCGGAATGCGGATCTACAGGGTCTGCAGACCAGCCGCTCAAGGGGGGACTAAGTGGAGCATCTATCAAACCCGTCTCCGACAAGAGTCGCGAGAAATTCGGGTTCACCGTGTTTCCCGATGGATGGCTGAAGAGAATACGGTGAAATGGTAGTCGGCGATAAGGGCAGAGAAGCCCGGCATTTTTGTTGAAAGAGTCGTTTCCTGAGTGATGACAAATCTCTCAGCCTCGATGGGTTGGAAAACAGAACATCCCGCGAACTCCGAAGGGTGCGTGCCGGCGACAAACGATCTGCACACCCGCTGGTGGTTCTGGGGAGCGATGGCGTTGGCGTTTCTCCGCGTGCTTCCGGCTCTGCGGTTTCCTATTGGCCGGGACGAGGCTACCTACTGCGTCATCGGGCAAGGCTTGCTGCGCGGGCAAGTTCTCTATCGCGACCTTTGGGACAACAAACCTCCCGGCATCTTTTACATCTACGCCGTGATCGTCAAACTGTTTGGGCCTGTGATGTGGTCGATCGGCATCGTTGATATTCTCTGGTTGTTGGCGATCTCGGTTTGCATCTTCTGCTTTGCCAAACGGTATCTCGGCGCGCCCGCGGCGGCGATTGCGGTGGCTGCGAATGCTCACTGGCACTGTTCGTGGGGCTATATTCACGCCGCGCAGCCCGAGACCTTTGTAATGCTCTTTGTCTTCCTCGCGTATTTCCTCTTGACGTCGAAACAAGCCGCGAGTTGGTGGGCAAATGTCCTGGCGGGCGTCTTGTGCGGCGCGGCGTTTTGGGTGAAGTACAACGCCGCACCTCTATTCCCGGCATTCGCGCTCTTGCCCTATCTCGATTTCAGCGGCTTTGACGCGCAACCGCGGCGCGTCCGTTTGACGATTTCCTGGCGAGAGTGGTGCGTGCGAACCGCACTCCTGGTAGCGGGCTTCGTAGTGGCCATCCTCGCCGTGCTCCTGTACTTCCGGGCCATCGGTGCGTTGCCGGCTTTGCGGGAAGTGCAATTTGAAGTTCTGCCTCGTTATGGCTCCATGTTTCTTGAGCGGATGCGCAATTACCCGCTCTTTGCACTTACCCTGACTCGCCTTCACCTGGGGGCCTGGTCGGAGGCCGCCTTCGCGGCTGCGCTCGCCATTGCTTGGTGGCGACGCGAGTTGCGCGTGGTTGCTCTCGTGGTCATCATGGCCGTGGCCGGTTTCATCTCCACGGCCTCGCAGGTTCGATATAGTTCCTATGCTTTTGAAACTGCGTACCCCTTTTTCGCGATGTTTTGGGGCTACGTGATCTTCAAGGGCGCCGAAGGATTTCAATATCTCCGCGCGTGTCTTCGCCGCCGCAGTTGGAAGCTGGCGGAGGCGCTGCTGTGGCTTGCTGCTGCGCAAGTGGTTTACTTCCCTCTGCCCGACATGGCCTATGCGATCGGCGAGGAATACCGAGGCTTGGTGCAGTGGGTGCACAATCCTCGCGAATCTTATGCGAACTACGCGTTCCCCCATCCGCTCGAAAAGCTCCATGGCCAGCTTGCGATTGTTGATTATCTCCAGAAGAGCCGAACGCAGGAGGGGGGAGTGTTTGTCTGGGGAACTGCGCCCCTGATTAACTTCCTGACGCAGCGGCCGAACCCCAGCCGGTTCGTCTCGAATTTTCCGCTCATCTCTCCCTGGGGGCCTGTGCGCTGGCGACAGGAACTGCTCGGAGAGTTGAACCGAAGGCCCCCGCGGTTCATTGTGGTGGCGCGCCACGACAACATTCCCGTCGTGACGCTGACTTATGATGATTCCGAGCAATGCGTGGCGAAATTCCCGGCGCTGCTTGCCTTTATCAATAGCCATTACGAGCCGGTCGAAAAACTGTATGATTTTGAGCTTTACGCGCGCAAGGATCCATGACCGTTGCGTCGCGCGATGACCGGGGCGCGCGCGGCGTCTTTCGGGCGCTGCTGAGCATATGACCGCTGATCCTCCTCCCAAATCCGAGCACTCCCGCGCCTGGCTGCTTGCGGGGCTTGCTGTGGTCTTTCTCCGCGCTCTTCCTAACCTGCGCTTCCCCATTGGGCGCGACCAGGCTACTTACTGCGTGATTGGCCAGGGATTGCTTCACGGTCAACTGCTTTACCGCGACCTTTGGGACAACAAACCTCCGGGGATTTTCTATATCTACGCGCTGATCGTGAAAATCTTCGGGCCCGTCATGTGGTCGGTGGGCGTCGTCGATATTCTCTGGCTGCTTGCGATCTCGCTTTGCATCTTCTACTTTGCACGGCGTTTTATGGGCGTGCCCGCCGCCACTTTGGCAATGGTCTTTAATGCCGCGCGGCATTGCCGGCAGGGGTACATCCACGCTGCACAGCCGGAAACGTTTGTGATGCTTTGTGTGTTCGCGGCCTGGTTTTTGTTGGGAGAGCGTGACCCCTCACCCTCCCTCGTACCTCGGGCACCCTCTCTCCTGGGGAGAGGGGAAGAATCAGGCGAGAGGATGCCTTGCGTACCGTTCCCCCAGGAGAGAAGGCTGGGTTGGACGCTGCGGACGATTCGGTGTCTCGGGGCAGGTCTGGTACTGGGTGTAGCTTTCTGGCTGAAATACAACGCCGTGGCTTTCTTCCCCTTCCTTATGATCTTGCCATTTCTGGACTTCCGCGAATTGGACGGGGTGGCGGGCCGGGTCCGCCTGCGGGTACCGTGGCGGGACTGGGTCGGGCGCGTGCTGGTCGTGGGAGCCGGCTTTGCCGTGATGGTCGGCGGTGTGCTCGCCTACTTCCGTATCGCGGGTGCATGGCCTGCACTCAAGGAAGTCCAGTTTGAAGTGTTGCCGCGTTATGGCGCCATGGCCCTCGGAATAACGTCCAACAATTTTGTGGTGTGGGCTCTGCGCCAGACCCAAAATCACCTGGGGATCTGGAGTGAGGTTGCCGCCGCGCTCACGTTGCTGATTGCCTGGAGGCGCCGGGAACTGAGTCGCGTTGCACCTGCGATTCTGATGGCCACGGCAGGGTACCTTTCGGTCGCGATGCAGGTGCGTTTCCATCATCCTTATTACTATGAGACGTGTTATCCCTTTTTCGCGATGTTCTGGGGATACATCTCGGTCAAGACTTACGAGGGATTCCAATTCCTCCGGCGCGCATGTGCAGAACGGCGGATGGCTCTGGCGGGCGGCCTGTTGTGGGTGGTGCTGGTGGGTGCCGCCGCTTCTCTGCTGCCGGAAGAGGGCGTGCGCGTTGCGCAGCAGTACCAATACTTCGCAGACTGGTGGCGCAATCCCGAGCAGTCGTACGCCGTTTACTGGTGGCAACTTCCTCTCGACAAGCTCTCGGGGCAAATCCATGTGATCAACTTTCTGAAGGCGCACTCGTGCCCTGACGATGAGGTTTACGTTTGGGGAACAGCTCCCCTGATCAACTTTCTGAGCCAACGCAGGAATCCCTCACGGTTCGTCTCCAACCTGGCTTTGATATCGCTGTGGGCGCCGGACCGTTGGCGCCAGGAGTTAGTGCGTACGCTGGAAACGAGCCGCCCGCGCTATATCGTGGTAGTGCGCCGCGATTCCATCCCCGCGGTGTCGTTTACCGGTTTGGATTCGGAACAGTATTTGCGCGTGTACCCTGCGCTGGCGGGCGTCCTGGAACGCAATTACCGGAAGGATGTTGATTTCGGTGACTTCGTGGTTTACGAGCTTAAGTAGCGCAGGGCTCGCTCTCCAGCCCTGCGGGTTTTCAATTCCTCCCCTCGGAGACGACCACAGTCAGCGCGGGACGCGCCTGGCGGGGCGTTTCCTTCTCCCGTGGGGAGAAGGTGGTCGAGATACGAGCCAGGGGGCCCCTGTCCTGCTTGCTGTGGGGATGAGGGGTTTCTTCTGACCTCTTCAACAGGCCAGCCCCATACAGCCCCCGGCTTTGCCGCGAAATAGTTACTCGCACTGGTTTCAATCGGCAATCGTCAATCGAAAATCGGCAATTGTTGAAAAGCCGCAGGGCTGGAAAGCGGGCCCTGCGCTACGGTTTCCCCTGCGTCATATTCTGACCTTGCTAAAGCACAACACGAGCAGTGTCGCTGCCGTGAGGAGGGAAACAGCCAAACCGGCGCGCAGCCCACGCTGGTGGTATTCAAAGCGGATCTGGTGCTGGCCCGCTTCGACGTAGACCGCGCGAAAGATCTGGTTGGCGCGCAGGACGGGTGCGGTGTGACCATCAACGGTGGCCTGCCAGCCGGGGTCGTACCGTTCAAGCAGAACAACGTAGCCAGGCCGCGTGAGCTGTGCCTGCAACGTGACGGAGTTGGGGGTGCGGCCCGTAATGTCCACATGGCCAGTGGACGACGGTCCACCGGACTGTAGTGGCACGCCATGGCGTGCCACTACGGCCGTAGCGCCGGGCTTTAGCCCGGCAGGTGCCGCCCCGAAGGGCAGCGCTACTAAAGAGGAGTCCTGAAGCGGGGCGAGGATGACAGTGTTGAGGGCATCAAAATCCGGCGACGCCAGCAAATCCAATGTCTCGACGGAGTCCGTGGAGAACCGCGTATTGCCCGCCACATAGGCGCGGGGCACAAAGCACGCATCTTCGTACAGGCGGCTTGGTAGCGGCGAGCCGTTCGAGACGTCGCCGATGAACCGCGTGGCGGCGGAATCGGCGCGCGCTGTCCGGAGCACGTACTTCACATTCGTGCGGCCCAGCAAGCAATCCGCGTGCAGAGGGTCGGCCTTCTTCTGGCTCAGGTAGATTTCCACGTCATAGAGATAAGGCGGAAGCGAGCGCTCGAGATCCAGGTTGATATCCCCTTCAACCTCGTTGACCATGGAGCCGGCCGCGAGCTGCGTGCGCGTCTGGAAGGCTCCCTGCGCAACGGGGTCTAGGTCGCGGGCTTCGGGGACGGATTCGAAGCTGACATAGGTCTGGAGATTCTTCGTGTCGGGTGTCTGCGTAATCGGCCAGTTGGAACTGACGCGATAGGCGCCGGGCGCGTAGTTGATTTCGGACAACACCGTGGGCCGATAGGTGAAGAAGCTCTTGGGGACCGTCGGATTGATGGGGTAGTTGGCCGCGACAAGCTGGCCCATGCCGATCAGGGCAAAAGCGGCCAGCGCCGGACGCGCCCATTTCTTCTGCTGCTCAAGACCGATGAGCACAACCAGTCCACCCAAGCCGAACCCCACCAGGCCAGGAAGCTCGAAGCGCAGCATCGTGACTAGCGCGTCGGGCATCAGGCCGGTTGCGAAGGGTGCGCGCCCAAGACCTTGGAGCATCCCGCGCGCGGGCGCCATGATGACAGCAGGCAGCAGCCACGCCGCGGCGAGGACGAGAAGAACCAAACCCAGAAAGGTCGCGAGGGGTGCCAGCACACGCCGGTGGCGGGCTCGCCATTCGTTGGTGTCTGAGCGGAGAACGTCCAGCCCCCACCCGGCCAGGATCGATACGAGGAATGCCACCAAGACCAGCAACTTCGCGGGATAGCGCACCACCATCAGCGGTGGAAACAACAGGTAGGCCAGGGAAAACACCGGTGTGAAATGGCCGAAGGAGAGGATAAGAAAGGTCCCTGCCGCGCCCGCCGCGAAGTTCCGGTGAGGATGCCGTCCCAACCGCCAGCCCGCGAGCGCCAGGAAGAGCGGAACAAATCCCAGGAACAAGGAAAGCAGATAGGGGAGGTTCCGGTCCGAAACAAACCACAGCCAACTGGTCGGAGCTGCGATGCCCGAGCCGAAGAAGTCCGGTATCAGCACGGCCAAGATCGCTAGAGGATGGATGGCCCAATTGGCGGTCTCCCGGAAACGCAGGCCCTGCACGCCCCGGCGCGAGTGGCTGAGCAGGTCGGCGGCCGGCAGTGTTTGGACCGCGCAAAGCAGCAGGACTCCGCAACCCAGTAAGAAGAAGATTCCGACGATGCGCAGATTGGCCTTCGACCAGAGCTTGTCTCGCGTGCCCGCGCGAAAGAGTGCGTAGGCAAACGTGAGTCCGAACGTCGCGAGAAAGGTCATCGGCTCGCCGGCAAGCCACTGGAGAGAAAACACCACAATGAGCAGTGCCCAGGAACGCAAGAGCTTGCTTTCCAGGGCTCGGTCCACGGCGAGCATTGCCCATGGGATCCAGGCAGCGCAGGCGCACTGGTTGTAGAGGTCGCCCAAGGACAGCACCGGCCCGCTGAACACGAACACAAAAGCCGCGAAAAACGCTGCGACGCGCGTCTGCCCCCAGCGGTGCACGAGCAGGTAGGTGCCAATTCCCGCGACTGCGAAATGCAGGGGGAAGTGAAGCGAATAGGCGATGTCGACAGGCAACAGAACAATCAGCAGAGTGTAAGGGTAGAAGAAGAGCAGGTTGGGGTTGGCCAGTACCTGCTGGCCATAGTTCAAGTACGGGTTCCAGTAAGGAAGAAAACCCTGGTGGCACAGGTCATGGATAAAACGCGCGCTGGGATACGTGTAGTTGTAGATGTCGCGATAGAAGAACATCGCTTGCGTGAAGATGACCTTCCAGAACATGCCGGCGACACTGGCCACCAGCAGCGCCATGGCGGCGAAATCACGGCCGGTGAGGTGCACACCGGTGGTGTGGGTTTCGACATTGGGCGGGAGGTGGTCGTAATCTGGAGTCATTTTAAGGTAGCGCGGCCGTCCGGGCCGCACCCGTTGGCGGCGTGTCCTTCGGGTCCGTCATGTTTTCAGTCGCTTGAAAACCCGTTCAGGAATAGCACGTACCACCAGCATGATACATTTCCAGAACCAGGGGACGTAAACCACATCCTTCCGGCGTTGGATGGCGCTGTAGATTTGTCGCGCCACGGCGTCCGGCTGCGCCACCAAGGACAGTTTAGGGCGGCCATAGGTCATGCGTGTATCAACGAAGCCCGGCTTCACGGTGATGACGCGGACCCCCGCGCGAAACAGGCGGTTGCGCAAGCCCTGTAAATACGCGGCGAGCCCCGCTTTGGCGGAGCCATAAAGGTAGTTGCTTTGGCGTCCGCGGTCGCCCGCTACGGAAGCAAGTGCACACAAGAATCCCTGGCCCTTGCGCTCGAAGTGCTGACCCAAGAAATTGAGCGCCAGGACGGGCCCCGTATAATTCGTTTCCACGATCTTCCGGGCTTCATGCGGATTGTGTGCCGCCGTTTCCTGATCGCCAAGGTAGCCGATCGCCACGATTGCGCCTTGCAAAGAATCGCCAGCCAGCGTGACACACGCGGCAAGTGAGGATTCGATTTCATGAAAGCTCAGCGCATCGAAACACTGCGCGTAGGCTTTCACACCGTAACGCAGATTCAGGTCCGCCGCGACGGCGCGCACTTCCTCCATGTCGCGCCCCGCCAAAACCATGTCGTATCGGTGCGACGCAAACTCCACCGCCAGCGCCCGGCCAATGCCGGTCCCCGCTCCCAGGATCAGAACACTTGGCACAACCACACCCCGTTGATTGTCGATTCTCGATGGACGATAGGAAGTTGTCAGTTATCAGTCATCAGTTGTCAGTGGGGGCTCAGGCAAAGCTCTTCACTGAAAACTGACAACTGAAGACTGAAAACTGCCTCCGCTAGCAACTGACAATCGTCGATCGTCCTTCGTCCCTCATACAATTCCCAGCCTTCGAGCCATCGAGGATGAAAGCACGCCTTGCGGGTCCAGCTTCTGCTGAATTGCCCGGAAGGCCGCGAGTTTCGGATACATCGCGGCAAAGTCCGCGGCTTGTAGTACGGCATCTTTGGCCAGGTAGACATGCCCGCCGTGACCCAGCGTCATCCGGTCTAGCTCGTGGAGAAACGGGAGCAGACCGCGCGTCACGGGGATATCCAGGGCCAGAGTGTAGCCGCGCATCGGAAACGAGAGCAGCCCGAGACCGGTATCGCCGAACCGCTTCAGAACCGCCAGGAACGACGCCCTTCCCGAACGCGCCAGGCGATCGAGGATGGTGCGCAGACCCTCGCGTCCGCTTTCCTGCGGAAGCGCGATCTGGTATTGCACGAAGCCCTTTCTGCCATACATCCGATTCCATTGCAGGATGGCGTCGAGAGGATAGAAGAACTTCTCAAAGCTCACGAGTTGGTGAGGCTGGTTGTTCCCGAGCGCGTAGAAGGCCGCGTTGAAGGCTTTCACCGTGAGGCGGTTCAGGGTCCCGGAAGGAAAATTGATGCACAGATTCCAGCGGGGCTGCATCGATGCGGCAAGCGGACGACGGAAGCAGGAACGTAGCTCGCCCGCCGCGGCGTGATTGCCGCGCATCAGAATGCTGCGGCCCATCCGCTTTCCGGTGGCAAGCCCGTCAATCCACGCGACGGAGTATTGATAGCGCTCGTCGGATTCTTCCATCGTGGCCAGGGCGTCATCGAGATTCGCCGCTTTGTGGTAGTCAACCCAAACGTAGGCTGATTCGACTCGCCGCAGTTGCAGGTGGGCGCTGAGGATGGCGCCGGTCAGTCCCATCCCACCCACCGTGGCCCAGAAGACCTCGGCGTGTGAGGTGGGAGAGCACAGCCAAATTTCACCGCTGGGCAGAAGCAGTTGGAAATCCTGGACGAAGTTGGAAAACGATCCATCCTTGTGGTGATTCTTGCCATGGATGTCCGAGGCAATTGCCCCGCCTATGGTGACGAACTTGGTCCCTGGCGTCACGGGCAGAAACCAGCCGCGCGGCAGAAAGTACTGGATAATCTCGGCAAGGCTCACGCCACTTTCGCATTCGAGAATGCCCGTCGAGTCCTGGAAGGAGAGGAAGCGGTTCAGCCGTGTGTGGTCGATCACCGCGGCGCCACGGTTCAGAGCGGCGTCGCCGTAACTGCGCCCGAGGCCCCGTGAGATGTAAGCGGACTGCGAGCCCGATGCCAGCGTAGCGACTATTTCGCCGCGCTTCTCGGGCCGGAAGACATGACACATCTCCACCGGGAAGCGGCCCCAGCCGGAAAGGCGTTTGGTTGTAAAGGTAGGTTTCATGAGTCTTCAGTTGTCAGTCGTCAGTTCTCAGTTCTGCGGCGCTGCATTAGTGCCGTCAGCATTCGTTTCACCTCGATAACGGCGCTTTCCAGGCTGCGGTATTCCTCCTCTTTAAGGAACTTCAGGTCGTGGGCGAGGAGTAGTTGATACTCGACCTCACTCGCGGAACCAGTTGCCATTTGAAGAAAACGGGCGAAGTCTGCCCCGCCCGTCCTGCCACAACCCTCAGCAATGTTGAAGACGATGGAAGCGGCAGCACGCCGCATCTGACTCGTCAGACCGTAGAGCTCTTCTTTCGGGAACCGAGCCGTAAGTTTGTACATTGCGAGGGTGAGTTGATGCCTCTTTTCCCATACTTTGAGTTTCTTGAAGTCCTGCATTTCGCTCCTCGCCCCGCTGAGGTCCAACAAATGGAAGCCAAATCGTGGTTGCTGCATACTGACGACTGAGGACTGACAACTGACAACTTCCTGCCGAGCGCTGACGGCCGAAAGCTAGAGATAGATGATAAAGATCACCGACGCCGCCCAGATTAGCACCACTGAGAGCAGCACGGGGTCCGTAAATAGAGCCCGCGCGGGGTTCCCCCCTTGTTTGTGATGGTGGACCAGATACAGGTAACGAAATATTCCGAACAAGACAAACGGAATGGTGATCTCCAGGCGCTTACCCGGGAACTTGCTCTGTACATCCTGCGACAACGTGTAGAGCGCGTAAGACACTACCGTGGACGCCGTAACGATTCCAATAAGCTGGTCCAGGAAATAGGGTGTGTAGTCCGCGAGAATGGCGCGATGTTCGGAGGCGTGGTTTCCCAATAGCGTGAGCTCATGCCGGCGCTTGCTCAGAGCGATGAACAGAGCCAGCAACGTTGTGCACACAATCAGCCAGGGAGAAATGGCCACACGAATTACCAAGCCGCCCCCGATCACGCGGAACAGGAATCCCGCGGCCACGATGAAGACATCCAACAAGACAATACGTTTCAAGAAACTCGAATAGAGAATGTTCAATGCCAAGTAGGCGCTGACGACGAGAAGAAAACGCGCGTCCAATTCCCAGGCGCCGCCCAGCGCTATCAGGCCGAGAATGACGCCCACCGTCCCCGCGAGTGCCGGGGAAATGCGTCTCGAGGCGATCGGCCGCAGCCGCTTCGTGGGATGGTGCCGGTCCTCTGAAGCATCAAGGATGTCGTTGAGGACATAAGCAGCGCTCGACGCGAAACAGAAGACCACGGCCGCCAAGGTTACCTTCCAGCATCGGTCCCAGCGCGTGAGGCTCTCAGAAAAGATCAGGGCCGCGAAGACAAAGCCGTTCTTGACCCACTGCTGCGGGCGCAGCGTCTCGATAAGTGCTTGCAGCGTAAGCGTCAGGCTGCGGGATGTCCTTTCAGCGGGGATCGAGGTTGAGTCCATTCGGATTGCGGCCTCATTGCTGGGGCGGCTTGCGAGCTGCGGACTTGCCGCCAAGGTGAGCTAAGGTTAGCTGATCGACTTGGCTTTTTCAACGCGATTGAATTGGCCCGGGCCCTGCGCTACGGTACGGTCAGGGGACCATCCCGGGCAGCCAGTAAGCTTGGACGAACGAGAGCAGGCTGATGAGCACGACCAGCACCAGGCTGTGGCCGAAGGTCGAGCGTACAACCTCGCCTTCGTGCCCTACCAGGCCCACCGTGGTGACTCCGATCGCAATGTTCTCCGGCGAGATCATTTTCCCCAGGCAAGCGCCGGAGCAATTTGTCGCGGCCAGCAGCAGCGGACTCACGCCGATCTGGTGACCGACCGCTACCTGGAGATTTCCGAACAGAAGGTTGCTCGCGGTATCGCTGCCGGTCAGAAAACAGGCAATCCAGCCGAGAAACCCGCTGACGAGTGGAAAGAACTTGCCCAGCCCTGCCAGCGCCGCGCCCAACGTGTAGGTCATGCCGGAGTAGTTGTAAAGATAGGCCAGCGATACGATGAGGCCGACGGTCAACGTTGCCCGGCGAAGTTGCATGAGAGTCTTGACTCCACTCTTGGCAAGGACCCGGGGGCTGACCAGGAAAAGCAAGGCGACCAGGATCACGGCCGTAAGGCCGGCGGTGCCCGCCGCCAGCGGTTGAAACTGGAAAACCGCCGCATAGGGCCTCTGATACAGCTCGATCTGGATCGCGTTGTGGAGGTGAGGCACGGGCAGGCTTCTCTGTCCCACACCGAAAAGGTGGAAGTAGGTCCAGGCTCCCATTACGACGGCAAGCAGGACCCACGGCGCCCACGCAATTACTGATTCCGAGGCTGTCACATGAGCGGCGGGCGGCTGTTCCTGGAGTGTGGCGTCTGCGGCACGATGGTAGGGCGCTGGTTTCCAAAAATGGAGGAATACGATGACGCAGGCGATTGATACCAGCGCGCAGACAAGGTCCGCGGCGTACGGCCCCCAATAATTTGTGGTGGCGAATTGCGCCAAAGCGAAGCTAGCGCCACCCACCAGAGCCACGGGCCAGGTGTCCCGCAGAGCTTTGCGCCCACCGACCGCCCATACCAGATAGGCGGGCAGGATTAGTGAAAGAAGCGGAAGCTGGCGGCCCACCATGAGGGAGAGTTTGAACTGGTTGAGCCCCGTCACGCCGGCCAGGGCAACGATGGGAATGCCAAGTCCGCCGAACGCCACCGGCACGGTGTTGCCGACCAGCGCGAGGGTAACGGCTTGACGGGCGGTGAAACCGAGACCGAGCAGCAGAAAACCCGCCACCGCCACGGGTGTGCCGAATCCCGCGGTGCCTTCCAGCAAGGCGCTGAAACAGAAAGCAACCAGGATGACCTGAATGCGCGGGTCGCCAAGAGCGTGTTGCCCCATCCAACGGCGCAGCAACTCAAAGGCGCCGGTCTCAACGGAAAGGTTGTAGAGCCACAGCGCGGAGAAGACCATCCACATAATCGGCCAAAGCGCATAGACCACGCCGAATCCCACGCTCAGAAGGGCGAGGTCCGCCGGCATGCGCCATACGACAAGCGATAGGAGAAATGCGGCCGCAAGACCCACGGCGGCTGAGAACGCTCCGCTCCGGCGCAGCCCGCCCATGAGAACAAGGACGATGGCGAGCGGGATAACTGCAAAGAGCGCCGAGATGCCCAGCCCACCCACAGGGGCCAGAGGCTGCGGCCACAGGGTAGCAAGATGACCAGCACCTATCGGCGGTAGCACTACGGCAAATGAAGTTGGCATGGTTGTCAGGATTTGGATCACAAAAACCTTGGCCTCTTAGCCACTGTAGGGGCGCACGGCCGTGCGCCCGATGGTGCGCTTTCGAGGGAAAGCACGGACTATCACCTTCCCGTGGTCAGACATCAGGCAGGAAGTGGAGATCCGCAATTTCTTCTTTGGTGAACCCCACCAGTTCCGGTTCGATGGGAATTTTCATGCCGGTCCGCGCATAAACGGTTCGGCGAACGTGGCGGGCCAGCGCCAGCACGTCCTGGGCAGTCGCGCCGCCCTGATTGAGCAATACGAGCGGCTGGGGCTCATTCACCTGGGCTCCGCCCATGCGGTGGCCTTTCAAACCGCAGATTTCGATCAAGAACGCGGTCGGCACCTTGACGGTGTCCCGCGTAGGGAATCGCTTCCGCATCTCATCCAAGCGCGAAACTTCCTGCGGCGAGAAGTGGCGATTGAGGTTCGCCCGCAGTGTTGCAAACTCCGCTTCGGTCAGCGAAAGATTCTTGAAGAAAGAGCCGGCGTTCCCGCCCCGTTCTTCACGGGGGAAGGGAAACTTGCGGTCGCGAATGGCGATGATGGCCTGGCGAATCTCCGCCGGCCGCTTCGCGCTTGACTCCGCAAACCAGGTTCGTAGGTCGGGATAGTTGAGGTTGGGGTTCCCACGCTTAGCAAAGCGGAGAGTCAGGCTCACAATAATGAACCGTCCACGAGCGGTGCTGTTGAAGATGCTGCGCCGATAGGCAAAGCCGCAGTCGGCGGCGCTGAGCTGCTGGACGGCGCCGCTCGCAGTGTCCACGACTTGCGCAGATTCCACCACGTCACTGACTTGCTGGCCGTAAGCCCCGATGTTCTGAACCAGTGCTGCGCCCGCTTGTCCCGGGATGTGCGAGAGGTTCTCGATCCTCCACCAGCCCACTTCCACGGCGTAACGAACGACCTCATCCCAGGGTTCCCCCGCATTGACTTCGAGCGTCGCGCTGTCGGCATCCTCGCGAACTTTGCGGATGCCGCGGAAGTCCGGATGTAGCACGACGCCCTCAAATCCGCGATCGCTCACCAGGATGTTGCTCCCGCCACCCAGCGTGAACAAGGGCAGGGACTGGCGCTGGGCAAATGTCAGCGCACCACGCACATCCTCAACGGAATTCGCGGAGAGGAAATGACGCGCCGGCCCACCGATCTTGAAAGTGGTATAAGGTTTAAGGACCACATCCGAAGACATAACGACGCCCAAATCGCGCGTAGACATAAGGCGTGATTGTAACAGGCAAAGCAGCTTGGGTCATTGATTCATCGGGCCATTGTGCCATTTTCGAGACGATCGGCGATTGACGGTGGCGAGATGCTTCCTTGCCATGCTATCCCACCATCGTCAATCGTTGCTTCAAATCGCCCGATGACCCAATGACCCGATTCCTACCACTGCCGCTTCTCAACCCTGGGCCGTTCGGCCCGGCTCATTGCTTTGACTTCGATGGCGGGATGCTCAAGGCCGCGCAGTTCCTCGATGTTCTCGCAGACTTTTAGGACGGCGTCCGCGATATCGTCGGTATCTTTCTTCGAGCCCAGGAAGATATGGTGCGGCAGCCATACGGACTCTTCATAGGCGGCGCGCTCGGACGCCGGGCAGTGGTAACTGTTTTTCGGATCGAGCGGCTTTTCGCGTCCCCAACTGAGCGCCGGCCACTCGGTGGGATCCAGCGGGAACAGAGCGCTCTTGTAGACGGGTTCGTAGAAAAGGCCGTCGCAAGGAATGCCTTCCATCTGGAGTGCGCCCAGGAAAGCGGCACGCGAAATGCCCCCGAACGATTCGGGCGAATATTTGAAGACGTATTGATAGGCCGCGACGCGCGTTTGCCGTTTGTCGCGTTCAAGGAAGCTGAGACCGGTGGTTCCGCGCAGGCGCTTTTCGAAGCGCTCCATGTTGGCTTGGCGGACCTTCGCTTGTTTCGGCAGGCGTTCGAGTTGTGCGACCAAGATCACGGCCTGGAACTCGGTCATGCGGTAGTTTCCGCCGATCAACCGGTGCTGGTATTGGTCCGTCATGCTGGCGCGTCCGCAGTTCACATAAGACTGGGCGCGCTCGAAGAACTCCAGGTTGCTGGTGATGACGCAGCCACCTTCGCCGGCTGTCATCAACTTGCTCGACTGAAAGCTGAAGCACCCCATGTCGCCCGTGGCTCCCGCTCCCTTATCGCGCCACTTGCCGCCGTGGGCGTGCGCGCAATCCTCGATGACCGCCAGGTTGTGGGCCTTGGCGATGCGGCCGATTTCATCGAGGTCCGCAAAGCGCATGGCCAGATGTACGGGCAGAATAGCCCGCGTCTTGGGTGTGATGGCGGCTTCGATCAGCTTCGCGTCCAGGCAGTAAGTGGCGGGGTCGATATCCACGAACACCGGGACGGCATTAAGTTGCAGGATGGGGCTGACCGTCCCTTCCCAGGTGTAGGCGGGAACAATGACTTCGTCGCCCGGTCTGATGTCCACGGCCTTGAGCGCGGTCACAATGGCGATGGTGCCGTTGGCGACTGCGAGGCCGTACTTCGCGCCGTGAAAGCGCGCAAATTTCTGCGCGAAAGCACCGGCTTCTTTGTTGGGGAAGGGATAGCCGCCCCAATTGCGGCTGGTCAGGACTTTCTTGAGCCCACGCGCTTCCTCCTGAGTGTAGATTGGCCACGCGGTGAAAGATTTCTTGCGAACCGGTTTGCCGCCGGTAATGGCGAGTTTACCCATAGAGTTCCTCCTCCTCTAAAGCCTTCGCGCCTTTGTGCCTTGGCGTGAGATTGTTTTACTCTCTGCTACGTTAAGGGCCTAACCTGGATTTCTCACCACTTTTGGACGCAAGTGGAAGGGCAGGGCTTCAGCCCTGCCGCCCTTGCGCCCCTACCCTCTATGTGTTCCGCGCCACGCGCAGCTTGCGAGCGCAAGCTGCGCGTGGCGCGGCACCAGGGTAACATCACGGGAGCGTCCTAACGGCGGGGCTGAAGCCCCGCCCTTCCCAAAGCCGGTGAGAAATCCGGCCGAATACATCTTCACGCCAAGGCGCCAAGCGCATCTTGATCCCGCATCTATTCCACTATCGCGTAACACGCACTACATTCGAATACGCCGATTCGCCGGCGCCGTTGAGCGCTCGCACACGGTAACAGACCATCTGGCTGTTCGTCGAGTCTCGATAGGACTTCGCGTTTGCGGCCAGCTTGGCGGCGCGTTCCCATTTTCCGTGCTCACCGATACGGCGCTCGACCACGACTGCCGTCATATCTCCGCCATGGAGTTCCCAGGAAAGTTCCACGGCGCCGGCGGAAGCCCGTGCCGCGAGCGCGCTGGGCGCTTCGGGCAGCACCGGCCAGTTGAAATAGGTTTCATCCGCAATGGCCAGGACGCTGTCGCGCACCGGCACGGATTCCAGCACGTTCGTCGTGCCCTGCTTCCATGCAAGCGGCTTGATCTCTCCCGAGACCACATCGATCAGAACGGGGTGCTCAATGCCCGTGTTCTCAAGCGTCAGGCTTTCATAGAATGGTTTAAAGATATTTCCCGGCAGGCTGTGGGCTGCCAGCCAGTAAGCGACAATTGCTTTCCCGCTCTCGCCGCGGAACCCGTAAGCGTTGAAGGGAGACTCGGATTTGCCTGGCAAGGCCAGAGTCCCGGAGCCTGCGATCTTGATCGCGGGGTCCAAGTGCGTATCCGAGAACAACGCATTGGTATTCTGCAGGGCATAGTAGACGGGACGCGGCGTGAAGTCATCGGAGAGATTGCGCAGCCCGTGGATCATTCCGAAGTCGTCATATTCGTTTCCGTCGGTGCCGGCGGCGAGCAGCCAGACGAACGTTTTCACTCCGGCCGCCCAGTTGTAAAGCAGCCCGCGCGGAATGTACTTGGCCTGCACGGATTCGTCGGAGCCAATCCAGGAGGGGATGGAATTGAACTCATCGTCCCAGAAGGGAATATCGGGACGGATGCCCGGATAGTGCCGCACCATGTCGCGCAGTTTCGCCGGCGAGTCGGGACCGTAGGCGCCATAGTCCATGGACTCGGGGTTCATGTTCTGGCCGTAGCCGGGATAAGTGTGATAGGCAAACACATCGATGCCCGCCGCGCACTCGCAGGCGTCCAGCGAGCGTTTGGCCCAGTCGCTGATCGGGTCGGCCAGCCCTCCGTAAATTACTTTTGCTTCAGGGTCGGTCTGGTGGATGGTCTTCACCACCGCTTTCAGCAGGCGGCCGTACTCTTCCGGATTCCCCCAGGGGTTCCAGTAGCCGATGTCCTGTTCGTTCCAGAGCGCCCAATAGCGCACGCGTCCGCGGAAGTGATTCACGATGAATCGCACGTAGTTGTCAAAAGCCTCGATCTGGTCGGGCGTGACCGGCGGCCAGAACACCGAATAGAGGCTGCGGTCGTCGTTGTGGAAGGAGCCCGGCTCGGGAACGATCGAGTCCGGCTTCTTGCCCGAGGGTGACGTGTACATGGGATTGCCGTAGATGAGTTGGACCTGCACATCGACGCCATTTTCGAGAAGCGAATCGACGTAGTCATCCAGTTTCGGATCGACGGCAAACACGCCGCGCTTCTGCTCGATGTAGTCCCAGCTTGTGAGGTCGGAACTGTTCTCGTACTGGCCGATGCGAATCCATTTGACGCCCGCGTCAAACATGCGGGTCCACCACCAGCGCTCCCAGGGAAGATAGGGATCGCGCGGCAGGTCGGAATTGATGCCGAAGCCGTCGTGGATCTGTGACGAACGTTTGGGCGGGATTCGCTCAGGAACGTGGCGGGTTCCCTGAGCGAGGAGGCTTGCAGTACCAACAGACAGCAGAAACGCTAAGCAGAACAACTGCAAGTGATAGCTGCGGTGCTTGCTCATCGGGCAATCTCTCCTGTATCGATCATTCTCGCGCCGTGGCTGCGGTTCTGGGTTTGGTCACGGTGTAATCTTCCTTGGGATCCTCGGGGGCGTCGCTCAGCAAACCCAGCAACTGGTAGGCTCGTACCAACCCATGATTGACCATGGCCTCGCCCGCGCCCGGCTCCATCCAACTGGCTGCGCTGGCGGCGCCGTAGCCGCCCTCGGAAGCTGCCTTGATGGTGGGTAGATAGCCGAAATAGCCGTTCGCATATCCCGCTAGAAGGCAGTTCTCGACCGGACAACGCGAGCGCCAGCTCATCTGGAAATCGACGAAGGGTTCGCCCGGCATTCCCAGGATGGCGGTTTGCTTGTCGATCAGGATGGTTGCTACGGGCAGCCGCTGTTCACTCTGCAGGGGCGGCAGATAGACGTCGGTGCTGCGCGCATCAATCTCGGAACTTGCCGTGAAGGCTTGCATGTACTTCTGAACATTGTACCGAAAGTGGAACGGCAGTAGGTCCTCGGCGAAGTCCAGGCTGGCGTCAGCGTTTGCTTGGGTGTGAATCTCCTTGGCCACGCGCGCGGCTTCTTCGCCCAGCCGCCGGCCGGTCCATTCTCGTTCCTTCACGGCATCTTCTTTTAGTGGAACCACGGCAAAGTAAGGGTTGATGTCGCCCGCCGCCCCTTGTAGAAAGAAGCAAACTGCCTGGCTGCCCAAGGCCCGCTCGACGGTCTCTTCCATGACGGCCGGCCAGTCCGCTGAATATTGAGTGTTGTCGGGGCCAAACACCACGGGGTGGCAGGCGTAGTTCACTAGCGCCGCAAGCGGTCTTCCATCGGCGGCGTCGACGCGCAACACGGCCAAGGTGGGATCGACCGGCGCGGTGGGCTCTTGTGTGGGATTGTGCTCGAACCACGTGACGCTGCCGTCGGGATTCAGGCGATGCCGGTTGTGGCCAATGTAGGCAACTCCGTAGCCGACGCCCAAGCGTGCATCCACGGCATTCCGGTGGGCCTCGGAGATGGCTTGGCCGATCTTGTCGAGCATGGCGGTTTCCCAGGCCGGCGTGCCGCCTTTGTATTTGTCCTGCAGGGCGGGCGCCGAATGGGTGTGAGTGGCGGCGAAAAAGACATACGAGATGCCGCTCGACACCTTGGCCATCTGGCGCAGCCGCTCCAGGGAATCGTGGCCGAACGTCCGGCCCAGGTCGAGCGTGACCAGCGCCAGCCGCTTTTCACCCAGTTCCAGGACCAGCACGCGCGCGTAAAGCGGATCGAGCGTTCCCGTGCTATCGCGCAGTTCGTAGCCCCACAGAGCGACTCCGGGTGGAGGCGTGATATCCACCGTGGATGCGCCGGCCTTAAGAGTCGCGGCCGGCGCGCGGCTTGCGGCCAGCAGCACGAAGGCTGCGAGTACGGCTAAGCCTTTCCCCTTGTGCATAGTCACATCTCCCAAAGGTGCCCGCCGGGCCTGTCTTCTTGGACCGCGGGGCCGCGTTACTCACGTTTACTGGCGCACTCGACGCACGAACGCTGCTGGTTCGCCGCGTCCCGAGCTCACGATGCCTATAGGGATACTCTGTGCGCGAGCATTGTAGGACGGTTTGGGGCTATGTCAACAGGGAGTTGCGCCAGCGGAGTTGCGCCAAGAAACGATAGCACTCGTAGCGCGGGGCGAAGCCCTGCGCCAGGCGGAGCACGTAGGGGCAGGGCTTGCCCTGCCCGCGTCGATCTGCAACACCCGTTCTGTGCACAGCCGATCTCGCTGTGGGATACGAAAAGGGGACGGCAATCCGTCCCCCCCACATCCAGACTCCCGGCGCGCATCGAGCGCCAGCACCGCGGGTGGGTAGCGCCACCGCCGGGTTTACGGTCCGCGTCTCTTCTCTGGTGATCGCGCTCATCAGGGCTGGCTGGCGCACGACGGCAGCCGTGTGTTTTGGCCGTGGCACTCATTTCTCTGGATCAGTGAATCGACGAGCGGGGTTCTGGGCCAGCCCAACGTCACAGCGTATACGGCACGTGTGCCGGCGCCTTCACTTGTGACCAGTTCACCACTTCCCCGCTGCGTGTCCGGTTGAAAAGGGGTGACTTGCTGGGCTACGCTGTTTGTACCAGGGTTTCGTGAGTCCAAGGCAAATGGGGCGGCAGGCACCGCTTTTCAAAGATAAGGCAGAGGGGTGACGTATGACCCAGCAGGCACACAGGCGGATGGGAAAGTTCTTTCGAGCTTTGATGCATGTTCCGGTACCTTGGATATTTGTATTGACGTACCTGCTTGGCGTGGCCTTGGAGTTCGCATGTTTTCGCAATCGCGGTTCTTCCGGAACCTCTGTTGTGAGTGACATGGGTATTATTTTGTTTGCCGCCGGTGCGACGCTGGCCGGCTGGGGATGGCTGATTTTCCGGAAGGCAAGAACGACAAGGGTCCCGGGCGAGGCTTCCACCACGCTAGTGACTTGGGGACCCTATCGTTTTACTCGAAATCCGATGTACCTGGGCCTCACTATTGCGTATCTCGGTGAGGCAGGGATCCTCAGACAGTTCTGGCCAGTTCTTCTTCTGCCTTTGGTTCTTGCTTATCTGAATTGGATTGTCATCCCGGTTGAAGAGGAAAGATTGCACCAGGTTTTTGAAGCACAGTACGAGGTGTACCGGGCCACGGTTGGGCGTTGGTTGTAATTGCTCTTTGAGGTTACCCCCAACAACAACGTCCATGCGGCGCCGTTCGTAAACCCGCCGCGACGAGGCCACCCAGCGGCTCGGTAGCTGGCTTGTTGTATACTTATAGCCAGAATCACCCGTCGCACGGTGGATTCTTGGGAACCTCCCTCAGGGGTGCTACGTGCTCACTGGCGGCAGCCGTCGCAGCGACCGGATCGAAATTGAATTGCCGATTCTGTTAAGCGGAGTGGACTCGCGCGGCAAGAACTTTACGGAACTGACTCGGACTCTCGTTGTGAGCCAGCATGGGGCGAAGGTTGTTTCCTGTCATGAGTTGGCGCCTCAGCAGTCGTTGACCTTAAGGTGTTATAAGACGACGGTGGACGCGCTGGCCTACGTTGTGGGCCGGACCGGACAGGAAGCGAGCGGCGGCCACTACGGGCTGGGCCTTCACAGCGTCGATCTGAACGTCTGGGGGATTGAGTTTCCGGGTCTAGACGAAGCCACCGAGGCAGCGAGCCGGGTTCTGCTGGAATGTCAGGAATGCGGGCTCAGGGAAGTTGCCTATCTCGACACCTTCGCGTTGGAAGTCCTGGTCGCAAACCAGCGCCTGATGCGGCCTTGCCGCCGATGCGCAAACCGCCCGGGTACGATCTGGAAACAGGCGTCACTCGGCGAAAGCCGGGGAACGGGACCTGCCCAGGCCGGGGCCACGGCGAACGAGACGCGGCCGGTGTCGATCACGCTGGCTGCGGAGGTGGGTCTTCGCCACCCGCAGTTTGGGAAAGAAGTGGCCATGACCGAGACTGTCTGGCGCGGAGGCTTTCGTTTCAAGAGCCGCCGCGAATACGACGTCGGTTCTGTCTTTGATGTGGCGCTGCCTTTCTCCCAGGAAAGGGCCAGCGTCTTCTCGCCGGTCCGTGTTCTCAGTGTGGAGCCACTCCCGTCCGAGGGCGCATTTGCTTACAATGTGGCCTACATACGAGCCGAGGAGTGCCAGCGCACGATGAGCCAAGGCAGGGGCGCTTAGGCAGAGAAATCCGAGTATTCTCTGGCTTTGCCAAGTTGGCGTGTGGCAAAACGCCACGGTGGCTTTTCATGCGGTGAGCCGACATCGCGATTAATGCTTTTGTTTTGTTTCTGTTATATCGTGTGACCCGAAGATACCACCTCATGCTTTTCTGAACCTCGCCACGATCCAATCATCACACCTCTATAGTGTGGCACAATGCCACACGGGGGCTCGCGAAAACGAGCCTGCTGGGTGTAATCAGCTCTTGTCGAATAATAATCAGCATTAGAATCAATGCATTACGTCGCTCTTTGAGGTTTGGTAATCATCTTGCGGATATTCCTGAGGATTTGTCGCGCGATGAACAAGATTCTGGTAGTGGACGACGATCGGGAAAGCCGTGCGCTTCTCTTGGAAGTGTTCGAAGCCAGCGGCTACGCCGTACACGCGGTGGCGGACGGTCCGGCGGCGCGCGAGGTGCTGAACCGCGATGGGGAATACCGCATTGTCATCGCGGACGTTCGGATGCCTCAGGAATCCGGTTTGGAGCTTCTTCGCAAGCTCCGCGAGCAGAACTCCCCACACCAAGTCATTTTGATGTCATCTTTCTTGACCGGGGAGGAGCGGCAAGCGGCGAAAGCTCTGGGTGCGTATGCGTTGTTCGAGAAGCCCTTGCGGCTGGGTGAACTGCTCGAAGTGGTTGGGGAACTGGCCGCGCCAAGTCCGATGGGTATTGCGACGTAGCCCGATGGGTGGAAAGCCCAATTTTGCGGAATGAGGAGTGACGATGGACGTTGCGGGAAAAGTCATTGAGATCATCGCGCGGGAGCAACACCTCGACGCGAGCAAGATTACCGTGGACTCGACGTTTGCCGAGCTGGGAATCGATTCGCTCGACGGCGTGAACATCCTCTTTGCCTTGGAAGAGGAATTCAAGCTCGACATCCCCGACACCGTGGCTCAGAACATGAGGGGAGTCCGCCAAGTTGTGGACGGCCTCACGCGGGTTATCGAGGGCAAGGATGTGTCGGACCTGGTCGCGATGGCGAAAGGCGAGACTCCGACCACCGTTAGTCCCAGCTAAACTTCAGCACGAAGGGGCCCATCTTGAGGAGAGTGGCAATCACCGGAATAGGAGTGTTTGCTTCTTCCGGTAAGAACGCGGAGAACTTTTTCAGCACGCTCGTGGCGGGGCGGTCGGCGACCCGGCGCATTCAGCAATTCGATCCCAGCGCCCTCACCGTACAAATTGCGGCGGAAATTCCGGATTACGTGCCGACGGACTATTTCCCGGCCAAGCGGCTCGACTTATTGGATCGTTTTAGCCAGTTTGGGTTGCTTGCTGCCCAGGAGGCCGTGAAATCAAGCGGCATCGAAGTGCGGGACGAGGAGCGGCCACGCTTCGGCGTGATCACCGGTTCCGGCATGGGCGGCGCCGCCACCTTCGACGCCGGTTACTATAACCTTTACGCCAAGCAGGCTACCCGCCTTCACCCCTTCACCATCCCCAAGATCATGCACAACGCGGCGACTTCGCAGATCTGCATGGAATTGGGTGCGCAAGGGCCGTCGCTGACTACGGCTACGGCTTGTTCGTCGTCGGGCCACGCCATCGGGGAAGCGTTTCACATGATCAAGTTCGGCATGGCCGACTTGATGCTGTGTGGCGGCAGCGATGCCCCCATCACCTTTGGCATGTTGCGGTCCTGGGAGTCGGTGCGGGTGCTCGCCACCGGCAACGGCGATCCCAGCCGGGCTTGCCGGCCGTTTTCCGCGGATCGCGAAGGTTTTGTTATGGGCGAGGGATCGGGCATCCTGCTGCTCGAGGAGCTCGATCACGCCAAGCAGCGCGGGGCGACGATTTACGCGGAGATCGCCGGCTTTGGCATGAGTTCCGACGCCAGCCACATTACGCAGCCTTCGATTGAGGGCCCGGCGCGTGCGGTGCGCATGGCGCTGGATGAGGCGGGCGTGAATCCCGAAGAGGTGGACTACATTAATGCCCACGGAACCGCCACCCGCCTGAATGATGTGACGGAAACACAAGTGATCAAAGCGGTGTTTGGCGAACATGCCCGGCGCGTGGCCATCAGCTCCACGAAGTCCATGCATGGACATACGATGGGGGCGACGGGCGCCATCGAATTGGCGGCGACGGTGATGGCCCTCGACCGCGGTGTTATCCCTCCCACGGCCAACTACACTCAGCCTGACCCCGAGTGCGATCTTGATTACGTTCCCAACCAGGCCCGCGAGAAGTCGCTGCGTGTGGCCGTCTCGAATTCCTTTGCCTTTGGTGGCCTGAACGCTGTGCTCCTGGTCCGGCGGCTGGCCTGAGCGCCGGAAGGGATATGGCGTCGGAGTAACGTGATGATGAAGAAGCGCGTAATCATTCTGACCTTGAGTGTAGGCTCGGGACACCTGCGCGCTTCGGAAGTGGTTCAGCGAGCGCTTTACGATGGCAGCGACCCGATCGAGGTCCGGCTGCACGATGTCTTGGAGTCCGCGCGGCCGTGGTTCCGCTGGCTTTATGTGGATCCCTATTGGTGGATGCTGCGGCACGCGCCGGGGCTCTGGCGGAAGCTCTTTGAGCGCCGCCAACTGAAGCGCCATCACAGCACGGCGCCGGCATGGGTGTTCCGGCACGGGTGCCGCGAGCTGTTTCGCCGCATCAAAGACTACGCGCCACATCTGGTGGTGGCAACCGAGATCGGCGCGGCCGAAATCGCTGCGCTCGGACGCCGCGAAGGTTGGTTCAACGCGCCAATCTTGGCGGTGCAGACGGACTTTCAGACGGAGCCGCCCTGGGTGCAACACGAGATTGATCTGTATTGCGTTGCCAGTGAGGAGGCGCGCCGGCAATTGATCGGATGGGGTGTGCTGCCCAACCGGGTGCTGCTGAGCGGAATTCCGGTGGACCCCGCCTTTGCGTTGCCTTTTGACCGGGCGGAACTGAGGCAGGCCCTGGGGCTTGACGCGCGCCGTCCGGTGGTTCTGGTGATGGGCGGCGGAATGGGACCTGTGCCACTCGATAAGGTGGTGGAGCAGTTGGGCCGGTGCGAGGTGCCTCTGCAAGTGCTGGCCGTGGCCGGACATGACCGCGAGCTTCTTCACCGCCTGGAACTGCTGCGTGGCCGGGTGGCTCTCGATCTGCACCTGTTTGGTTGGAGCGACAGGGTGCCGGAATTGATGGCCGCGGCCGACCTCCTGATTACCAAGCCCGGAGGCTTGACCGCAGCCGAAGCGCTGGCGGCGGGTCTGCCGATGGTTTTGACGTGTCCCATACCCGGGCCGGAAGAGCGGCACGTGCGTTTTCTTAAGCAAAAAGGAGTGGCGCACGAGGCCAAGCGGCTCCGCGCCATCCCTCGTTTGGTGGCACACCTGCTGGCGGCGCCCCAGGAGTTGGAAGCTATGCGGCACCGTGCCAGGGAATGGGCCCGCCCCGACGCCGCCCACGCGGTGGCTCAGGTCTCGCTGGCACTGCTCGAGAAGGCCACGTATATCGATCTGCTCGCCACGCCGCCACAGCTCTCGGGCGACTCGGCGTATTTGATGTGAAAAGCTGTTCGCGGTCCTTTGTCCGTTGTCCGTGGTCTTGTTCGGGTGACCGTTCGCGTGCCCCGGGCCGGAGCGATGAACAACGGGCCAGGGACTACGGGCAACGGTCCATCAGCCATTAAGCAACGCTTCTATGCTCAACAATGTCCGCAAATTCGTAGAACACACGCTGATCGGCGATTCGCCGTCGGCGCTGGTACGTTGGGGTAAGTATGTTCCGCGCTCGGTGATCCGGGGGTTGCAAGCCGAAGCCTTCCGCGACCTCGTTCGTTATGCCGCCGAGCGCCAGAAGTTCTTTGCCCGCAAGTTGCGCGAACACGGGATAGACCCGAAAGGGGTCCGCAAACCTTCGGACCTGGGTGACATTTTCACTACCCCCGAGGACCTGCGCGCGTTGCCGGCCGAGGAGTTCTTGTGCCGTGAGCCTGAACTGGTTTTCGAAACCACCGGGACCTCCGGGGGGCCCAAGCGTGTCTATTTCTCATACGAAGAGCTGAACTTTGCCGCCCGTTACGAGGCCGCCGCAATGTATGAAAACGGTGTGAGGCCTGGTGCGCGGGTGGTTTGCGCGTTTGACGGGGGGTACTGGTTTAGCAGTTGGGTCACTTTCCTGGCCATGAAAAACCTGGGAGTCTTCTGTTCGACGGTCGGGAAACCCCATCCGCGGGAGGTTTACTCACGGATGGGCGTTTACGGATACAACGTCATTGTCGCCGACCCCACCTGGCTGGTCAGCTTGAGTGAGATTGCAGAAAAGGAAGGGACGTTTCCCCTGCGGCTCATCGTGGCGGGAGGCGACCGCATGACGGACGTCTATCGCCAATACGTGGAGAGTGTTTGGAAGTGCCCCGTGGTTCTTGCTTATGGTTCGACCGAACAGGGCGGGGCCGGCATGGAATGCCTGCGGCGCGAGGCTTATCACATCGACGAATACAACCTCTATTTCGAGATTGTCGATCCCGACCCGGAGGGTTACGGCGAGTTGGTCGTGACCACGCTCTCGCGGCGCACCATGCCCTTCATCCGTTATCGGGTCCACGATGTGACCCGCTTCGTGGACGGCGTCTGCCCCTGCGGGGCTACGATCCGGCGCTTGGAGCGCATCAAAGGCCGCCGCGACGAGATGGTGGTGATGGGCGCGGGTAACATGTATCCCGAGATTTTTGAGCGTGTCCTCGACGGCGTTACGGAACTCACCGGACACTGGCAGGTGGCGGTCCGCCAGGAAGACCTGCACGACGTTCTGGAGTTTCGCCTGGAGATGAACAACGGCCACAGCACCGAGCAGGTGGAAGCAGCGATCCGCGACAACCTGAAGACCCTCTATCCCGACGTCTGGGCCAATTACGCCTGCGGCATGTACCAGCTCGCCTTCCGCTTTCTTCCTATGGGAAGCCTGGAGCAAGGCCGCAAGCCGCGACGCCTCGTGGATGAGAGGGTGGGATGAAGGCTGCCTTGCCGAAGAGAAATACGAACGGCGTGGAAAGGATTTGCCGGCTGATCATGAACAAAGCATCTTTGGCGAAGGAACCGGGGACGAGACGTTATGCGCCGCTGGTGGTCTCGGATTTTGACGGGACTATCACGCAACTGGACGTGACGGACCAGGTGCTGGCGCAGCTTGCGCATCCTTCTTGGCGCGAGGTGGAGCGGGAGTGGGCGCTTGGGACGATCGGCTCGCGCGAATGCCTGGAACGCCAGATTGCCTTGGTGGAGGCTTCCGTTGCGGAGCTTCACGCGGTGGTCGACGCCATTGAGCTTGACCCGCACTTCGCGGCTTTTAACCGCTTCCTCGAACGCCGCCGCATACCCTTTTACATTGCCAGTGATGGTTTTGATTACGTCATCCGCCGTGTGCTCAAGCGAGCGGGCGTGCCGGGCTCGTTCCGCAACGGTTCTCACCTGTTTGCGAGCGCGCTGCGCATCGAGGGCCGCCGCTTGCTTCCGTCCTTTCCGCATTCCGAGACGCCCTGCGAGCACGGCTGTGCCACTTGCAAGGCCGCCTTGCTGCGCGAGTTGGGCAGAGACCGCCAACCCCTGATCTTCGTGGGCGACGGCATGTCGGACCGGTTCGCCGTGGAAGCGGCCGACGTGGTTTTCGCAAAGCGCCAATTGCTGGCGTATTGCCGGGAACGCGGCATCGCCTGCCACGATTTCGAGACCTTCAAGGACGTCCAGACCGGGCTTGAGAAACTGCTGGCCCCCGCCCCAGCCCGGCGCTACCGGCAACCTGTGCCGGCGTTGTCGTAACCTCGCAGGGACCACCGAAGCATCCTAAACTTCCAGAGGGAGGCAAAGAACCCTTGGCAATTTCTGAAACAACGACTCGCACCGCCGACCTGTTGGCCCTGGAACGCAAGTACTGTTCCTTCGGTGACACGGTGCACTATCTCGACCCGCCCAAGATCTTCGTGGACTGCGAGGGCAGTTATCTCTACGACGAGCAACGCACCCCCTATCTTGATTTGCAGATGTGGTACTCGGCGGCCAGCTTTGGTTACAAGAACCAGCGCTTGAATGAGGCGCTGAAGCGCCAGGTGGACCGCCTGCCGCAACTTGCCTGCCAGTACCTGCATGCCGAGAAGGTAGAAGTGGCGGCGCGTATCGCTCAGTATTGTGAGAAGCGCTTTGGTGTGAAAGGCCGCGTGCATTTCAACGTGGGCGGCGCTCAGGCGATCGAAGACTCCTTGAAGCTGGTCCGCAATTATACCGGCAAGAACCTGATGTTCGCCTTCATGGGCGGCTACCACGGACGCACGCTGGGCGCTTCCGCCATCACCTCGAGCTATCGGTACCGTCGGCGTTACGGGCACTTCGGCGACCGCGCGCAGTTCGTTTTCTACCCTTATTGCTACCGCTGCCTTTATAACCTGAAGCCGGAAACCTGCAATCTCTATTGCCACGACCAGTTCGCCCGGCTCTTTGATAATGAGTACCACGCTGTCTGGGACGCCAAAGCCGAGACCGCGGAGTACGGCGCCTTCTATATCGAAGCCGTGCAGGGAACCGGGGGGTACGTCATTCCGCCCAAGCACTATTTTGAGCGCCTCCAGAAGACTTGCCGCGAACGGAAGATCCTCATCGTTGATGACGAAATCCAGATGGGCTTTTATCGCACCGGCAAATTCTGGGCGATCGAGAACTTCGGTATTACTCCTGACATTATTGTGTTTGGTAAGGCGTTGACCAATGGCTTAAATCCGATCTCCGGTATCTGGGCCCGCGAGGAGTTGATCACCCCCGAGCTGTTTCCGCCCGGATCGACGCACTCGACGTTCTCTTCCAACACGCTCGGCACCGCCGTGGCGCTTGAGACGCTCAAGATGCTGGAAGAGGAAGACTACGGGAAGCTGGTGAATGAGAAGGGCGCTTACTTCCTCGCCGGCTTGCGCAAACTCCAAGAGCGTTACCCCGGGATCATTGGGCACGTGGATGGTCTTGGACTGGCGCTGCGTTTGGAACTGTGCAAGGAAGACGGCATCACGCCCGACCGCGACCTGACGGACCGCATCTTCGCCGCGGGTATCGAGGGCAATACCGAGGTGGGCGGCCGCAAGTACGGTCTGGTGCTGGACGTGGGCGGGTACTACAAGAACGTGTTCACTCTGGCCCCGTCCTTCACCATCACGCGCGAAGAGATGGACCTGGCGTTTGAACTGCTGGACAAGCTCATCCAACGGTGCCGCGCGTAGCATCTGAATACCGGTTGTTTCTCGCATCGTAGGGGGCGCACGGCCGTGCGCCCCCTACCACACGATCAATTCCCTCCGCCGCAATCGCGAACAACGCGACACGCCGGCGACGTCACGACTGACGCGCTGGCGTCTTCATTCTGCCCATTGACACGCGCCCGCTCCTGCGTCATTATCGAATTTCGAGGGCGAACTAGCACATCGAAAACCGATATGGATGACCGAAGTCTCTACTCGGGGCTGATACGGCTGCATATTCTTCACCACGCCGCCGAGCGGCCCCTGTTCGGAGTTTGGATCGCCGAGGAGTTGGCCCACCACGGGTACAAGGTGAGCGCCGGCACGCTTTATCCTGTGCTGCATGGCCTCGAGCGGAAGGGTTACCTGCGTTCGCATCCGGAACGCCGGGGCAAGACCGCGCGACGGGTCTACGAAGTGACACCTCTGGGCCGAAAGGCGCTGCGCACCGGCCGCAAGCGTGTGCAAGAACTGTTCGGGGAAATGTTTGGGGCTTAACGAACCATAGCCACAGGGCCCAAGGGCGAGCCCTGTGCAACGTTAAGTAGCGTGAATGCAATGAAGCGCAGAGTCCTCTCAAAACTGGGCGTGTGGCTTCTGGTGCTGTTGTCGGCGACAGGCTTGGCGGGACAGGGGGATGCGCCCGCGGGGCGCGGGTTGACTCTCGATCAGGCGATTGATTACGCCCTCGCGCACTATCCCGCGGTACGGGCCGCTCTTGAGCAGGTGAGCGTCGCGCGAAGCGGCGTCGCGCTCGCGCGAACGTCCTATCTCCCGCAGTTGGACCCTGTCTACCAAGCGAATCGTGCCACGCAGAATCAGGTGAGTGGTATTTTCCTTCCCTCGCCGATAGCACCTTCGATCGAGGGCCCGGTCCAGCCGTACTCGGCCACTAGCTTCTGGAATACCCAGGCTGGCGCCTTTCTTTCCTGGGAGCCGTTCGATTTCGGACTGCGGCGCGCGAGCGTCAATCAGGCTCGTTCGGTCGAACGGAAATCGGCTGCGGATGTGGAACTGACGCGTCTGGGAGTCGCTTCGGCTACGGGAGGCTACTTCCTGAACGCGATATCCGCCGAGCAGGCAGTGAAGTCGGCGCAGGCGAATGTGGAGCGCTGGGAAGTGTTTGACCGGACGGTGCGCGTACTGGTCGAGCAAGAGCTTCGTCCCGGAGCGGACGCCTCGCGCGCTGACGCTGAGCTCGCCGCCGCTCGCACCCAACTCTTCCAGGCGCAGGCCGTGGAGCGTCAGGCGCAGGCTCTGCTGGCCTCGCTCGTCGGGACGCCGCCCGCTGAAATGCAGGTTGATGCGGGAGTGCTTCTGGCCTCTCCTCCTGCCGGATCCTTGCACGCCACGCCGCCTGCGGCTCACCCTCTGGCGCGCGATCAGCAAGCGAGTGTTGATGAACTCCGGGCCCAACAACATGTTCTGGAGCGAACCGATTACCCTCGCCTGTTTTTGGCCTCAGAAGCCTTCGCCCGGGGCAGTGGTGTGAATCCTGACGGCACTGCCGCCGGCGGCCTCGTGGGGCTCGGTCTTGCCCGCGGCAACTGGGTGGCGGGCATCTCGGTGGTTTTCCCTAATCCCTTCGAGTTTTCGGCCTTGCGTGATCAAAAACGCATGGCGCAGGCGCGGGAACGGAGCCAGGAAGCGAAGTACCAGCAGACCCTTGAAGACCTGACGGGTCAGGCGGCGGCGGCACAGGCGGTGCTCGATTCGGCCGGGCAAGTTGCGAACAACACTCCCATCGAGCTCGCGGCCGCTCGCCAGGCCGAGACTCAGGCGCGAACCCGCTACCAGGCCGGGCTTACGAATCTTGTCGAGGTCGCCGACGCCGAAGGTCTGCTTGCCCAGGCTGAACGGGATGATGCCGTGGCGCGCATCAACGTCTGGCGGGGCCTGTTCGACCTCGCCATCGCACAAGGAAGCTTGGAGCCTTTTCTGGCAATCCTCCGTTCGGCGGGGCAGGGGAAGCCTTAGCTTGAAGCTTGTGGGGTGTTGCATAGTCGGCTGCAATCTGGTGATCAGGTGACCGGGAGACCGGGTGAGCACGCCGCGAGCCCGCTGAATCGCGCTCTCTGTTCACCCGATCGTACGATCGCCGGATCACCCGATTCCAGCTTTGCGGAGCCACTCGCGAGGCACTAGAGCATGTGGTTGATTCGTACAGCTCTCAGGCGTCCCATCACCGTACTGGTGGCGGTGGTCGCCGTGGCGCTTTGCTCGATTCTGGCCGTCCTTCGGATGCGGATCGATATCTTCCCGGACCTGAATCTTCCCGTCATCTACGTGGCCCAGCCGTATGGCGGAATGAGCCCGGCGCAGATGGAAGGCTACCTGGTCTTCTACTACGAGTACCACTTTCTCTACATCAACGGCATTGCGAGTGTCGAGGACAAGTCGATTCAGGGCAACGGTCTGCTGAAGCTGACGTTTCACCCGGGCACGGACATGAGCCAGGCGCTCGCGCAGACCATCGCTTACGTGAACCGCGCCCATGCCTTCATGCCCTATGGCACGGTGAATCCCTTCGTCATTCGCTTTGACGCGGGCACGGTGCCGGTCGGCTATCTGGTGTTCTCGAGCAACTCCCGGACTATCGGGGAGATTCAGGACCTGGCGCTCAACCGCGTGCGACCGCTGTTTGCCACGCTTCCGGGCGTGTCGGCGCCGCCGCCCTTTGGGGGCAACCAGAGAACGATCGTCGTCACAGTCAATCCCGACCGCCTGCGGTCCTACAACTTGTCTCCCGACCAGGTGGTCAAGGCGATCAGTTCAGGGAACATCCTCATGCCGGCGGGCAACGCGCGCACGGGCAACTTGCTGCGCGTGGTCACCAGCGATTCCGTAACGCCCAACATTCAGAGCTTGTTGGATGTGCCCATGCGCACCGGCGCCGGTCCGGACGTCTACCTGCGCGACATCGGCGCCGTGGCCGACAGCACCGACATCCCTACCGGCTACGCGCTGGTGAACGGGCGACGGGCGGTCTACATCCCGGTTACCAAGCGTCCTGACGCTTCCACGCTTTCTGTGGTTAATGAGGTCAAGCAGAGCTTGGCGCGTTTCCGGTCTCTGATTCCCTCGGACATCGACCTTTCGTACCAGTTTGACCAGTCCGGGTACGTCAAGAGTGCGCTGCTTTCGGTCGTGCGAGAAGGACTGCTGGGCGCCGCGTTGACCGGGCTCATGGTGCTGTTGTTTCTGGGTGACTGGCGAAGTTCAGTGATCGTGATGACCACGATCCCATTTGCCCTGCTGACCTCGGTGGTTGGCCTATGGCTCAGCGGCCAGACGATCAACATCATGACGCTCGGTGGGTTGGCGCTGGCCGTGGGCATCCTGGTGGATGAGGGCGTGGTGGAAATTGAGAATATCGATAGTACGCTGCTCTCGGAACCCGCACTCACACCGGCTCGTGCTGTTCTGCAGGCCACACAAAGAACCGTCCTGCCTCGTTTCCTCTCGATGCTCGCGGTCGTTGCGGTCTTCGTGCCGTCGTTCTTCATGACCGGCGTCGCGAAAAGCCTCTTCATCCCGCTCTCGCTGGCGGTGGCTTTTGCGATGGTGGCTTCCTTTCTGCTTTCAAGTTCGCTGCTGCCGGTGCTTTTCCTGTGGTTCCATCGGAAGAGCGAGGCAAAGCCCAAGGCAGGTGGGGGACGTCGCCTCAGTTTCGAAAACGTACGTGATGCGTGGGCGGACATGCTCCGGCGCCTTGCGCGCTTCCGCTGGCCTATTGTCGGGGTATACGTCGTGTTGTTGGTGGTGATCCTGGCGATTCTCGGATCCCATGTCGCCAAGCAGTTGTTCCCCAGTGTCGGCGGCCGTCAATTCCGTTTGCGTTTTGACGCTCCTATAGGGACACGCGCCGAGGAAAGCGCGCGTCTTGTGACTGAGGTGCTCGAAGAGATACAAGCCGCGGCGGGGCGTGGCAACGTCGATATCAGCTTAGGCTATGTCGGAACACAGGGCGCAAGCTATCCGATCAACACAGTGTTCCTGTGGACGAGCGGGCCGCACGAAGCCGTGATGAACGTCGCGCTGCGGCCTCGTGCGGAAGTCGACGTCGAGGCGCTTGAAGAAAAGCTTCGTGAAACGCTACCTTCCCGGTTTCCGGGATGCTCGTTCTCCTTTGAGCCCGGCGACACCGTGAGCCAGATCATGAATTTCGGCGCGCCCACGCCCGTCGAACTGGCGGTGACCGGGCCGGACCTGGCCGCCGTGCGCGGCTACACCGCGAGAATACGGAGTGAAATCGAGAGAATCACTTCTCTGCGTGACCTGCGCATTGAACAGCCTCTTGACTATCCCAGCGTGGATGTTCGCCTCGACCGCCGATTGGCTGGGCAACTCGGCGTGACGGCCGAGCAGTTGGCGCGCTCGTTATCAGAGGCGACGGCCTCCAGCCGCTTCACCAGGCCGAACTACTGGGCCGATCCGAAGACGGGTGTTGCCTATCAGGTGCAGGTGCAATTCCCGCAGCCTCGCATGACGTCGGTCGAGGACGTGCAGAGTATTCCGGTGATGCCCACCGATGCGCAACACCCGCTTATTGGGGACCTCGCCCGGGTGACCGAAGGCACAACGCTGGGTGAGTACGACCGCATCAACGGCCTGTGGTTGCTCTCGCTCTCGGCCAATACGGCGAGCCAGGATTTGGGGAAAGTCGCCGGTAGCTTGGAAGCAGCGATCCGGCGCGCGGGCTCGGCACCCCGAGGTGTTACGACACAACTGCGTGGCCAAATTGCGCCCATGCGCGAAACGTTCGCGAACCTTGGCGTGGGCTTACTACTCGCGGTGGCGGCGATCTTCCTCCTGCTCGCGGCGAACTTTCAGTCGCTGCGCCTGGCCTTCATCATCTTTGCCACCACACCTGCCGCCGTTGCGGGCGTCGTCTTGATGCTGCTCGTGACCGGAACGAGCCTGAACGTACAGTCGTTCATGGGAGCCATCATGGCGATTGGGGTGGGGACGGCAAATGCCATTCTGCTGGTGACTTTCGCCGACGAGCACCGGCGGGCAGGGCATTCCGCTCTGGAGGCCAGCATTGAGGGCGCGCGAGCACGTATGCGCCCCGTCGTGATGACCAGCCTCGCCATGATTGCCGGCATGGTGCCCATGGCGTTGGCGCTGGGAGAGGGAGCCGAGGCGACCGCCCCGCTGGGAAGGGCCGTCATCGGGGGCCTCCTGGGAGCTACGCTGGCGAACCTGGCTGTGTTGCCCTTCGTGTTCGCACTGGTCCAGGCGCGCGCCAGCGCGGCGTCGCCGTCGCTTGACCCTGACGATGCAGGGAGCCGGGCCCCGCATCGCTAGCGTTGCGCTCGGGAATTGCGTTTACTGTAGCGCCGCCCGTTAGGGCGGCATATGCCGGGCTAAAGCCCGGCGCTACCAGGTATGCACTACATGAGTAAACCTATTTTCCAAACGCCACACGGGTGAGGAAATATATGGAGCCTACGCGAGCAGCAATATTGTGGCCGATTGTGGCGACCGGTCTTCTCTTGGCCGGTTGCAGCCAGGATCGTACCGGGGCCGCACCAATGGCGGAGGCAGGTGCCGGGACGCCCGCGGTGCCCCAAGTAAACGTCGTCCGGGTCGTTTCCCAAAAGCTGGCAGCAACCGTGGAACTTCCGGCGCAACTCGCACCTTATGAAGCTGTGGACGTGTATCCCAAGGTGACCGGCTTCGTGAAGCGGATCAAGGTTGACCGCGGCTCGCGGGTCAAACAAGGCGAGCACATCGCGCAACTGGAAGCGCCGGAACTTGTGGCACAACGCGCGGAAGCCGAATCGAAATTCCAGGGTGCCCAGTCGCAACTCGCCGCGGCGCAGGCGAAACTGGCTGCCGATGAAGCGACCTATCAGCGAATGACGGCGGCGGCCAGGACCCCAGGCGTCGTGGCTCAGAACGATGTTGAGATCGCGCAGAGGACCACGCAGTCGGACCAGGCGAATGTGGCGGCGCTTGCGAAGGGTGTCCAGGCAGCCCAGGATGCCGTGCGTGCTGTGGCGCAACTCGAAACCTATCTCAGCATCGTCGCGCCCTTCGACGGGCAGGTGACCGCTCGCTTGGTCCATCCGGGTGCGCTGGTCGGGCCCGCGGGAGGCCCCGGCGCAATGACGCCGATCGTCCAGATTGAAACCTTGAACCGGCATCGCCTAGTGGTGCCGGTTCCCGAGTACGATGCCGCGGGAGTGCCGGAGGGAACCGTGGTCAATTTCGCCGTTCCGTCGTTTCCCGGCCGGGTCTTTACGGCCCCCATCGCTCGGATCTCGCATTCCGTAGACCTGAAGACGCGCACCATGCCGGTTGAGTTGGACGTGCGTGATCCTCATGAAGAGCTCAGCCCCGGAATGTTCTGCGAAGCGGCGTGGCCCGTGCGCCGCGCTTACGCAACTCTATTCGTCCCCGCCTCCGCCGTGGCGAGCGACCTGGAGCGCACATTTGTGGTCCGGGTCCATGACAACCGGGCGGAATGGGTGGATGTGAAAACCGGGGCTACGTCCGGGAAACTTGTGGAAGTGTTCGGCGAGTTACACGAGGGTGACGAGGTTGCCGTGCGAGGAACGGACCAGCTTCGCCCAGGGACCGTGGTAAGCGCCCATGCGGTTCCCGTCGACTAAACCTGCCTCGGGAACGGTCCGATGGCTGTCATCGCCAGCATCTGCCGCAGTGGTAGCCACGGTCAATTCGAAGTCTGAATTGACCGTGGATTCGTACTCAACAGAAACGCCCACAGTCAGGAAACCACTGACTGTGGCCACCACTTAGGAATGCGTCTTCAACTTGGTAGGGGCGCACGGCCGTGCGCCCTTACATCATGCATTCCGAATCTTGCAGAATGGGACGACGCACGTCACCTGACTTCGCACCCGTCAATCGGCGACAGTTTCGAATTCTCCCAGGTCATTTGGACACTTCGATGTAGCCATCAACTCGCAGGCCCACCGGGAGTTTGTGCCCGTTGTCGAGTTGCACGAGCGTTTCGAGGACTTTCTTATCGACGTGTTCCGTCGGCTCGTCGGTTTGGACATTCTTCTTTCCTAGCTGCTCGCCAATCTGCACGACTTGTCCCCAGAACTTTTGATCGCCGAAACTCCGCGCCGTGACGTAGGCGCGTTCCCCCAGGCGCAACCGTGCGACGTCGGCCTCATCCACGTCCACGCGTACGCGCAGCACGTGACAATCACCCAGCGTGAAGATCGGGTCGGGGTTGTTGGCGGAACTCACCACAATTTCGCCTGCACGATGATGGCGGCGAAGGATCACGCCGTCGAGGGGAGAGCGGATAAACGTCTTGTCGTATCGCGCCTGGTTTTGTTCGAGGTCGGCTTGAGCTAATCGCACGGCGGCACGCGCCATCTCGACGTCTTCCGGGCGTGCCTCGGCGTCGATGAGCTTGTAGTGCTGGAGGGCCTCTTCGTACCGCGCCTTGGCTACCTTGTAGCGATTCTCGTAGCTCTCGGTTTCCTCGCGCGAGACAACGCCTTTTTCCAGAAGCCGCTGGCGGCGCTCCATTTCTGCCGCGGCGTTATTGGCATTGGCCTCGGTCTCGCGCACCGCGGCCAGGGCCTCGTCGCGTTCCTGGCGGCGAGCGCCATTGATGATCTTTTCGAGGCTCGCCTTCCGGTCGGCCAGGGTGGCTTCCGATGCCAGGACGGCGGCGTGGTAATCGCTGTTGACCAGCACCGCGATGACCTCCCCTCGCTTCACCTTGTCGCCTTCGTCCACAAGCACCGACTGGAGCTTCCCCGTAATTTCTGAGCCCACCTTGATGCTCTCCGAAAGAGGTTCGACCACGCCGGGGCCTGCTACCCAACCGCCCGTCGTTGGGACGGCCAGCCTGGATGTTTCCTGCGGCTGCGTTTCAGTTGCTTTCCCTCGCCGGGAGACTAGGATCCCAGTGATGACTCCCAAAGTGATTCCGGCTGCAAGCAGGTAGATTGTGTGGCGTTTCATGGTTCCTCCAGAAGAAGTCGTCAGTGCTCAGTCATCAGTTGTCAGTAGAGGCCTTGGCCGATGACTGACGACGGGTGGCTCGCGGCCGCTCTCGCACCGGCCGCCGCTGTTTCTACCGAATCACTGGAAATGCGTCCGTCTTCGATACGCACAACGCGGTCGCCATATTCCAGGACACGATTGTCATGAGTCACCACCACGACGGCGCGGCCGTTTCGGTGGGCCATCTCGCGCAGCATCTCCATGACCGCGCGGCCGCTGTGCGAATCGAGGGCAGCAGTGGGCTCGTCCGCCAGAATCACCTGCGGTTCCGTCGCGACGGCACGAGCGATGGCGACGCGCTGCTTTTCGCCGCCGCTGAGGTCGGCAGGGAACGAGTCGTACTTCGCGCCGAGTCCCACTTGCTCCAGGAAGCCTTTGGCCCGGAGCTTGGCGACCGGGCCTCGCTGCCCTTTCAGGTCGAGAGCCAATTCCACGTTTTCTCCCGCCGTGAGCGTGGGGAAAAGATTGAAACCCTGAAAGATGAAGCCGATGTTCTCAAGCCGCACTTTGGGCAGTTGCTTTTCGTTGAGGCTCGTGACCTCTTGGCCGAGAATCTTGACGCTGCCCGAGGTCGGCCGCAGGATGCAGCCCAGGATGGAGATCAACGTGGTTTTGCCGCTGCCCGAAGGACCCATCAGCAGCATGACCTCGCCGCGCTCGACTTCCAGATTCACGGTGTCCAGAGCGCGAAATGCCGTTGCACCCTCGCCGTAGATTCTTGTGACCTCACGAACCGCAATGGGCTTCTGCATGTTGTCGACTCCCGAGTCTCTAGTTCCCCGTCTCGAACTCCTGATCCGTGATCCTGAACCCCGTATGCCACATGCCGTCGGCGGCACTCCGTTCTTTCACTGCTTGAACACCATGGCCGGGTCGATCTTGGTGACCTTGTTGATGGATACGAACGCTGCCGCGACACACATCGCCACGGTCAGGCCCAGCATTCCTACTCCGAGCTGCCACGGTAGGATGATGTTGGCCCCGCCCTTGCCGCTCTCATGCACCACGAGGATGCTCAAGGAGATGCCCAGCACGTACCCGATGAGCGCGGCAATCACCGCTTGGCGCATGATGACCCTATAGATGTAGCTGTTTGTAGCGCCCATGGCCTTCAGGGTTCCGAATTCACGCAGGTGGTCCATGGTGCTGGAGTAGATGGTTTGAGCCACGACCACCATGCCTACCAGCAGGCCGAGAACTGCGGCCATCAACACGGCCATGCCGGCGCCGGTCGTGAACATCCAGTAGTGACGTGTCATGTCGGAGAACTGCTGGCGGGTGAGGACGTCAACGCCGTCGAGTTTCGCTTGCAGGTGCTGCTGCAGGTCCTTCAGGTTCACTCCCGGCTCGGCTTTGATCAGGATGAACATCGTTTGGTCGTCGCGGAGGTTGGCGTAGTCCAGCGCGTTGCGGTAGTTCGTGAAAACGTAGGGCGAGGTAGTGAAGGTCCGGATGCCCTGGGTCAGGCCCACCACGCGCGTGCGGTGGCCGGAGATTTCGGCCGTGTCTCCTACTCCACTCACTCCCAGCTTCTTGAAATAGATTCGGTCCACAGAGACGCTGTCATCGACTTTCAGGTCCTCACGCCGCCCGGCCACGATGTCCCAGGGTTGCCCCATGGTGGACTCGGGATTCACGCCGACGATCTGCACGGACTCTTCCTGGCCGTCGGTGCGCTTCCACCGGCTGAAGCGCACGATGTACTTCTCGGCCTCCGCGACGCCGGGCGTGGCGCGCACCGTGTAGAGCTTCCGCTCGGAGAAGGGAATGCCCTGTTCGATGTAGGGCACGTTCTTCGAAACCACCCAAAGGTCGGCGTGGGAATGGTCAACCACGGCCGTCGTGGTGCGCGAGAAGCCAACGTAGAGTCCCAGTTGGACCACAATCAGCACCACCGCGAACACCACGCCCGTAAGGGTGACGGCAAGACGGACCCGGTCGTGAAAGAGATTACGTTCGGCGAGCGGCGGCATGGTGACCTCACTTCGCTCGAAGAACTTCGTGGGTGGCGCCGACATTGTTGTCCATGTCGGCGACCCTTCCGTGGCGCATACATAAACGGCGATGCACCAGCGGGGTTGACCCTAATTTCCGTAGAGAGCCTCGATTTGGCCCGTGGCATGGGCAAGTTGCGCGTGGGCCAGGTTGTAACGGTAAAAGGCGTCGATCAGATTGTCGCTGGCGCGGGTCAGCGAGTCCTGCGCGGTGACGACCTCAATGTTGTTGGCGATGCCCGCGGCGAAGCGCTCGCGCGATTGGTCCAGCGCCTTTTCGGCGAGCGCGAGGCCCGAGCGGGCTACTTCCACTAGGCTGCGGGCGGATTCGAGGTCCGCCGTGGCCGATTTCACTTCCTCGGCGATAGAGTCACGCTCGCCGCGCCGCTGGTTTTCGATGCGGCGTAAGGCGAGACTAGCTTTCGCTTCCTCGGCGCGGATTCGGCCGCTCGTCCAGAGCGGGACGCTCACGGTCGCGCCCACCACGTAGGTGGGGATTACCGCGGGCAGGGAAGATCCCTCGTACGACCAGTTCCCCCCGATGCTCACGGAAGGAAGCCGCTGCTCGCGAGCCGCGCGGCGCTCGTAGTTCGCCGCCGCGACCTGGGAGTCGAGAGACTTCATCTCCGGGCGACTTGCCAGCGCTCCGGCCACGCTGGCGTCTCCGGAAAAGTCCGGAGTCGCGGAGAAGAGGTCTTGGTCGGCCAGTTCGATCGTCTGCTGCGGCGGAAGGTCCAGAAGCCGGGCGAGGCCGTAGAGGGCTTTGGCGTGCTCCGTCTGGCTCACCAGCAGCGACTGCTTCTCATTCTGCAACTCCACCTGGGCTCGAACCGTGTCCAGGTTCGTCCCGATGCCGTTCTGTTCCAGTTGCAGGGCCTGGCCGAACAGAGCCTTCGCCAGATCGACCCGGGACTGCGAGGCCTTTAGCTGTTCGCCCGCACGTAGTGCCGCAAGGTACTGCGAGACCACCAGGAGCGTCGTCTGGTCGCGCAGCGCACGCTCGTCGGTTCTCGATGCCTTCAGCGATTCGCGTGAGGCGTGCAGCTTGCGCCACAAAGTGAGGTCGAAGGCCGGCGTGGAGAAGTCCGGGCCCGCCTGGAAAACCTGAAATGGGCCGACGTGGTGCGGAAAGATCGGGAGGTTCGCTCCAAAAGTGGAACCCAGGTTGATTCGCTCCGCCCGGTCAGCGACCTCCAGAGTCGCTTGGGGCAGCAGTGCGGAGCGGCGGACATTCACATCCTGCTGGCGATCGGCCACGTCCAGGTTGGCATTCTGGACCTGCGGGTTCTCCTTGAGAGCCGTCCGAATAGCGTCCGGCAGACTCAGGCGAAGTGCCGGCGGATTCTGCGCCACCGCGAAACTCGCGGACAGGACGAGCGCGATGGCAACGGCAAGCGCGGATTTGTTGGACTGAATCAAATAACACCTCCAACAAGCTTAACAACGATCGTGTGATAAACACCGTTAAGCTGAGAGCCAAAAAAAATCAGGCCACGACGCCTCGAATCAGCGTTTCGACCAGACCTTGGACCAGCGCTTCTCTGTTTACCCAGGGGAAGTTGAGCTGGGTAATCAGCAGCGAGGTGATGCCATGCATAACGGCCCAACACGCCTGCGCGAGCACCATGGGATCTTCCTTGCGGAGCTTCCCTTGTTGAATGCCGCGCGAGACAATCTCCAACAGATACTGAAAAGATCTCTCGCCCTGCGATCCCCGATAGCGGAACTCCGGATCTTTGTCCTCCGGGTGCGGCGTCAGGAACAACAGCCGGTAGTGGTTAGGATAGTGAAGGCCGAAGCGGATGTAAGCTTCCGCACCCTTCTGGAGGCACCAGACCGGGTCAGCCGCGGCCGTCGATGCTTGTTGGTGGCCCTCGGCGGGGCCGCCCTCGACGCTGACAATGCCGTCGAGTTCCTTTTCCAGTTTCGCGAACGTCTCCTCACAGAGGCTGTGGAAGAGTTCCGACTTGTTCCGGAAATAGAGATAGATGGTGGTCGGCGAATACTCGATCTTGGCGGCGATCCGGCGCATCGAGACGTTCTCGTAACCGTCCTTCAGGAAGAGCTGGCGCGCGGCGTCCAAGATCTCCTGCCGAAGATTCGCCTTCTCCCGCTCCCTCCGTTCCCTGGTTCCCATCTGAGCCTCGTATGTTAACTGCGCTCATTAAATGAACATCGTTAAGTATAATCGCGTACGTGAGCGTGTCAAGAGGGATTTTCGATCGGCGGTTGCCTAGGATTGGGGGGCGACAGTTTTCAAGGCTGCCTGGGCTTTCTCGACGACGTCGGGAGGCAGTGGAACGTAGCCCAACTGGGAGGCGTACTGCTGGCCTTCTCCCAGGCCCCATGCAAACAGGTCGCGAAGCGAGTTTGCCTTCATGGCATCGGTGTAGGACTTGCGGAGGAGAATCCAAGTGAAAGTGGCAATGGGGTAAGCGTCGGGCGCAGGGGGATCGGGAACGAAGACGCGCAGATTTGCCGGCATCTCGGCCGACGCCAGGGCCGCGCGCAGGCTATCTTCCGTCGGCTTCACAAACTTCCCACTTCGGTTTTCGAGCAGTGCGGTGCGCAGTCCGTACTTCGAAGCAAACTCAGTGCCGACATAGCCGATTGCCCCGACGGAGTTTTGGAGCAGTCCTGCGACACCTTCATTTCCCTTGGCTCGCATGGCGTTACCCGGCCAATCGACCAGCGTGGATGGGCCGTAATGGCTTCGCCACTTGTCGCTCACCGCGTCGAGGTGTTTGGTGAACGCAAAGGTCGTGCCGCTCGAATCCCTGCGGACCACGGTCGCAATCGTGAGCTTGGAAAGCCTCACCCCGGGATTAGACGCGGCGATCAAGGGATCGTTCCAGTTCTTGATTTCTCCCAAGAAGATGCCCGCATAGGCGCGCCGGGAGAGCTTGAGTTCCCCAGGTACGTCGGGGAGATTGTAAGCCAGCGCTACTCCGCCGGCCGTAACAGGCAGCATAACGACGCCCTCGGGAACCTGGGCAATTTCGCTGTCCTGAAGCGCGGCGTCGCTGGCGCCGAAGTCCACACGCTCGTCATCTTGGACGTTGCGGCCCAGGAAGCGCCGGATGCCCTCGCCACTGCCGACGGCGTCGTAGGTGATAACCATCTTGGGGTGTTGCTGCTGGTAAGCGGTGAACCACTGCTTGTACAGAAGGGAAGGGAACGTGGCGCCAGCCCCGGACAGGAGCACGCTGCCAGCTGGCGCCGCGGGCCTGGGTTTACCTTGGCTATGCGTTGTGCAGGCTGCCAGGCACACGGCCAGAGGAAGAAGCGCCAGCCCTAAGACGACGCGCTTCCATGGTGTGAGGCAATTGGCTTCTGCTCCCGTCATCACTCTTCCTCCCGCGTGCACTTGGCCTCGATTTCTCACCACTCTTGGGTGTTGGTGGAAGGGCAGGGCTTCAGCCCTGCCGCCATCGTGGCCCCTACCCGATTGTGTTCCGCGCCACGCGCAGCTTGCGACCGCAAGCTGCGCGTGGCGCGGAACAAGGGAGGGCATCACGAGAGCGCCCTAACGGCGGGGCTGAAGCCCCGCCCTTCCCAAAACCGGTGAGAAATTCGGGTAAGGCCTTCGATCCGCCCAAGAAAACCCGAACCCGCATCATACCGGGGCACAAGACCGTGTGCCCTCACTTCGCGCTGAAGTCCTAACTGAACTCGCCGCGAATGTAATCTTTCGTGTGTTTCTCTTTGGGATCTTCGAAGACCTGCTTCGAGGGTCCGAACTCTACCAGGTAGCCGGTCCGCCCGCCCTGCGTGGTATCAACATAAAGGAAGCCGGTGTGGTCCGCGACACGCTGGGCCTGCTGGAGGTTGTGCGTCACGATGGCAATGGTGAAGCGCTTCTTGAGTTCGAGCATCAGCTCTTCGATCTTGCGGGTGGCGATGGGGTCGAGGGCCGAGCACGGTTCGTCCATCAACAGGACTTCCGGCTCGGTCGCGATGGCACGCGCGATGCACAAGCGTTGTTGCTGTCCGCCGGAGAGGGAAAGGCCGCTTTTGTGGAGTTTGTCCTTCACTTCGTCCCACAGCGCCGCCCGCTTCAGGGCTTCTTCCACGCGCGCGTGCTTGTCGCCCTTGTAATTATTCAAGCGCAGCCCGAACGCGACGTTGTTGAAAATGCTGGTGGCGAAGGGATTCGGTTGCTGGAACACCATGCCGATATAGCGCCGGACCGCCACGGCATCGACGGACGGCGCGTAGATGTCGCGGCCGCGGAAATGCACGTGCCCTTCAAACCGGAAGCCGCGCACGAGATCATTCATGCGATTGAGGCAGCGCAGGACCGTGCTCTTGCCGCATCCCGAAGGGCCGATGAACGCGGTGATCGTATTCTTCCGGACGGGAATGGCGGTGTCGCGGACCGCCTTGAAGGTCCCGTAATAGAGCTCTTTGATGTGGCAGTCGATCACCACGTGTCCATTTGTCTTCTGCGGATTTGCTGGGGCTGTCGCCGGGCTTTGCACCGGAACTGGGGAAGGCATTGTAGCGGCCATGTCTGGTTACTCCTATTGTTGAACTTGGTGGCGCGAGAGGCTCTGCCCGATGAGGTTGGTCACCAAGACCATGAGGACCATCACCAGCGCAGCGGCCCACGCCATTTCAACCTGGTTCTTGAAGGGCATACCGGCGAAGTTGTAGATGAGCACGGCCAGCGAGGCGGTCGGTTGCATCAGGTTCAAATGCCCGCCCGACGTGGGCCAGTAGTTGCTGAATAGTGCGGTGAACAGCAGCGGGGCGGTCTCACCTGCGGCGCGCGCTACGGCCAGCATGATGCCGGTTAAGATGCCTGGGAACGCTGTGGGCAGAAGGACCATCAGGACGGTCTGGGTGTGGGTGGCGCCCATTCCTGTGGCGGCCTCTTTCATCTTGGCGGGAACCATGCGTATAGCGTCTTCCGCCGTCAGCATCACGGTGGGGAGCATCAGAATGGCAACGGCCACCGCCCCGGCAATCGCGGAATACCCTCCCGTGAGCAGTACCACCGCGCCGTAAGCAAACACTCCCGCAAGAATCGAGGGAAAACCCGTCAGGACCTTGGCGGCAAACCTGACCGTGCTCGCAAGACGATTCTCGTCCTTCGCCTGAGCCATGAACACCGCCGTCAGGATGCCCAGCGGCACGCTGATCAAAGTTGCCAGCACTACGATGATGAGCGTCCCCAGAATTGCATTCCCGAAGCCTCCGCCTTGCTCCAAGGGCGCGGGAGGCAGTTGCGTAAACAGCGCCAAGCTCAGTTTCTGGCCGCCGCGCCAGACCAGCATCCAGACCACGGAGATCAGTGGGACTAGTGCCATCAGCGTCATGCACGTCACGAGGCCTCCCAGGAGAACGTTGGCAAGCGTGCGCGGGCGCCGCAGCGACTTCTCCAGTTCCGAGAAGTCGACGCCGGCAAAGGGGTTCAGGTCGGAACCATCCGGCAGCGCTGAGAGTAGGGGCTCGCCCGTAGCGCTTTGGGTCGCCATTATCGACTCCCTTCCAGTTGGGACGAAGCACGCTGCAAGATGAAGGCGCCTATCACGTTGACCACCATGGTGATGCCCAGGAGGACGAGGGCGGCGTACATCAGGACCCCGATCTCCTTGGGATGTGCTTCCGGAAAAGTATTGGCCAGCAGCGCGGCCAGAGTGTTGGCCGGAGAGAACAATGAAACGCTGATGACGTTGGCGTTGCCCACGAGCATTGCCAGGGCCATCGTTTCACCGAGGGCACGGCCAAACGCCAAGATGATTCCGCCGAAGATACCGCGCGCCGCGGTCGGTAGAATCACCGCCAGAATGGTTTCCCACTGCGTCGCTCCCATTCCGTAAGCGGCCATGCGCAGTTTGGGCGGTACCGCCACCAGAGCCTGGCGGCTGATGGCCGTGATGGTGGGCAGGATCATGATGGAGAGCACGAGCACGGCGGGCAGCACGCCCGGCCCGCTGAGGTCAGCTCCGAAGAGTGCAAACCAACCCATTTTCAGGTGCAGCCAGTTGCAGGCGGGACGGATTAGCGGGATGACCACAAACAGTCCCCACAGGCCATAGACCACACTCGGGATTGCCGCCAGCAGTTCAATCAGGTTCTTCAGGATCTGCTCGATCTGATGGGGCAGCTTTCCCCAGAAGGCGTGGAACTCCAGATGGAAGAGCTTCAGAATCCCGAAGATAAACTCGCCGAGGTAGCCTTCGCTGAGGAATATCGCCGCGGCCACGCCGAAGGCGCTGCCGACGATTAAAGCCAATAGCGAAGTGTAGATCGTCCCCCAGATTTCCGGGAGTATTCCGAACTGTTCTTTGTTGGGATCCCAGGTGCGCGTGGTGAGGAAGCCGAGGCCGTACTCCCGAACCGCTGGCGCAGCTTGCGTGGCGATGCGCAGGACGATGAAGACCACCAGCAGGACGGAGAGCCACGCAAAGCTGTAGCAGAGCCCTCGAAACAGTGTGTCGCTCCATCCTTGGAGACGTGATGGGGGTCGCGAAATCGTGTTTGCTTCAGCCACGGTTTAGCTCGGCTCCTTTGCCGACTGTCTTGCTGGACATCGCAGGCCGTTACGTGGCGCTACCCGCCAGCTTGATGTTCTGCGTGGCGGCCTTGACCTTGTCGGAGACTGCCGCCGGAAGCGGAATGTAACCCAGTGCTTCCGATTCTTTCTGCCCGTCCGTCAGGCAGTAATCGAGGAGCCCCTGCAATGCCTGGTACTTTGCCTTGTCCTGGTACTGCTTGTAGCAGATCAGCCACGTGTACGTGGCGATCGGGTAAGCGTCCTTCGCGTCGGGATCGGGCGCCCAGGCAATAAGGTTGTCGGGCAGCGGAACAGAGCCTAGCGCCGCCTGTGCCGACGCGGTCCCCGCCGGAACATACGCGCCTGACTTGTTCTCCAAGATCGCCATGGGCAGGTTCTGGCTCTTCGCGTATCCATATTCGATGTAGCCGATCGCTCCCGGAGTCGTCATGATGCTGGCCGTGACTCCTTCGTTCCCCTTGGAGCGAGTCCCCGTCGGCCAGTTGGGAAGTGTATTGGCGCCGGGGCTCTGCGCAAATTCCGGGCTGATGGCACTCAGGTGCTTGGTGAAGACAAAGGTCGTGCCGCTGCCGTCGGCGCGGACCACGACGTTGATGGCTTGGTCGGGAAGCTTTGTGCCAGGGTTCTCTTTCGCGATCACGGGATCATTCCACTTCTTTACTTTGCCCAGGAATATGCCGGAATACGCTTTGCGCGACAGCTTCACGTCTTTCACGCCCTCCAGGTTATAGGTAAGAACGATGCAGCCGGCGGTCATGGGCAAGAGTTGAACGCCGGTGTCCACTCGCGCCATGTCCTCGGGCGTCATCGCTGCGTCGCTGGCGCCAAAGTCCACCGTCTTGTCAATAACGCTTTTGACGCCGCTGCCGCTCCCGACTGACTGGTAGTCGATCTGGACGCCTTGGTGGCTGCTGCTGTAGGTCTTGAACCACTTCTGGTAAAGGGGGGCAGGGAAACTGGCCCCTGCTCCTTGCAGTTTCACACCACTTGAAGACGTCTTACTGCCACTGCAGGCGATGAAACCCAGCGTTGCTAACGCCATAAGAAATGCTGCACTTCTCACGGAAGTCCTCATTTGTTTCCTCCGGGACAAAGAACCCCTATGTCGTGGATATGTAGAAAGTGAACTTACGCCCGGTTTGTTAGGGGAATGTTACGGGAGTATTTCTTCTTGATGAGAGAGGGGAGCCGGCACCGGATTGGAGTTTGCGGGCAGGCTACGGAAAAGGGTATTGGTGCAGCCGGGCCAAGCGGGGCATGGACAGTTTTTGGTGGCGCCTACAGCCCGTTCGTTTGGGGTGACATCACGATGATATCGAGATCGAACTCTTCCCGCAGCGTCTGGTCCGGATTATTCCTGGTCTGCTTGGCGCGAGGGAGGAAGGGAAAGCTCTTACACAGAGGCCACGGAGTCAGGCCACTGGGGGTACGGAGATGTCTTCCAGGCTCTCGCGGTGCTCTGTGACCAGACGGTTCGATGATTTGAAGGGTCATTGGCTCTGTGCACTTCGCCGTAGGGGCGGCCCCACGTGTCCGCCCGGCCTCGTGCCATGCGGGAGAGGGCGTCCCCGCCAGCCGTAGCCGGCCCCGGCGCTCCAGCCGGCTACCAAGAATCCAGAACCGCGAATGGTAGCCACAGCGGCTGCGCCTGACGTGGGGCGATGTAGGTGTGGACGGCACTCCGCCCTGGGGCCGAGCACTGCTCGGCCCTGTCGCACCGGCGGCGGCTGCGGACCAGAACTTCGCATATATTGCGACCCCGCCCCGCTAGGGCATGGGCCACCCGCAAGAGACGCCGGTTCGGGCATCGGCATTCTGCAGGACTCTGAATCACTGTGGCGCTGGTGATCTCCATCGCTGAGGATGCGGCCCGCTATTGCATTCGGGAATTGTCAGGAGTATGTCACGGCCCAACGGGAAAACAGTAACACCCATTCAGATTGAACCCTGCGCAGTTTGCATCGAGAAGGTGGGCACGATTAGCCCTGACTCCGATCAGTGCCGTGCACTCTGTGGCATGTGATTCAAGCAGCAGCTCATCTAGTGTTCTCCCGAGGGGAACGGGCATCAGGAAGTTACGGTCAGTTCGCCCTTTAGGAATCCAAATAGGCCATTTGCGGAAAGGGAAGGGACTACGGCCGATGATGCGCCGCAGCAGGCGTTCTGTCTGCCTACCTTCCCTACCAATATTCGCCGTGCCGGGTAGACACGGGGCGGTGAGGCGGGGCCAATCGGGCGATTGGACCTCCGGGTGACTCTGCCTTCATACCGCCCTGCGCTTTTACGTCCTCACGTGGCTCGTCAACTTCCCGCCGCAAGCAGAGGCTTCGGTTTTCGCGTGTGAGACAGGTTTCTGCAACATCAGAACAGGGACCCGGAAACACAGGATTTACCTACGAGAACGGCGATCGTGCAACGACAAGCCTGATTTTGCAGCGCATCAGGACTGCTTGCCATGCACCGCGGCCGGCAGTACGCTAGCACTCCAACCAGAGGTTACCTATGAAAAACCGGGTGAGCTTGTCTTCCCACGCAAGGCGGAGTCGTCTGGCGTCATTCCTGCTGATTGTGTTGGTCTATCTTGGCATCGCCGCCGTCCCAATTGCGACGGGAGCTCCGGCTGGGGGACGGGAACTGAAGGTTCTCGCATTGAGTGGCCCTCCTTATGCCCGAGGTTTGGAGCATGGGAAAAGGCTGCGTGCGGAGATCGGCCAGGTGGTGGTGCTCTGGAAGCGAGACTTAGCGAAACAAGTCGGGGGCGACGCCGACACGTTAATAAAGGACTTTCTCGCTCACACGGATTACTTGCCGGCCATGCGCAAATGGACTCCTGACCTCGTGGGGGAAGTCCGAGGCATCGCCGACGGTGCCGGCCTGCCCTTCGATACAATGCTAGCCTTTCAGCTTGTCGATGAAATGTGGGTGTACCTTGACCAGCGTGCGGCGGGCCATTGCAGCGGCATGGGCGTTGTGAAGGCCGGGCACCACCCTGCTTACATCGCGCAGAACATGGATCTGGAAGCTTTTCGCGATGGATACCAGGTGGTGCTGCACATTGCTCAGGACGGCTCCGCGCCGGAGCAGTACATTTTCACTTGCGCCGGACTGATTGCCGCCAACGGCATTAACAACCGGTCGATTGCGATTACCTGTAACACACTCTTGCAGCTCAGTGCCTCGCCAGACGGCCTGCCCGTAGCCTGCGTGGTGCGCGGCGTGCTGGCGCAATCTCGGGGTGAGGATGCGGTGAAGTTCCTGAAGGAAGTGAAGCACGCTTCCGGCCAGAACTACATTCTGGGCACCGGTGACCGCGTGTACGACTTTGAGGCTTCTGCCCGCCGGGTTGTGGAATTCCGGCCAGCCGCGGACGGCAGCTACGTTTACCACACCAATCACCCGCTGGCGAATGATGACGTGAAGCCGTGGCACCGGCAAAGGGAGGCATCACTGTCGAAGGAAGAAAGAAGCAAGGGGGATAGCGAGACGCGGCTGGCGGCAGTGCGGGCGCGTCTTCAGCAACCCGTGTCGGCGGTCGATGCGGGCGTGATCAAGGAAACGCTGCGTTCCCACGATTCGAACGTCCATCCGGTATGCCACCCACGACAAGAGGGCGACCCCGTTTTCACCTTTGGCGCAACGATCATGACCCTGTCGGACAAGCCTTCGCTAGAGGTGAGCATGGGGCCGCCCGACGAAAACAAGTTCGTGCTGTTGAGATTCCGCCAGATTCCCTGACGTGCCCGAGTTTTGTACCACCGGAAGTGCGAGAGTCTTGGACCCAGCGTTTGCGCCAATTGATCCCTCACTAGAGCGGCGCAGGTTCCATGACACGGCCGAGAGGCGCGCGTATCGATACGCCTCTCTCGGCGCGTGTACCCTCACACATTTTCAGGGATGTTCCACGGCGCGCGGCCGGTCCTTTTGAGGTATCGGTCTGCCTCTTCATCGTTCACGAACTGCTCCGCCTTGGCATCGAAAAGCAATCGCCGACCGCCCGAGCGGTAAGAGATATTCGCAAGGAGAGCCAGCGCGGTGCTGCGGTGGCCTTCCTCGACGTCGGAATTGGGTGTCTGGCGCGACTTGAGGCACGCGATGAAGTTGTCGAGATGGGCGGGCAAGGGATCCCGGCCCTTGACTCCCGCGACCGCGTTCCAGTCCGTGCCGAACACCTGCCATCCGTCGCCTTGCCGGCCGAACATCATGAGCCCCTTGCTGCCGAAGACCTCGACGCGCGTGGCGTTGAACATCCAATTCGGAAATACGTCGGAGTTCCGCTCCTCGTCCGAGGTCTTCTTCATGTAGGGAGTCCACAAGGTCAGCTCAAAGTTCATCAGCACGCCGTCGAAGGCGTACTGAACCACTTGCGTATCGGGAGTCTCCTGGTCATCGTCGAAGGTCTTGAGTCCCGTGCAGGCGATGGAGCGCGGGAAATCCTGTCCGACTACCCAGCGCGCGATGTCAAGCTGATGCACGCCATCGTTAACGATGTCACCACCCGCGTAATCCCAAAACCAATGCCAGTTGTAGTGAAACCGGTTGGGGTTGAAGGGACGCTGGGGGGCCGGGCCCAGCCACATGTCGTAATCGACTCCGGCGGGTACGGGCTCGTCCTGCTTATGACCAATGCTGGGCCGCTCCTTCATGTTCAGGACTCGAACCAGATGGACGTCGCCGAGCTTGCCCGAGCGGATGTATTCAATGCCCTCGCGAACGTAAGGCGCGCTGCGGCTTTGATTCCCCATTTGGACAATGCGCTTGTACTTGCGCGCGGCCTCGATCATCTTGCGGCCTTCATACATGTTGTGGCAGAGCGGCTTTTCGACATACACGTCCTTGCCGGCCTGGCACGCCATAATGGTGGGGAGCGCGTGCCAGTGATCGGGAGTACCGTTGACCAGGGCATCGACGTTCTTGTCGTCCAGAATCCGGCGGAAGTCGGTCACCACCTTGGGTTCCTTGCCTTGCGCCGCGGCAATGGTTTTGACGGCGTCGGCGAACAGCCGCGTGTCAACGTCGCACAGGTAAGCCACTTCGACGTCCTTACGCTTGGCCAGTTGTTCGGTTACGTAAAGACCGCGCGCCTGGGCGCTCATCGCGCCGACGATGACCTTCTCATTGGCAGCCACGGCGCGAGTCCCCGGCCGCAGCACCGCCGAACCCAACGCCACGCCCAGGGCCGACCTGCCCGTGGTGGTGAGAAACTGACGCCGGTCTATACCCTTGTCACTCAGGTTATGCCTCATGATGATTGTCTCCGGGAATCAAAAATCGGGTTGCCCTTTTCTGTTACGGTTTAACGTTCCTGCCCTCGACCTTGTCGCATGATAGCCCGCGGGCTTCATTCCCGGCCAGCAAAAATGCACGCGCAAACGAACAGGGACAGGTTCGCGCAGTACGTTGCGTTTGGTGGGAACTCATGCAACGGTTTTGGCTTCACGGGGGGCGCATACATCGCCGTTTATGTGTGCGCCACATTGCGACATCTTATGCCCAGCGTTCTGCGGAAACGATGCGCAGCCCGGGCCCATCGTTCGTGCCCCACGCACGTCATTTTCGCGTCACGGCCGCGATGCAGTTAATCTCCACCAGCGAATTGCCGGGAAGAGCCGCAACCGCCACCGTCGTCCGCGCGGGTCCGCCGTTCGGAAAGTAGGTCTTAAATACGGCGTTCATTCCATCATAATCTTCAATTCTCGTCAGAAAGACGCCAAGCTGCAAAACGCGGTCCATACTGCTTCCGCCCTGCTCGACGGCTTCCTTAATGTTGTCCAGCACCTTCTTTGTCTGGTTGGTAATGTCCCATTCCGCGCGCGGCCGATCGTCGTGGGCTCCAATGCCGGCGATGTAGATCACGCTATTGTGCCGGACAATCGGCATGATGAACGGCGTGCCTGCAACCGGTTTACCGTCTGCACCGAGCTTCTCAACGTCCCTTCCCGTTTCCGTCGCGGAAGCCTTGGACGCCGCGCCCGCGATTCCCAGTCCCGCCAAAGCCGACGCGAGTTTTGTGCCGAACGTCCTGCGCGTGAAGTCATGAGATAACATCAGGTCGTCTCCTCAGTGTTGCGTTTGAAAAATCCGTGATGAATCCGCTGAAGCGCCGTTTCGAGGTGAGTCTCATCAAGAACGATCATCAAGCTGTTGGGCGACGAACCCTGGGAAACCAGGTCCAGCGGCAATTCGGAAATAGTCCCCAAGGCCAAAGCAGCTATGCCCGGCTGTTGGGTCAGTTCTTGTCCCACCAGGCAAATGGAGGCTTTCCCCCGCGCAATTTCCACCGTACCCAAACGCTGTAATTCCGGCAGAAACCGCGCAAACGGCAGGTTGGCGTCCAGGGCCAGGCGGCAGTGCAACGAGGAGAGCGTGGTCAAATCGGGCGTTACGCGGTGCCGGTCCAAAACCTCCAGCACGCCTTTCATGAATTCTGAAATCGGCTTCTGCCGGTTTGAGACGATGTGGAGCAGCGCCAGCCCTTGCTTGAAGGCAATGGAGCGCACGCCTTCAGGAGCGGCCGCGGCGCTTTCTTGAATGACGGTCCCTGTGTCCTGCGGGTGCCAGGAGTTGAGGATTTGGACGGGTATGCGCTTCTGCGCCGCGGGCCAAACGGCGCGCGGATGCAGCAGCTTGGCGCCAAAGTAGGTCAGTTCGGCCATCTCATCGCAAGTGGCCGTGGGAATTGGCTGCGCCTCGGGAATAACGGCGGGGTCGGCGCTCATCAGGCCCGGCACGTCCTTCCAAATCTGAATGGTCGCTGCATCCAGCGCCGCTCCCACAAAGGAAGCGGTGAAGTCTGACCCTTCAAAACCCAGGGTAGTTGTGGCCCCGACCGTGGTCGCTCCGATATATCCCTGTAACACCGGCGTGTGGCCGCGCTCGAGTTCGGGGAGCAAGCCGGCACGAATTCGCGCCTGAGCCGTCTCCTCCAACGGCTCCGCGGCCGTGAAGTGGTCATCGGTTATCATGAGCGTGCGTGCGTCCAGCAGCTTCGCGTTCACACCGCGCGATTCCAGTCCGGCCGCGAGGATGGCTGAAGAAAGCAGCTCACCGTATGCAGCCATCGCATCCTGGCTGCGCGGCGAAAACTCCTTCAAAATCGAAAGGCCCTTCACCAGGTCCTGCATTTCCGTGAAGTATCCGGCAATAAGGGAAGACACCGGAGAGTCCGAGTGGTCTTTCACGAGTTGCGAGAGTTCGGCGCGATGGTATGCCTCGATGGCCGCCAATTGGCGAAGGGCCTCGCCGGTCTTCGCTTGTGCCGCCGCAGCCCCCACCGCGAGCAGGTTCCGCGTGGTCTTGGCCATGGCGGAAACAACCACCACCGGCTGCAAGGGCAAGCGTTCCTGGATGATTCTGATCACCCGCTCGATGGAGACCGCATCCTTGACCGAGCTGCCTCCGAATTTCATGACAATCATGAGTTCACCCGAAAGAGGGATTCTCAGGTATCCAAGCTCGCACAACTATACCCCTGAATCCCGCGTTTCTTGCCAGGATCGTTTTGAAAGGCCTGCCAGTAGCGCCGACCTGCTTGGATCTTCCCAAAGACATTTTGGCCTCGTCCGCAAGTAGCGTCTGGCAGGCGCGAAATCTGAGAACTATAATTTGCCTCGTGCTAACAGGTGCCTCTGTATACGTTAACGTCTCCGCAGCCCTGATCGTCTTGCTTGCCCTGCCCCTCTACATCGGTGCGTGGCGTCGCACTTTTGTGGAGAAGAACAACCTCGTTGCAACGTTCTTGATTGGACTTGCCCTCGTGTTCCATGGCGGTTTCCAGACACTCCTGAGATTAAGTCCGCACGCCATGTTTACGGGATATGACCTCGGATGGGAGGGTGGTCCTGGAGAAAAGGACAGCTCTGTTTACATTTATGATCTGGGATACCCTCCGGGAGAGGATGAAATGGTTTTCACTGCGCCAAACCGGAATCTTCACCTCTCACGACATACGCACCCGGTTCCTGACGCGTTTTGGCAGATAGATCAAAAACTGTTGCTCAAGTGTGATTACAGGAAGTGGGACCTGGAGATCACCCATATTGAGGCGATTCCAACTCCCGAGGCAACGTTGACCGGTTCAAGAAGCTGGAGTTGGGATTCCGATTCCGAAGCGCGTGCGGGGTGTCTTCTAGAAGCGTTTCTGGGACTAGTTGCAGTTCTCGGAGTCGTCTTTCTATTTCGAATGAAGAAGCGTGCTGCTCAATTGTCCACGATTCGCCCGGTCTGTAGATTCCCCAACCCGTGCGCAGTCCGGATATACAGTTCTGCCGCACTTCTGGCTGTTTCCTGGTGTGCCTTTGTACGTGCTTCCGACCACTGGTTTCAGCACAAGGCCGAATCACTGCTACGCGACATTCAAAACTTGGAATTGCGAAAGAGCACATGGAAGGACGCGGAACGAATTCGCACAAAGTTCGCTCGGAACGCAAAAACGGACACCGCTTGTTCTCCGGCGCATTGCGATCTTGAAATCGGTCTAGTCGAATGGGACATTTACTCACGGATCGGCAAAAGCGTCTCGAAGTTCGACCTAATTGCGATAAAAGCCGTGAGGGTTGCGGGTGGGAGGTGGGGGAGTGTTCAGGCGACTGTACGCATTCGCGGCGGTGTCGTTTGGGGGAAGGACTTCGGGGTGATCATGGCGCATCCACAGGGTTACGCGCTCATGGCCGCGGCACGCACTGTCTCCCGTTTTGAATTTCAGCCAGACTATGCCGGTATCGATCTTCACCCCAATGTCCGATTCGGTCAGCCCATGGCGTGCACGTTTTGCAAGGAACTGTGGGCCAAAGTCACTCCTTACGCCAGCTCTGAGGAGTTTCGAGACGCTTTTGCGTTTGACCTATCATGCATAGCGAGCACTTTGCGACGTTGCACAGAGATGAACCAGATCATGCCGGTAGCTACTCGCCGCATTAGAGAGAAGTCACGGACCATGGCCCATAGCCTATTTCTGTGGGCTCCCCACGCGTCGCTCACACCGTTCGGCCGGGACGCTCGAAACATCGCAATTATGGAAACCGCGCGGATTTATCCACAGAAACTGGACAGTCAGGGGTATGCCACCCAGATCATAGACTATCGAATGAGCAAGGAACTGAAAGGACAGTTCGATCGGGTCCTGTATCCGGCAACATATTACCTTGGCAAACCGAACGGCGAGAAGACGTCTGCGCGGATGCCTCCCGCGCTGCACCAACAGGTCCTCGCATTCTGGGACGATGAAGAACGTATGCCGATGATCGCGCCCCTGACTGCTGCAAATTTGCAAGAGGTGCGCGAGGGAATCATTCAGGACGCTGTGGACATCCCAACAGGTGGGCGTTAGCCGAACCCTGGACAGGGTAAGCAACGGTCGTAAATGAATGAGTAGGCATGCTCAGCGCACTCTTTGGGCCCCGGGGCTTTTCCCGGGTCGCCACTCAAATGCGTCGGGTTCGTTTGCGGACACGGCCGATGTGAAGCCATTTATCAACGCACGGACCCACTGCATAGCGCAGTCCCGACTGGTCCCTTCCTGTATCTCATGCGCCAGTAGATCCCGCAGTCACAGAACCGGTGACTGTGGCTGCCTTCGCTGGGCCCATAACGTCGACATCCGCGAGAATGCTTGCAACACGGCAGTTGCGCAGCTAGGGCTTAAGCAGACGATAGCTTACGAAGGCCAGATGCTTGCTATCGGGCGACCAGGAGGGCACGTTCATGGTTCCCTGTCCTCCGAAGAGATTTGCGAGCACGCGCGGCGCGCCGCCGGCCGTGGACATCAGGCGCAGAGTGACGTCCTTGTTGGGCGGGTGCCCTTTTACGCGCTTGTCGAAAGAGACAAAGACGAGCCATTTCCCGTCGGGCGAAGGATGCGCAAACCAGTTGGCGGAGTCGTCGTTCGTCACCTGCTCCTGACCGGTTCCGTCCGGGCGCATCCGCCAGATCTGCATCCAGCCCGTGCGCTCCGAATTGAAATAGATGTATTGGCCGTCGGGTGAGTAGTCGGGCCCGTCATCGAGGCCCGGCGCGTCGGTCAGGCGCCGCTCGGCCCCGCCTTCCACGGGAATCGTGTAGATATCGAAGTTCCCGCCGCGCTCGGCGCAGTAAGCCAGCGTCTTTCCGTCCGGAGACCATCCGTGCCAATAGGAGGGGCCGCGCTCGGTCACCTGTCGTGGTTTGCCACCCGCAGCGGGAAGCACGTAGACGAGCGAATCCTCACCGGGCGAATTGCTGACCGCAAGCCAACGGCCGTCAGGCGAGAAGCCATGATCGTTGTTGCAGTGGGTGGCCTCGCCCGTGTCGAGCAGGCGCGGTTCGCCGCCCGCTACCGGGAGCGTGTAGATTCGGCCGCCGCTGTTGAAGAGCAGAAACTTGCCGTCGCGCGACCAGTTCGGCGCCTCAAAACGCTTCTCGGCGTGATAGGCCACGTGCCGGTCACCGCCGTCCAGCGAGATTATTTCGAGACGGCTTTCCACCCGCCGGTTGTCGTCTTCTTCCTGCTTGCCCGCCAACATGCTGACGTTGGAAAGCACGGCTTCTTCCAGTGCCGCGGCATCGTGCGAGCACACCGCCAGGCCCACGTATACGGGGTCATGCAAGGGGATATCGACCGACCCGGCGAGTTCCAGCAGGCCGCCCGCGCGCGCTGCCCAGAGGGAAAATGAATTTCCCAGACGGACCAGCCGAATGGTTTCCGGCATCGATATCTTCGATTGAATCTCCTCGGTCTCGCCGCCTTCCGTGAGGCGGTACTGGAGACTTGTGAGGCCGCTCGCGTGCACCACCACGTCGGCATAGGGCGAGCTGGCGCCTAAGCCCTGACGGACCATCCAGCCAGCTTTCTTGTGCTCATTGCCGCCGGCCTCGGGAAAGCGCACGCTGGTGGTCAAGGTCAAATCTCCGCTGGCCAGCCGATAGACAAAATGGAAGGCGTCCGTCTGGCCCCACATGTTGGCGCCGCCGCCCGTAATGTGATATTCCCCGCGCGCGGCGTCGAACGTTGCGGAACCAGCTCGCAGAGGCCCGCCAATGTCGGTCTCGTGAGTGAAGTCGCCCAACGACTCCGCCGATGTGGCGAGCAGTGCAGCAAGCAGGGTGCAACCGGCGAGCGCAGCGAGCCACAGCCAACCCTTCCAGATCGGTTTGCACGCAGCGCGACCCCGAATACACGCCAAAGACCTATGCGATTTGACCATGACGCCCTCCTTTGTACTGCCGAAAGTAGTCGAAATGGCGCGCGCTTGCAAGCTCGCGCCGGCCCCTGCCGGGCTGAAAGCCCGGCGCTGCTGGCTGGCTGTAGCGGCGGTCTCTGACCGCCGTTGCTCTTCGGCGCTCATAGAGCGCCGCTACAGTGACCGCCGGGGCGGGACGCCCCAGCGACAGCGGCCGGGACGCGCTACGGCGGCGCGCGCTTGGGCAGAAGCGTGCTTGGGCCTTGCCCTTTCGCCGGGGTGCGATTAAAGTCATGTTCGCCTGAGGGGATGAAGTCCATGTCGGGAAGGGTTCCTAGAAGGTGTTGCAAATTTGGATCGAGGTGCTGTTGGGGCACGGTTTATACCGGAACGAGGCGGCGTCTTCAGTAGCGCGGCTTCCGAGGCTGCGGAAAAAGTCTGCAGCGGGCTGACGTAGCGCCGGCTTCCAGCCGGCAACTCCTTTCGCTTCCAGGGGAGCCGGCAAGATGCCGGCGCTACATGGGTAGCGGGGACGGCTTTGCCCGCGGCCTCTTACGCCGCTGAGGGCAATAAGGCGCCTCAGGAGCTAAAGAGCCCGCTGTTCCTCATCTCGACCGGCGCGACTGAGGCGGTGCCCTGACGCGGGTGTTATGAGGTTTTGCAACATCTTCTAGTTAAATCTGTTCGGAGGGAGGATAGGATTGAGACTCTTGCAGATTGTTCCGCTCACAGTTTTGACGGCGTTGGGGATCGGTGCCGCATGTCTTATTCCGTCAAGCGGCGTCGAGGCGGCACGAGGCGCCGGCGGGCCCGCGTCTGACGAAGATGCGATGTTGCAAGCCTTCGCGGCCGTGGGGCCGATTGACGCGCACGCTCACGTTTATAAGAACGACCCTGCCCTTGCGGCGCTCATGGACCAGCTCAAACTGCGCATGCTTAATGTTTGTGTGATTGACGATCGCGATCCGTATGGCAAGGGGATTGAGCCGCAGCGCAGCGACGTTCTTAAGGTGGCCCGCACGACGCGTGGTCGGGCTGTTTTCTGCACGACCTTCAGCCCTTACGATTTCGAGACGCCGGGTTTCGCCGAGCGCACGAACCGCCAACTCGACCAGGATTTTGCGGCGGGCGCTGTCGCCGTGAAGATCTACAAGGTGATGGGAATGGAAATGAGATCGAAAGCGGGGAAATGGATCATGGCGGACGATCCTGCTTTCGAGCCGATTTACAAACACATCGCCGCCCGCCATCGCACCGTGCTCGCGCATCTGGCGGAACCGGATTCCTGCTGGCAGGCGCCCAACCCCGCCAGTCCCGACTACGAGTACTACAAAGAGAATCCCGGAGAATATGCTTACGCCCATCCTGATTGGCCCTCGAAGGCTGCAATCCTGGCGGCGCGTGACCATCTGGTGGCGGAGAATCCGCAACTGCGTGTGGTGGGCGCGCACCTGGGCAGCATGGAGTCCGACGTGAATCAGATGGCGCAGAGATTTGACCGCTATCCGAACTTTGCCGTAGATGCGGCCGCGCGTATCCCTTACTTCATGCTCCAGCCGAGGGATAAGGTGCGGGCTTTCCTGATCAAATACCAGGACCGCGTTCTCTATGCTACGGACCTTGTGGTCATGCCCACGTACAGTACGGAGAGTGCCCTCAAAGAGTGGAAGGAAACCTACGCACGGGATTGGAAATTCCTGGCGACGAATCAGACCGTTGAATACAAGGGGCACAGTTACCAGGGACTTCAGTTGCCGGCACCCGTTCTTCGCAAGATATTCCATGACAACGCCGTGCATTGGTTCCCCGGAATTATGGGCACGGGACATTGAACTGATTGACGTGAAGTGGGGGCACGCCATGGCGTGCCCTTACAGCGCCGGCAGAGTCGTCGGCCCGCCCGGCCATGGCGGGCGTTGGGACGTGATTAGTAATCGGAGGCTGTCATGCGACGTCGTTCGTTTTTGCAGGTGGCCGGCTTGGGAAGCGCGGCAGGATGGGTGGGCGCGGCGCCGATCGCCAAAGCCGCCCCTGCCTCGATGAAGATCACTCGTGTTCGCTTTTACGTGAATCCCGAGTCGGGGCCGACGTTCAATCAGAGCGCCCACATGGTGACGGTCGAAACCGATCAGGGCATCACGGGTGTTGGCGAGGGCGGTGATCGCGAGACCGTCGAGCAGTGTGCCTCCATGCTGATCGGCGAGGACCCGTTTCGTACAGACCGGTTGTGGCAGATGATGTTCCGCGGCTACTTTTATCCCGCCGGGCGCGAGAAACTGCACGCCTTGGGCGCGCTCGATCTGGCGCTTTGGGACATCAAGGGAAAGGCTCTGGGTGTTCCTGTTTCCGATCTGCTCGGAGGGGCTTCACGAAATTACGTCGAGTGCTACTCGACGGGCTTCCCCTCGCGGGGCAGCTTGAAAGAAACCGCGCGCGCCTGCGTCGACGCGGGCTTCCGGGCTTTTCGTTACGCGACGGCCGACCCTCCCGCCGGGCAGCCATTCAACTCGCACCAGATGGTTGATAAGACCTATCAGGACTGCGTGGAGATTCGGGAGGCTATCGGCAAGGACCATGACTGGGCGCTCGACTATCACACCCGGTTGGATTTTCCGGACGCAGTCCGTTTGAGCACGCTGATCGAACCCCTCGAGCCCTACTTCGCGGAAGACCTCGTGCGTTCCGAGAATCCCGAGGTTTATCGCCAACTGCGCCAGCAGGTCAAGGTGCCTATTGCCGTGGGCGAGCAGTTTGGCAGCAAGTGGGACGCCAACGCGCTCATCGAGCAACATCTTATTGACTATGCGCGCGTGACGATTCCCAATGTCGGGGGCATCACCGAGTACATGAAGATTCAGTCACTCGCCGAGACTCACTACGTGGGCCTCGTTCCGCATTTCACGGGTCCGGTCGCGGAGGCTGCCCTGGTGCATGCCTGCTCGGCGTTCTCTGGACCTGTCCTGATGGAAATGCTCGGCGACGGCACGCACAAGTTTCCGCACCTCCCGGAATGCTATGATTTCCGCGATGGCAAGCTGTGGCCGAACCGCCGGCCGGGTCTGGGAGTGACCCTCGACACCGGTCCGCTGAAGCTTGCGGCGGAGATCACCGAGCGGAAGCGGCCGATCCCCATGCTGGCTCGCCCGGATGGGTCGATTACAAACTGGTAGCAAATGCGATGTCAGGTAAACGTGCTATTTCCGCTGGCGTGTTCTTGGCTGTTCTGGCGGCTTTGCCGGCCTTCGGGCTGAGCCCGGTTGCCGCCCGTCACGGTATGGTGGTATCGAGCGAGCCGTTGGCGAGCCAAGTCGGCGTGGACATCCTGCGTGTGGGTGGCAATGCTGTGGACGCCGCTGTGGCTGTCGGATTTGCGATGGCCGTGACGTTTCCCCAAGCTGGGAACCTGGGTGGCGGCGGTTTCATGCTGATTCGCATGGCGAGCGGCGACGCCATTGTGGTTGACTACCGGGAAGAAGCGCCTGGCGCCGCCACGCGCACCATGTATCAGGACGCTCAGGGTCACGTGATCCCCGACGCGAACCTGGTGGGGGCGCGAGCGGCAGGCGTGCCGGGCACCGTGCGGGGCTTGGCTCTGGCGGAAGAAAAGTACGGCAAGCTAGGCCTGGCGCGCGTGATCGCTCCGGCCATTCGCCTGGCGAGGGAAGGTTTTCCTATAAGCTATGCGCTCGCCAACGCGTTTCGTTCCGAGCGAGCTTCGCTTGAGAAATTCGACGGCTCGCGGCACGTCTTCTTGCGCGACGGGCGATTCCACGAACCCGGAACGATTCTGCGGCAGCCGGAGCTGGCACGCACACTTGAAGCGATTTCGAAGAATGGTCCGCGAGGGTTTTATGAGGGCGCTACCGCCAGGGCCGTCGTGGCTACCATGCAGAAGTACAACGGACTCATCTCGGCGGAGGACTTGGCGCACTATCAAGCGAAACTCCGGCCGCCGCTGGTTGGGCACTTCCGCGGGTTTGAGATCCTGAGCGTTCCGCCGCCGAGCTCTGGAGGAACGCTGCTGCTTGAGATGCTTAACGTGCTCGACCCGCTTGACCTAGGCACGCCGAACTCTTATCCCGCGATGCATCTCATCATTGAAACCATGCGGCGTGCTTATGCCGACCGCGCAGCTTACCTCGGCGATGCGGACTTCGTTTCCGTCCCCGTGCCCGGCCTCATATCCCCGCGCTATGCCGCGCGGTTGCGCGAAGACATTGTGCAGTCGGCTCCCGAGGCTCCGGTGCGGGCCGGTGAACCGCCGGCGGCTGAGCCGGGCGCCACGACGCACTACTCGGTCGTGGATTCTGAAGGCAACGCTGTTTCGAATACCTACACGATCAACGGCTGGTTTGGTTGCGGTGTTACGGTGGAAGGCGCTGGCTTCTTACTAAATAATGAGATGGGGGATTTCGCTGCCCAGCCTGGTTCGGCCAACATGTTTGGCCTGGTTGAGAGTGAGGCCAATACCATTGTGCCCCGCAAGCGGCCGCTATCCTCGATGACGCCCACGGTGATTACACGTGACGGGAAGGTCCGCTTCGTGCTGGGTTCCCCCGGTGGAAGTACGATCATCAATACGGTGCTGCAAGTCGTGCTCAATGTAGTAGCCTATAAGATGGATATTCTGCAGGCCGTGACCTCGCCGCGTTTTCACGATCAATGGATGCCGGACTCGGTGCAGCTTGAACGGGTGGGTTTCTCTTTGGACACTCTCGAAAAATTGCGCCAGGCGGGGTATCCTCTCAGTTTTCGCGATAGCCTCGGGGACTGTGAGGCTATCGATGTCGATCCTGGGTCCGGATGGCGATTCGGGGCGGCAGATCCTCGCGCAGATGGAAAGGCGGTTGGCTACTGATGGAATACGGGCTTTCCACGTACCTCTATGTCAACGAACGGCTAAGCTCGCATATCCTGGACCAGATCCTGGCGGCAGGCGTTAGCAAGCTGGAGATCTTTGCAGCACGCCAGCACCTGGACTACACGGACGCAAACCACGTGCGCGACGTGGCGTCGTGGTTTCGCGACCACAAAGTAGAGCTGCATTCCGTTCACGCGCCGCTTTACGGCGACACTGATTGGGGACGGTTAGGTGGCTTGGCAGTCTCGGTGGCCTATCTCGAGCGCCGCTTGCGTGTGGATTCGATGGACGAAATCAAGCGCACCTTGGAGATTGCGGAGCAGCTTCCTTTTCGTTACCTCATTCTGCACTTGGGATTTCCGGACGAGGAGTACGACCTTGCCAAATTCGACGCGGCCATGACCTCGCTGGAGCACTTGAAGGTCTTTGCTAAGGAGCGGGGCGTGCAGTTGTTGCTCGAGAATATTCCCAGCGATCTCGGTTCGCCCGAACGCTTGGCGCAATTTCTGCGTTATACCCGCTTGGGCCTGAAGACCTGTCTGGACCTTGGCCATGCCCACATGACCTGCGGCGTACCTGTGGCCTTCGAGACTATGCGCGACACCCTTGCCTCGACCCATGTGCACGACAATCGTGGCGAGAAGGACGATCATCTGCTGCCCTTTGACGGTGATATTGACTGGCCAGGCGCGGTGGTGGAATTTCGCCGAGGGCAGGGCCAGTTCCCCGTACTTTTTGAACTGCGCGCCGCCGGGTCAGCCCAGAACAGCCTCGCGCGCCTGGCGGAAGTCAGGCACCGTCTCGAAGCTTTGAATTGAGGAGGGATATACCTTTGACCCCTGTTGTTGAGATTCGCCATGTTTCGGAGCACGTTGGCGAGGAAATCACCTTGGAAGGTTGGCTCTACAATCTGCGCGAGAGCGGCAAGCTGCTGTTCCCGCTGTTCCGCGATGGGACGGGGATTATCCAGGGCGTCGTCGTGAAGAGCGCCGTGCCGCCTGAGACCTTCGAGCGAGTGCGGCACCTCACGCAGGAATCCTCCGTGCGCGTTTCGGGCAAGGTGCGGGCGGATAAGCGTGCGCCGGGTGGTCACGAGCTGGATGTCACCGGCGTCGAAGTGTTGCAGCTTGTGCCGGTTGATTCTCCCTACCCGATCACGCTCAAGGAGCATGGAATCGAATACTTGATGGATCACCGGCATCTGTGGCTGCGATCCACGCGGCAGCGGGCGATCCTGGGAGTGCGGCACGAAATCATCAAGGCCGTGCGGGACTTCTTCGACGACCGCGGTTTCACGTTGGTGGATACTCCCATCTTCACGCCAGCGGCGTGCGAGGGAACGACGACGCTTTTTGAAGTGAACTACTTTGACGAAAAGGCCTATCTGACCCAGTCCGGACAGCTATATAACGAAGCGGCCGCCATGGCCGTGGGCAAGACCTATTGCTTCGGGCCTACGTTCCGCGCCGAAAAGTCCAAGACGCGCCGCCACCTGACGGAATTCTGGATGGTTGAGCCTGAGGTCGCTTTTGCGCACCTTGACGATGCTATGTCGCTGGGCGAGGAATTGGTGGCCTTCATCGTGGGACGCGTGCTGGAAAAGCGCCGGCCCGAACTCACGGCGCTGGAACGGAAGATCGAGAACCTGGAAAAGATCAAACTGCCTTTCCCCCGCTTGAGCTATGACGATGCGGTCAAGATTCTCCAGGGGAAGGGAAGCGAGATTCAGTGGGGAGGCGACTTCGGCGGGACGGATGAGACCTTGCTTTCCGAGGGCTTTGACAGGCCTGTCCTCGTGCACCGCTATCCAAGCGCCGTGAAGGCTTTCTACATGGCGCCTGACCCCGCTCGGCCGGAAGTGGCGCTGTGCGTAGACATGCTGGCGCCTGAAGGCTATGGCGAAATCATCGGCGGCGGAGAGCGGTTGGCCGATCTTGCCCTGCTCGATGAGCGCATCAAGGCAAACAACCTTCCCCGCCAGGCGTTCGAATGGTATCTCGACTTGCGCCGCTACGGTAGTGTTCCACATGCGGGCTTCGGCATGGGCATCGAGCGCGCCGTCGCTTGGATCTGCGGCCTCGAACATGTGCGTGAGACCATCCCGTTCCCGCGCATGCTTTATCGGCTGACGCCGTGAGATATGCGGGACACGCCCAGCGAAAAAGCTCTGCCTGCTGCTGGTGGCACCATAGCCAGGATCACAGTTCTTCGAGCTCCTCTGGACTTGGGGCAAGGAGCGCGTGCGTGGACATGGGGTGTTTCGCAGGCAAAGAATGCGAGTTGTCACGAACACGGCAGTCCGCCTGGCTTCCGAAGGCGCTGCCGGGTTCGTGGTATGCTTTGGCATTGAGGAAAAACATCCTGTGACCAAGAAGATCCGATTAGGAATTCTGTTTGGCGGGCGCTCGGGCGAGCACGACGTTTCGCTGGTTTCCGCCGCATCAGTAATGAAGGCGCTCGATCCCGCGAAGTATGAAATCCTCCCTATTGGTATCACGCGCCAGGGGCAGTGGAAAGTCGGCACGGGGGCGCTCAAGCTTCTTCCCCAAGTGCTCGAAGAGGGCGATCCGGTGACGCCCTCGGTGGACCCCAGCGGACCCAAACTTCTCCCTCTTGGTTCCGGATCTCTCGCACCCAAGTCCCGGCCGGAAGTTGACGTGATCTTCCCCGTACTCCATGGCACCTTCGGCGAAGACGGCACGGTCCAGGGGTTGCTGGAACTGGCGGACATCCCTTATGTGGGAGCAGGTGTCCTGGCTTCGTCGGCGGGCATGGATAAGGACGTCATGAAGCGCCTTTTCCGTGACGCCGGGTTGCCCGTGGTCCCCTGGGAGTTGGTTCTGCGCTCGGACTGGGAAAAGGACGCCGCCGGTGTGCGCCAGCGTATTGAAGGCAGATTGCGGTATCCGCTCTTTGTGAAGCCGGTCAATATGGGTTCATCGGTCGGGATCAGCAAGGTGCACAGCGGCACTGAATTGGCTGCTGCTATGGATCGTGCTGCGGACTATGACCGGAAGATCCTGGTTGAAAAGGGCGTTGATGCCCGCGAGATTGAGTGCGCCGTTTTGGGAAATGACCACCCCCAGGCGTCGGTGCCCGGGGAAGTCGTGCCGGTGAACGAGTTCTACGATTACGAAGCGAAGTACATCAAGGAAGGTTCGAAGCTCCTCATCCCAGCTCCTCTCACGGCTGTTGAGACAAAGCATGTGCAGGACCTCGCCGTCCGCGCTTTCGAGGCGATCGATGGCGCCGGAATGGGCCGAGTTGACTTTCTCCTCGACCGGCCGACGGGCGAACTGTATGTGAACGAGATCAACACCATCCCCGGGTTCACGTCCATCAGCATGTACCCGAAGCTGTGGGAAGCCAGCGGCGTTCCTTATTCTGAGCTGCTGGACCGCCTGATCAATCTCGCCTTGGAGCGCCACGCGGAAAAGTCCCGCACGCGATTCACCTATTCGCCCAAGGCTTAGCTCAGTTTTCCTTCTTCCCGTTCGTGTCGTAGACCTCCACCGGGCCGTACTTCGCGAGGATTTCCCGGATGGACTGCTTCTGGGCGTTTCCGGGCTGTTTGCCGTCGCCGACGCACACGATTTGCAGGTGGCCGAGGTCTACGTACTTGCGAGCGGCCGCCTGGACAGCTTCGGCGGTTGTCCCGGCCACTTTCGTCGTGTACTGATCCCAGTAGTTCTTGGCAAGGCCATACTCTTCGACCAGCATAGACCGTGACAGCAGCACTTGTTGCTGCTCGAGGGAAAGTGCAAAGTTGGCGACAATCGAGTGGCGGGCCTCATTAAGCTCTTGCTCGGGGACTCTCTCATCCCGGATGCGCTTGAATTCCGCCATCAACTGTTCCAAAGAGCCGTCCGTGACCGCGTTGCGAACTTCCGTGTTGGCCATCCAGGGTTCCCGGTAACGATCGTCACCCACGCGGCTGTAAGCGCCGTAAGTGTAGCCGTGCACTTCGCGCAGGTTCAGGAAGAGGCGTGCCTGCGGGCCGCCGCCCAGTACGCGGTTCATCACCGTCAGCGCAATGTAGTCAGGATCGGTGCGGCGCGCACCATAATTCCCCGCGACAATGTCGGTCTGCACCGAGTCCGGCCGGTTCACCAGGTAAATCTTGGCAGGGGACGGGGCCGGTAAGCGACTCCAGTCCGGCTTGGCCGCGGGTGTGCCCTTCCAGTCACCGAAACTCTTGCGGACGAGTTCCATGACGTCTTTTGCGTTGATGTCACCGACCACGCCTAAAATGGCATTTCCGGGTACGTAGTGGTGAACGTGGAAATCTCGTAGGCGCTCGGGCGTCGTCGCCTGGATAGATTCCGGCGTGGGCAAGGTGACTGCGGCGGGAAAATCCTGGTAGAGCGCCCGGTGAAATCTCTCCTCGGCTAGCGCTGAGGGATCGGCGCGCTCCTGCTCGAGTCTCGTAAGCTGCCGCTGCTTGTACTTCTCCAATTCATCCGCGGGGAATGTGGGGTTCAGCACGACATCGCTCATCAGCTCCAAAATCTGTGCGGCGCTGGGTGCGAGTCCCGACGCCGTCACGGAAGTGTCCGTGGAACCGAAGGCTGAGGAAGCATTGAGCGTCGCGCCGAGGTTATCGACGTCGGCAGCTAACTGTGCACTGGTCCGATGGGTGGTTCCCTCACGGAGCATTTGAGCTGTGAAGCTGGCGAGACCCGCCGCGTCCTTTGGGTCGGACATGTCGCCGCCTTCGATGCGAAGCATGAAGTCCACGGTCGGGAGCTTATGTTCCTCAATGACCAGTACCGTGAGCCCGTTCGGAAGTTTCGTGACCACTGGTTTGGGAAGATGCACCTGGAGGATTTCATCGCTCACGGGGGCACGACCCAGACGGACTACTTGGGAGAGTTCAGCGCCGTGTTCCTGCGAAAAGGCGGGTAGGGCAGTCACCCCGGTCGCCAAGAGCGCAGGAAGAAGCGGGATCGCAAGCCTTTTCAGAACTGCCATGGTTACTTTCCTCCCTTCTGAGCGTGCGGTGCTTTTGCCTGGCCTGCCGCCGGCAGGTCTGTGACCACGGCGAGCTGCGCGGGAACCAAGTACTTCTGGGCGGCGTCTTTCACCTGGTCCGCCGTGACGGCATTCAACTTGTCCACAATGGTGTTGATCAGGTTGGGATCATCGAAGAACACTGCGTACTGGCCGATAGCGATGGCCGTTCCGAGGTCCGTTTGCCGTCCCTCGATTGTCTGCCTCAGAAACTGGATGCGGGCCTTTTCGATCTCCTGAGACGTGATGCCGTCTTTTTGCACGGTGGAGATTTCGTCACGAATAGCCTTCGCGCAATCTTCAGGGTTCACGCCGGGACGCAAGAAGGCGTAGAGATAAAGCAGGCTAGGGCCGCGGCGGGCGTCGGCCTGCGCGAAGACTTGCGTCGCAAGTTGTTTGTCCTTCACCAGGTGCTGATACAGGCGGGAACTTTGGCCCTGAGCCAACACGTTGGCGAGCACGCGCATGGCGTAGTTATCTGCAGTATTGCCCGCCGGAATGTGGTAGGCCATCAGCACAAGCGGCGTCCGCGCCAGAGGATCCATGATGGTCTCGTGGCGTTCACCGTAATGCGGGGGCTCCTCCATCTCAACGGCTGGAGGATTGGGCTGCGAAGGGATGGCGCCGAAGTACTTCTTCACCTTCTCCAGCGCCTCGCGCGGGTCGAGATCGCCCACCAGAACCAAGGCGGCGTTGTTCGGGGCGTAATAGGTGTGAAAGAAGGCTTTCACGTCGTCCAGCGTCGCCGCGTTCAAGTCGGCCATGTCACCAATCACCGAATGCTTGTAGGCGAAGTTGTCGTAAGCAAGATTGTCGATTTCAAGATAAGCGTGGCCGTAAGGCTGGTTGTCCTCGCCCAGGCGGCGCTCTTCCTGCACGGCGTTGCGTTGATTGTCGAGATTGGATTGGTTGACGGCCAGCGAGCGCATGCGGTCGCTCTCGAGAAACAGCGCCAGATCCAACTGGTTTTTGGGCAGCGACTCGAAGTAGTTGGTGCGATCTTCGTTGGTCGTGCCGTTCATGTTGCCGCCGTTGTTAAAGACGAGAATGAAATGCTCGCCCTTTCCAACGTTCTCTGATCCCTGGAACATCATGTGCTCGAAGAGATGAGCAAATCCCGTGCGGCCGGGCCGTTCGTTTCGTGATCCCACGTTGTAGGTGACGGAAATGCCAAAGACCGGCGCGGTGCGGTCCACCGCGATAATCACGCGCAGGCCGTTATCGAGCTTTTGGTCCGTGAACTCGACCCGTGGGAGCTTGGGTTCCTCGGCTCCGAGACCTGCTACAGCCATGAGCAGTCCCGCGAGCAGCAGCCCGCTCCACCGATGTTTTCTCATCGTAGGCTCCTGGTGTTTCTTCTTTTCTAGCCGATCGTGTGATTTTCCCCTAGGTTCCTACTTAACTCAAGTCGAAAGGGTCGCAGGGGCGCACGACATAGAAGTGCGAGTCGCTGCCGTCTCACAAGCAGCGCGGGCGTCCCGCCGGCGGTACGGCACAGATCCAACTTCTGTGTGCGTACCCAGCACAACGCGAAGTGTTTTAAGGCAACGGCGTCATTCGATCGAAGCAACCGCCTGAAACCTCCGTCGTTCCCGCGGAGGCGGGAACCCCGTCTGTCCGTCCCTCTTGCGGGCGCAAGCCGGGGAAAATAGGTTGCGCCCTCTCTGGAATTACGGTTGTTGAAAACCTGCACTTCCTTTGAATGGCTATCCGGTAAGATTTGCGGATAGTCCTACGATGTTCATGAAAACAAACCTCTTAAATCGGCCATTTTGACAAGTCCTACGATGTTATTGACAATAAATGACTTAACAGTGAATTGGAGGATGGGTCCGAACCACGCCGGCGACCCGCTGAAACCCGCCACCCTCGCTCTCGACTCCTGGCGACCGCTGCCCTAAAGGCGCCGCCGCTAGATGAGGACACTCCCGCCCTCCGCCGTCGTTCGCGGCGCCGGGGATGAACTGCTATACTGGACGCAGGAGACTCTCGCAGAACTCCGTGTGCAGTACTTACCACTGAAAGCTGTTCTTCAACCCTCGGTTATCTGCTATGGCTTTCACGATCCGTGATTTGAAAATCCGTGAGCAGATCCTGCTGGTGACTCTGCCGCCGTTGTTTGCACTGCTTTGCGCCGTGGGGCTGTTTCTCTATGCATACTGGAGTGCTACGCGCGCGGAAATGTCCGCAGCGCGCACCCGAAACAGTGTAGCTGTGGCGGAGTCAGTTTTGCGCCACGCCACGGAGGCGTCGGTGGCGGTGGATGGCTACGTTCTCACCCATCAGAAGGAAATGCTGGATCCTTATGACAAGGCCGTGGCGGATGTCGAAGCAGGTTTCGTTCACCTGCGCGAATCCGAGCAAGACGATCCGGGGCGTCTGGCGGAGGTGCTGGCAGTCCGGGCGGAATTTGACCAGATGCAGAAGCAATGGGCGTTGCCGGCGATTGAGCAAGTCCGCCGTCACGACAAGCTTCCGACCGTGGCGGTCGTCGAGGAAGGGAACCAGCGGATGACGGTCTTCCGTGAAAAGGTTCTGGCCCTGCTGGAGGAAAGCGAGACCGAGAACGCCCGGCGGATGAAAGACGCGGAAGCGAACATCCTGCGCATGGTGGTTGTGGGGATAGGGCTTGCAGCCTTGCTGGGTTGTTTGCTGCTGTTCCTGACCAGTGCAGTGACGGACTTGATCGTGCGCCCCGTTTTGCAGCTTATTCATGCGTCGGAGCAGGTCGAGCGCGGCAACGTTCAGCCCCCGCTGCCGCCCATGGTCAATAATGAGTTTGGCGTTCTCTCCAGCAGTTTTTCCAAAATGACCACAGCGTTGCGCAGCCAACAGGAGGAGATGGCGGCTTTGAACCGATTTTCGCTGGCGGTCACGCAGTGCAGTTCGGAGCGCGAGGTTCACGAGCGGCTGGTGCAATCGCTCAAGCAGGAGTTCCAGCCCCGGCAGGTGATGATCTTCAACTTGAACCAAGCGGAGAACTTCCTGGAGGTCGTGGCCACCCTGACGGCGCTTCCCGCCGGAACGGTCTCCTGGCCGGCGATCGAGGACCCCCACGATTGTAAGGCGATCCGAACCGGCTGCCATTTCTCGGTCAACGATGTGACGCGGGAGGTCCCGTGCCCCTCGCACTTCGTGCTACCCGTCGAGGGCAGCTATTATTGCGGGCCGCTCGTAGCCGGGGGATATACCCTGGGCTCCGTGAGGATCGAGGCCGCCAAAGACGTCTGGACGCCGAAACGCGAGCAATTGCTGGAGAGTTACCTGAGCGGCGCCGCCTCTGCTCTTTACAGTCTCCGCCTGCGTGACAGCATGAAGAAACAGGCCAATCAGGACGTGCTGACCGGACTTCATAACCGGCGTTTCCTGGAAGGCTACGCACAGAAGCAGTTTGCGGTGGCCAGGCGGCACGAGGGGCCGCTGGGGCTCATCATGATGGACCTGGACCATTTCAAGAACTTCAACGATGTTTACGGTCATGAGATCGGCGATCGCGTCCTCCGCCACTTTGCCAGGACCATTACGGGCTCGATGCGGGAAGCAAACCTGGCGGTGCGTTACGGCGGTGAGGAATTTGTGGTTATGCTGCCCGATACCGATGCGAAGGGTTGCTTGCTGGTGGCCGAGCGCATCCGCAAGGCTGTGATGCTGATGGTGGTGCCCTCGAATACCGAAAAGCCGCTTCCTCAAGTCACCGTCAGCATGGGCGTCGCCGTCTTTCCCGAGCACGGGCTGGCCTTGGAAGAACTGATTCAGGCTTCCGACGAGGCACTCTACGAATCGAAGCGCAACGGGCGTAATCGCGTCACGCTCTACACTCCTCACGAAACCCCATCGGCCTAGCTGTGTTAAGATGCTTTGGCTGCATGGAAATTCCTATGAGTCTTGAGACAGCCCGCAAAGTACTTGAAATTGAAGCGAAGGCCCTTAGCGACCTCGCGACGCGCGTGGACCAGCACTTCGAGAAAGCGGTTGGATTGCTGATGGCCTGCCGCGGGAGGGTCGTCGTGGCGGGCATGGGGAAGTCGGGGTTAGTGGGCCAGAAGATCTCCGCAACGTTGTCGAGCACGGGTACGCCGTCTTTTTTTCTGCACCCCGCAGAAGCGTTGCACGGCGACCTCGGACGGCTGGTGCGGAATGACGTCCTGGTGGCGCTGTCGTACAGCGGCGAGACGGAAGAACTGCTGCGTTTGCTGGACACCGTGAAGCGCCTGGATATTCCCCTGATCTCTCTGACCGGCAATCCGGCGTCGACGCTGGGCGGGGCCAGCGACGTGGCGATTGACGTCAGCATTCCGCGGGAGGCTTGCCCGCTGGGCCTTGCGCCGACGGCGTCCACAACGGCGATGCTGGCGATGGGTGATGCGCTGGCCATGGCGGTGCTTCAGAAGCGCGGTTTTGATGAAGAGGACTTCGCGGCGCTCCATCCCGGCGGGGAACTGGGAGTACGCCTGCGGCGGGTCGAAAATGTGATGCACGCGGGCGACGAGGCCCCGGCCGTGGGTCCCGACACGCCGTTACCGCAAGTTATCTACGAGATGAGCCACAAGGGTTTGGGACACACTTCGGTGGTCGCTGCGGACGGGCGGCTGCTCGGAATCGTTTCGGATGGAGACTTGCGCCGGCTGCTCGAGCGCGCAGGCGATCACGCCATGGGACTGACCGCGCAGGAATTCATGACGCGTAAGCCCACGACGATCCGCCGCGAGGAGTTGGCCACAAAGGCCCTGAGCCTTATGGAGAGCCGCAAGATCACCTCCCTGCCGGTTGTGGATGCGGAGGGCAGGCTGGAGGGCGCGGTACACATCCACGATTTGTGGACAACCCAGATGTTCTGAGTAGAGGCGTGCCACGACCGGCCCCTACCGTTCTGTAATAAATCCCCTTTGCGAGTTGCAACTACTCTTATGCCAAAATTCACCGCCAAACAACTGGCCCGTGCCAAGAAGGTCAAACTGCTCCTGCTGGATGTGGACGGCGTCCTGACCGACGGCAACATCTATTACCTGCCGCTCCCCGGCGGCGGCATGATGGAAACCAAAGGGTTTCACTCCCGCGACGGCCTGGGCATCCGCCTTGCCCATCATGCGGGGCTCAAGACCGGGATCATCACCGGCCGGGCTTCTCCGGTCATCGAGTTTCGCGCGAAGGAATTGGGAATCCACTTCCTGGAACAGAACGCGCTGGAGAAGCTCGCCCCCTATGAGAGGATACTGAACGCCACTGGGCTGACGGACGAGGAAGTCTGTTACGTTGGCGATGACATTGTGGATTTGCCGCTGCTCAAACGCGTGGGGCTGGCCGTGTGTGTGGCGAATGGCGATGAGTTCTTACGCCGGCACGTCCATTTGTGGACCCGCCGAGCCGGCGGCCGTGGAGCTGTGCGGGAGGCTATCGAGCTGATCCTTACCGCGCAGGGCAAGTGGAACGCGATCCTGAAATCCTACCTGCAAGGTGATCGTTCGCTCAATCTCAAGCGCGGTGTGGGGTAGCGAGCCAGCAGACTTCCCGGCGTGCGGTTGTGCTTCTCCGGAAGCCGATGGCCGTCGGCGCCGAGGGACTCAACAGCGACAGAACTGGAGCCCGGGATCTTCCCCGGGCCAGTCTGGTGCTCGGTTGCGGCTATTGATTGATGACGAGCGGATGTGAAACGGGCGCCTGCTTTGATAGTGAGGTGCGCGAAAGGACGAACGTCATTTCCGTGCCCGGAGGCAGCACCACGCCCTTGTGCTTCTTGACCATGCCACGGATGGCGCCGGCCGCGGCGCCGATACCGGCTCCATAAAGAGCTCCCGTTCCGCCATGCGCGATAACGCCCGCCGTGGCGCCAATACCGGCTCCTATACCGGCAGACTTTGCGGTATCTCCCTTGTCTTTCCCCGGGCCTTGGATGGTCCCTTCCTGGTCTTTCACCTTGGCGCCCTGACTGCTCTCGGCTTCCTGTAACGACGTAACGATGGCGAAAGTACCCTCGTCCGGGACGGTAACGGAGTCAGCCACGACCCGCATTTGGCCGGTTCCCGTGACGCGGCCCGGCTCTTTGACGTAAGTCACGTGCCCGTCCACGGTGCTGTCGGCAGGAACCACCTCGCGGCCGCCGGAGAAGATGGGCTCAATCACGCGCCCCATCCACCGGTCGCCGGTCTGGTTGGTCTTAGTGTTCAGGGAAGTGGTTAGACGGACGTGCAGTTCGGTGCCGCTGGGCAGAGCTATGGTGTCGTCAGCGGCCTCGGCGGCCGGTCCTGCCACGAGAGTGAAGGCAAGGAAAAGTAGAGACCAATGGATAGCTTTCATATGACCTCCCTCCGGTGAAGGAGGTGGTGCCAGGATCACTGCTTGCTCTTCTCCAAGGCCGCCTGTGCCGCCGCGGCTTGGTCATCGGGGTTATCGGGAGGAAGTGGTTTGCCGCTGCCGGCATCGACCGATCGGCTGATGACAAAGGTCATGGTCGTGCCTTGCACGAGGATGATCTGCTTCTCATGTTTCAGGAGATGGTAGATCAGTACTGAACCTGCGCCGATGCCTGCGCCCATGCCGAGGCTGGTCCCCCAGCCGGGTCCGCCGCAGTTTCCGTAATACTCGCAGTCGATGGTTGACCCCATGGCCACCGTGGCGCCTGCCCCGGCACCCATAGCACCGCCGATGGCAGCGTCTTTGGCGGCGTCCTTCTTGCTCTTGCCGCAACCCTTAATGGTGCCTTCTTCGTCGCTTCCCGTCTTGGCGCAGGGGCCGGCGTTCATGTCTTCCAGGCCGGCTCGAAGGGGAATCTTCATGTCGTCAGGAGTGATGACGCTATCGAGCACGACACGCATCTGTGCCAGCCCCGTAACGCGGCCGGAGGATTTTACGAAGGCCACGTGCCCTTCGACTTGGCTGCCGGCCGGGACAACTTCTCGACCGTCCACAACAATCGGCTGTGTGACCATGCCCGTGAACGGGTCCCCGCTCTTACTGGTCTTGGAGGTGAGTGTCGTCTGGAGGCGGACGTGGAGGAGACTGCCCGCCGGGATCGTCCCTGCGGCGATCTTGGTTTCGCCGGCCTTTAAGGCTGGCAACAGCATTCCAGTAGCTAGCCCGATGATGATGCTAACGGCCAACTTCTTCATACAAAACTCCTTCATGAACTGGCCCGTCGCCGGTCCCGAGAGGCTCCCTTTGGGCTCTTGCCAGCATAACCCCGTCTCAATTTACACCCCTGTTTCCGCGCTGGCAAGTTCGCCACGACCCTGGGGATTGGATTCTGTAGAACTTAGGTGGGTTGCATCTGCATTTGACCGGTCTCGGGCGGTTCGCTATACTGATTTCTCGAGGGGACATGCCCAACATCCTACAAGAAATCGCGGATTCCGCCGTCGCGCTGACCAAGGGGTTTGCCACGACCTTCAAGATGATGATGGGCCCCACGGTCACCGAGAACTATCCCGCAGAGCCCGTGCACTTTGAGGACCGCTATCGCGGCGTTCACGTCTTGCGGCGCGATGAGAATGGGCTCGAAAAGTGCGTGGCCTGCTTCTTATGTGCCGCGGCTTGCCCGTCGAATTGCATCTATATCGAGGCCGCCGAGAACACCGAGGAACACCGCGTCAGTGCTGCGGACCGCTACGCCAAGGTCTACAACATCGACTACAACCGCTGCATTTTCTGCGGCTATTGCGTCGAGGCTTGCCCCTGCGACGCCATTACCCACGGCCATGAATTCGAGATTGCCTCCTACGACACCAACTCCCTTGTTTATCGCAAGGAGCAGTTGCTGGAACCCGTTCCCGCTTCTCAAACTTCCGAACCTGCCTTGACCGGAAAAGCCGGCCGGTAGAGCTGATATCCAAACCAGGGCCGTCTAGTTCGTGTGTACAGGGGGCGGATGGCGCTGCTGCTCAAGACCAGCCGGACCCAGGTTGACCGTCTGCTCGATCCCAAAAACGACATCACGCTTTCCAGCCTTCAGCGGGCCGCAGCCATGGTAGGGCTACGCGTATCGATCGAGCTGGTGTGAACGCAATTACCCTCTCTACCAAATTGGCTTTGGCAAAAGAGGGGTAGCGTGGAGGTATCCATCAACCCGCCGGCGGACGGGTCTGTTGACCGACGGATTCCTCCGCGGATCTTCCCAAATACGAGCCGCGTTACGATGTCTCCCGCCGCGAACACGAAGTGAAAAGCCGCACAGGAACGCAAAATACGCGTACCTGTGCGCACGCTCCGATTCCTAGCCTGCGAAGCTGGCGAAAGGTCGTAGCCCACTGCGCAAGCGGTGGGTAAAGGGATCGTGTAAAATTGCCGCCCAGCCCCGGAGGGGCGAAAGGACATGTCACACACCCACACGAACCTCCTTACCCATGTGATTTTCAGCACCAAGGACCGCGAACCCCTCATCACCGCTGCGCTTCATGACGATCTGCTCGCCTATCTGGGCGGAATCCTGCGCGAGATGGGCGGCGCGCTCAGAGTGGCCAACGCCCGGCCCGACCATGTTCACCTACTCTGTTCATTGCCCCCTACCGTGGCGACGTCCGATGCCCTGCGGGTACTAAAGACTAATTCCTCGCGCTGGCTCCACCGCAGTCAAGGTTTTCCCGGATTCGACTGGCAAACTGGCTATGGAGCGTTCAGCGTCAGCCATTCCCTCGTCCCTACCGTCGTGCGGTATATTCGCGAGCAGGAGAAACACCACCGCCGCGTGACGTTTCAGGAGGAATTCCTTGCTTTCCTTAAGAAGAATGGCATCGCCTACGATGAGCGTTACATTTGGGTATGAATCCTTTCGCCCCTCAAGGGGCTCGCAGGCGATGGGGTGGACCTGTTCCCACGGCTCGCGCCGTGGGCTACGGTCTTTCGCCCGCTTCGCGGGCTGGGTTGATATGCGGGGAATCTGGACGCCATACCTTGTGGGGGAAGCGGCACAAGCAAGTCGCGCGGACCTGCGCTCCAAGGTCGAGACGAAGAGAGGGGTAGCGTGGAAATACGTGTAGCTCGCGTTCCTCCGCGGATCTTCCCAAATTCGAGCCGCGTTACGATGTTTCTCGCCGCGAACACGAAGTGAAAAGCCGCACAGGAACGCATAACACGAGTACCTGTGCGCGCCGGGGCGGGACGTCCATAAGCGCTAACCTAGCATGCCTCTGAGCGCCCGGCACCCAGACACGGCAGTGGCAGCCAGGACCACACCAACGGTTTGCCGACTTACCGTCAAGTGGCGGCGGGTTGCTGACTGTCGTATTCGAGTAATCTATGATTAGGTGACACTCTTCCTGCGCTTTCCACGTACCGTCATGAAAATGGGCCCTATTGCGAGGATACCCGAAGGCGGGGCGATCGAATTGTGCAGAGGGGAGTGCAACGCAGACGGTCTGGAAAATGAGGGCGGGAAACCCCTTCGGAGGGTTGAAATGAATTGTTGTGTCCAGTGCTTCAACGACGCTTACTTAGCCAAGCAGATTACGGCTGCGGGCCAGAAAGGAAATTGCGATTACTGTGGGTCCAGCGATGTGTGGGTTATGCCCGCTGAGGAATTGGGTGACGATTTCGAGAAACTATTGGAACTCTATAAGGTAGTGGAATATGGAGTGGACTATTACGAGGACATGGACGCATTCGATGTTGGCGACGACCTCCCAACATTGATTCAGGACGATTGGGACATTTTTAGTGACCGCCTTGTAGAATCTGGCAGGCATCATGACCTCCTGGAAGATATTCTCCCGACGGAGGACATCAGGGAATTGAGGATCGAGCGGTCATCGAGTTTGATGGACAAATGGGAAAGAGTGTCGGATGAGCTTAAAGCAGGCGGAATTGATGCTGTACCTATGGAGGGGACCCGCAACGTTCCGCTTCCGAATGGGAAAGACTTTAACGTTGAAGAAGATGTGTTGGAGTGGCTATCCGAGGACCTATCCCATGTTGGAGCGAAAATTCAAAAGGGAACACTGGTCTATCGCACCAGGCTCGGATATAAGAAGGACCGTGGCCTGGCCGTCAGCTTTCCGCCGGAGGAGATGGGCGCGCCTCCACCAGCAAAGGTAGACAAACCGAGCCGCGCTAATCCAGCACATACGGCTGTTCTGTACTGCGCAGAAGAGGAGGCGACGGCCGTTGCGGAAATGCGACCCGGTCGCGGCGAGTTGGTTTCCGTGGCGGAGGTGGAAGTTATGGCCGATCTGCGCCTTTTAGACCTGTGCCAAAAAGTTTACTTCAAGACCCCCTTCGGCGTTCAATACTTGCCTTCGGTTGTAGGGTCTTACGAGCTGTTCAACCACTTAGGCGATGAGTTTGCGAAGCCTCTCCGTCACCGCGACGATGTTCAGGAGTATGTTCCGACGCAGTTTTTTGCGCGTTGGGCGGAAAAACATGGCTACGACGGAATTCGATACCCCAGTGCCATGTCTGATTCAGGTCAGAACTTGGTATTTTTCGATCCAAGCAAACTGAAGGTGTTAGCGTCAAGACTGGTAGAAGTGACAACCGTAAGCGTGGAGTACAAAGAGCACCGCGATGCGACTGGCCCACTCGCCGCCCCCGCTGGATAAATTCATATGGCAGAAGCCGTGGATGGTCCGTGAACCAGTAGCTCCGTCAGATTGCCTCCTCGTTGGCCGCCCGGTGCTAGAATCCCTCGCTCCATCCACAGGTGCTGCAGATAATGCGATAAAAGTTATCCTTTTCCGTCGCACTGCTGCTGCGGTGGAACTCAGTTGAGGCGCAATTCGGGCAGTATCGATATGGCAACGGGCCCGGGGAGTCTTGATCCAGGATCAACTCATTCCTTTTCAGGATGACGGCCCGATCGATCAAAGCGGATGGGTCTTGACCCGGGTAGATCTCTGAGAATGGCGCAACCTCTAGCAAACACCACGCGTTGGGGAATTTTTCTGGTAGCAAATCCAAATTCAATGGCCAAACGGCGTATCGAACGGACAGGGTTTCGCCGTTGTTTTCAACCGGCTGAGATATAACTGTTAGAGCGTTCAAAACCCTCAGGGAGTCCTCAAGCTCCGCTTGCAGTGATTCTGGGCTAAAGCCTGGTTCTGTGGATTCATCATCGTGAAGCTCCATCAGGGTCTCACCGGGCGAGTCAAATCTAGGATCGGTCATGGTCGCCTCCGCAAGATTGATGGAGAATCCCAATATGGTGGGATCAGTCTTTGATGAGGATGTGATCGGAGTTCCCTGCAGGAAAGAGATTGCCGCCTCCTTCGATAAGGCGCCAAGTTCGATCTGGCGTGCAACTCTTGCTAGCGCGTCGTTCGAACGCGCTTGTCGATCGAATCTTGCTTCTTCCTCGCGTACTGCCGGTACCTTGCTCGCGGCAATCACCAACAGATGATGAAGTGCCGTATCCGGATAGAGGGTATCACCTTTCAACCTATTGCACGATCCGTGTACTGGAAACCAGTTGAAATATGAGTTGATATCCAGATCTTCTTTGTTGAGTCGTTTCAACAGCGCTCTCAACTCATCGGCAGGCAGACTTTCAGGAATGATGTGATCTATTTCTAAGTCGGCAAGCGACTCGATTAACCGATGATCGTATGGACAGATGGCTTTGTAAGCCCTCATGAGGGAAACCCGCTGTTTGGTTGATCGCATACCTATCAGCCCATCTTCGTAGCTTTATGTTAGCGAAAGCCTCAAAAAACACCGCGCCCGGTCGCTCCCATACTCCTCCAATTTGCGCCGAGTATACAGTACTTTAGGCCCCCTGTGTCCTCAAAATCACGTTAGGCGGCACCCATCAACCCATCACTTGGTCGTATAACGGCCTACACGTAGGACTGTGGTTCCCGTTGGAAACATGCGGGCGGACGGGGTCATGCTCGGACGCAAGCAATTGTGGCCCCGGAGCCGGCTTGGCGACGCCAATCGCCACCGGCTTCCGAGTTACGTCAGCGCTTATGGGCGGGACGGCGCTACGGTTCATATCCCAACTTCTGTGTCGCGCACCGCAGCATGTGGAAAGCACTCCCCGTAACTCCCCGCCAATCCCGCAGCGAAAAACAAAGGTCCCATACTGGCAGTCTCCCCGCCGGAGGACTAATAATAGTTGGACATCTAACGTGGCGTATTGCGGCCGCGCACTGCACCGTATGGTGAGTTCTCCGTGTTCTCTGTGCTTTCAAGCTTAAACACCGAGATCACGGAGCGTCTCAGTGAACTCTGTGTGAAACCTTTCTGCACACGGAGGGCGCGGAGGCGGTAACCGTTATGTCGAACCCTCACCCGTTTTTCGCGCGATTAAGAAGACGATGTTTGATGGCCAATTAGTATAAGTTCTACGGACGGACGCAAGTTCTTGCGCGTCTTGTCGTAGCGTTTATGTTATAATAAGCGTTGTATAAAGCTGCGGGGCAGCCGCGCATGACGACTCGTGCCCCGCGGACATTCTTGTGTATGTTCAGGACCCGGCTTGGTGCCCTGCTTTGTTGCAGTTTGGAGGTTCGTTGCACACTTGTTGGGCTCCGCTGGCCAAAAAGGGGAATGCCGCCGAAAGCTGGCTACCCTACGATGTTGTTGATAAGCAAGTATGTTAGAGAAAATGAGCGAGACACGGAGCACGAGGCACGCGTTGAAATCAAAGGGTTTAGCCGTCACGGGGAAGTGGGCGCGCGAAAAAAAACAATCGGTAAGTCCTACGATGTGTATGAAAAAGATAGACTTAAAAACGGACAGATTGGCAATACCTACGATCTTCATGAAAACACAGGTGGTTACGCGTCCTACCCTACGATGTTTATGAAAAACAAGGTGGTTAGAAAAGACTGTTCGCTTCGCTGCACGTCTGCGACACGCGCTGCTTCTGGAACCTACGCCAGTCTCAACTTCTGTATCGCACGCCGGTGCCGAGGGAACAGTGGCGTCATTGGGAATCCTCTGAAATCTCCGTCGCTCCCGCCGAGGTGCGAACCCCGTCTGCAAGTCCTTGCGGGTCGAAGCCGGGGGAAAATGGGTTCCCGCCTGCGCGGGAACGACAGTGGGTGGAAACCGGCACTGACCCCACGTGACACGGCCACCGCGAGGTGTGTCATTGACAGGCGGCTGCTGGGGCGATATTGTGGGCCGCGCTAGCGCGAAGTTACGGACATGCAGAGTGACATAGATCACTGGCCGTTCCGCTGTAGCGGCGGTCTATGACCGCTGGTCGGCGCTCATAGAGCGCCGCTACAATTCATGTCGCTGTGCACCGAAGGAGGACAACACATATGGACGGGAATATCCCCGATAATGAAAAGAAGACTTTTTTCGAAAGTAACCGGCGCGATTTCTTGAAGAGCGCTACGACGGTGGCGGCGGGCCTGGTCATGCCGATGGCGTTGCACGCTGAACCCGCGGCGTCGTTGCCGACCGTAGGTTTGGGACCTCACCAGGTTACGAGGATGCTGGTAGGCAGCAATCCCATCTACGGTTATTCGCACTTTAACGCGCAATACGACCAGCACATGCGGGAGTGGTTCACCGACGAGCGCATCGTCAAGCTGCTGTCCGACTGTGAGAAGGCGGGAATCAACACCTGGCAAGCCAGTTTCAACTGGGATATGAAGCGGCAATTCCCGAAGATTCGCGGCGCGGGCTGCAAGATTCAGTTCATTTGCCTTGCCGCTTCCTGGCACTTCGACGAGAAGATGGGGCGTACGCCGGAAGAGGTTCTGAAAGGGACTATTCAGTGCGCGCAGGCAGCGGCCCCGTTTAAGCCGATCGGCATTGCCTTTCACGGCCATGCCAGCGACTTGTTGTTCCGCGCGGGCAAGATCGATATGGTGAAGGATTTCGTCAGTGCCGTGCATGACTTGGGCATCTCCGCGGGCATTTCCACGCACAACCCCAGGATACTGACCGCTCTGGAGGAGAAAGGTTTCGCGAACGACTTCTACATGGCGGGCTTGCACTACGTCAGCCGGCATCCTGAAGACTGGATGAAGGAGATCGGTACGCTTCCACTCGATGAGGGCTGGATTGCTTCTGACCCGCCGCGCATGGCGGAGGCTATCCGCAAGGTCGCGAAGCCGGCGCTTGTCTACAAGGTGTTGGCGGCAGGACGCAAATGCAACTCCGAACAGCAGAAGCGTGAGGCGATTGCCTGGGCTTACAAGAACATCAAGCCGATCGACGCGACAATCATCGGCCTTTACCCGCGGTATTCCGACCAGGTTACGGAGACCCTCAAGATGGTGCAGCAAGCTCTGGCGTAACCTGGAGTCCGCGGCCTTCGGCCCTTGGCTCGCAAGGACTGACCACCTTTCTTTCGCGGTGAACAACGGGCCGTTGAGCGTTTGCGGCATTGCAGGGGCGCACGGCCGTGCGCCCTTACAACGTGCTTTCGAGGGATTGCAGAGAAGGAGCGTGGTAGGTCGCTGGTCACTCGTCGCGATGAGATGCCGGGGGCTTTCGGTGTGCTCAGGATGATGGGCGAACCCCCTTTGATTGGTGCGCGGTGTGTGGTAGTCTGGCTTTCCGACTCAGGGACTCTGGACCGACACAGAACTTTGTGCAAGCGGGGAGGGGATTATGAAGCGCCGGCATTTCTTGCGGACCGCTGCGCTCGGCGCAGGTGCCGCCTGGGTGGGGGCCAGCCCCTTCAAAACGCTCTTCGCCGGAGGGACGACCGGCCGCTTCAGCGCGGCCGATATGGTTACGCTCGGCAAGACCGGAATCCAAACCAGCCGTCTGGCTTGCGGTACGGGAACGGTGGGATACGAGCATCACTCGCACCAGACCGCGCTGGGAGTTCCGGGGCTCGCAGATTTGCTGTGGCGCGGCTATGACCGTGGCCTGCGCTTCTTTGACACGGCCGACTCCTACGGTTCGCACCCGCACGTGAGGGAGGCCCTGAAGCACGTGCCCAGAGAGAAGGTCACGATCATGACCAAGTCCTGGGCGCGCGAGCCCAAGCAGATGCGGGCCGACATCGACCGCTTCCGCAAGGAATTGAATACCGACTATGTTGACCTGCTGATGATGCATTGCCTTACGGAAGAGAACTGGAGCGAACGTTTCCGCCCTGCCATGGACGTGATCTCCGAGGCGCAAGAGAAGGGCGTAATCCGCGCCCACGGCTGCTCGTGCCACGACATCAAGGCGCTGCGCGAAGCTGCCCGCTCGCCTTGGGTGCAGGTGATCCTCTCGCGTGTTAACCCTATCGGCTCGCACATGGATGCGGACCCCGAAACCGTTGTGTCCGTTTTGACGGAAGCCCGCAAAAGTGGGAAGGGAATCATCGGAATGAAGATCCTCGGGCAGGGCGACATGCGCACCCGGCAGGATGAAGGGCTGAAGTTCGCGCTGGGCCTTGGAATCCTGGATGCGTTCACCATCGGAGCGGAGAACGTAGACGAGCAGAGTGACCTGATCCGACGGATCGCAGCGGTGTGACACTGGGAGTAAGAAGCTAGGAGTCAGATGCTAGAAGCACTATCATCCGGAGCCCAGCGGAGGACGTGCGGTTGGCACCGCTCAGGGTGAACTCTGCGAAGTGTTGCTAGTATCCCCTTGAAGAGAGGCAACTCTTCAGTCCAACGTCTAACTTCTAGCTCCTAACTTCTAACTCCTGAATCCCAAATCCCAAATCCCAAATCCTAACCTCTGCCTTTCCTTACGGCGTTCTCCCCACGGCGACATCGAGCTGTGCAGCGGCTGTGTGGTAGTCGTAGCGCGACACGATTTCCTGCACCTGGGAGTCGGTGAGCAGCGTTTGCGCGTCAGTCAGTTCGATGATGTTGCCGTAGCCGGCTGAATAACGACCCTCTGCCAGTGCCAGGTTCTCCTTGGCTTCCACCACGGCTTGTTGGTTCAGTTGGATCTTGTCCTGGGCGACCTTCACGTTGGAATAGTCCGTAAACACTTCCTGATGCACTTTTTGGGTGAAGGAAGCCAAGTTCGCGCGAGCTACGGACTCTTCCGCTTGGGCGGCGGCGAGCCGAGCTTGTTTGGTGCCGCCGTCGAGGAAATTCTGGGCCAAAAGACCGGCCAAATCCCAGTTGTAGATCAGAGGAAACTTCAGGTTCTGGTAGTTGAAGATACTTCCCAGGCTGAAGCTGGGCCGGAAGTAGCTGCGTGCCACGATAATGTCGGCTTGGGCTGCGGCCACTTGGTCGCGCAGGGATTCGATGTCGGGACGCCGCTTGTCCGCCTGGGTCATCAGGTCATCCAGCTTGCCGGGGCTTATTACCTCACCCAAGGTGTCGAGAGGTTCGGGCGCGCGCTCGATGGGGATGCCCATGGAGGTGGCGAGCGCGGCGCGTGCGACGTCGAGATTCTCCTGGGCTTGCCGGAAATCCACCTCGGCGTTCGCCAATGCCACTTCCTGTTTGGTCACGTCAATCTTCGGGCGCGTTCCGACCTCGTGGAAGGCCCGTACTTGCTCCAGGTGCCTCGTCTGATTGTCCACGGCGTCTTGGCGCGCTTGCAGGATTTCTTCCGCCGCCAGCACCGAATAGTAGGCTTCGCGGACATTCAGGTAAACCACGTCGTGAATTCGCTTCAGGTTCTGCTGGGCCGCTTGGAGTTCAGCTTCGTTGCGGTCAACCGCGCCGCGCGTCTGGCCGAAGTCATAGATCAACTGGGAGAAATTGAGCCCGCCATAGTAGTACGGGGCATTGGACATTCCCATGCCGTTGGCGGACGCCGCGAATTGCTGAGGTGAAGTGCCGGGCGTGGCCGCGTAATTGTACGTCGCACGGGTGTAATTGGCACCGGCATCCAGGTGGGGCCGGTAGCCCGCGCGCGCGATGCGGACCTGGGCCTGGGCGGAGTCAATGAGCCCTCGCGCCGCGGCCAGATCAGGATGTCCGTGCTCGGCGATCGCCAGGCATTCCGCCAGGGAAAGCCGGCGAGGCGGTTCGGCACCGGCGGCGCAAACTGCCCATAACAATGCGAGAGTTATGAATGCGGCCCGTTTCATGATAGCTCCTGACGCCCAGCACTGTCCTCGGCGGGCAACGCCCCCTCACCCGCCCTCCTATGTCAGGTACCCTCGCCCGCGAGGGGGAAGGGTTGTAAACACAAACCTCACTTCGTTGTGGTTTCCACCGGCTGAATATGGCTTCCCTCAGCCACGTTATCTCCGAGGTTCTGCGCGATGCGCTCCCCTTTGCGAAGTCCGGAGACGATCCTCACGTGCGGACCCTCGTCCACTCCGACGACCACCGGGCGGTAGGTGATGGTGTTATCGGCGTTTACGATCGCCACAAAGGGTTTGTTATTCCGCATGATCAGGGCCTCGGCGGGAACTTCGAGGTTACCTGAGCTTGGTTGCTGGATGTGCAGGCTGACCTGCACGAAACTCCCTGGCAGGATCACGTTCGCATCGTTGTGAAAGTCCACTTCCGTCAGCATCGTCCTGGTCCGGTTATCGAGTTGGCCGCTGAGGCGCGTGACGCTGGCGCGCAGGTGCAGTTCCGGCCGCTCCGGGGGAGTGATCTCGACGGGGTCGCCCGCGCGAATGACGTGTGCATCGTGCTGGTCCGGATAGACGTAAACGCGCAGCAGGTTGACTTGTGCGACGGTGACGACCGGGAGGTTATTGGTCTGGGAAGTAGCGGCGTTTTGCACCAGCGCGCCGGGATCGGCGTAGCGAGCCACCACGACGCCGGCAAAAGGCGCACGGATGATCTCGTAGCCCCGCATTGCACCCAAGGAGCGTACGGTAGCGTCGGCCACGTCGGCGTCGGCATCTGCGGTATCGGCTTCCTGCTGCGCGATCATGTCGCGCTTGGCGAGTGTCCGCGCCCGGTCCGCGTTGAGGCGCTTGTTCTTGGCGTCCGCGACAGAAGCTTGATATTGGTGGTCGAGTTCAGGAGACTCGATGATGGCGAGTACCTGATCGGCCTTGACATGGTCACCCTTGTCCACGTTGATTTGCTTCAGGTAGCCGCCGACTTTCGCGTACAGAGTGGTGCTGGCGAAAGGCCGGGCCTCGCCCAGAAGCGAAATCACCCGCTCGCGCGGCGACTCACCGACCTGGATCACGACCACGCGCGGCCCCGCGTCTGCCGTCACAGAGCGAGATCGTTCCTCCTGCACCAAGGCTCCTTTCTTGCTGGTCCAAAGGTGGTATGCCAGCCCGACACATGTGAAGAAAAGGAGGGCTCCGAAGATATAGAGGCTGAGGGTTGCGAGCCAGTGTTTGGATTTATCACTCATCGAGAATACCTATTCCGCAGGTGCTTCGCCTCGCTCTTCGGCAAGGAACCGTTCCTCCAACAGGTGCTTGGTGACGGCGCCGCGGCGAAGCAGGGAGTAGATGACCGGCACAACCAGCAGCGTCACGAGGGTCGCCACCAGCAATCCGCCGATCACCGCGCGGCCCAGCGGAGCGTTCTGCTCACCGGCTTCGCCCATGGCCAAAGCCATCGGAACCATGCCGATGATCATGGCCAGCGCGGTCATCAGGACAGGGCGGAGGCGCGTCTTGCCCGCTTCCAGAGCGGCTTCCAGGGCTGTGAGGCCACGCTCCACGCGAATGTCATTGGCGAAACTGACCAGCAGAATGGAGTTCGACACGGCAATGCCGACGGCCATGATCGAACCCATTAGCGACTCCACGTTGATCGTGGTGTGCGTCACCGCCAGCATCCAGAGGATTCCCACCAGCGCCCCGGGCACGGCGAACATGATGATAAAGGGATCGATCCATGACTGAAAGAGAACGACCATCAGGAAGTAGACCAGGACAATCGCCACCAGCAAGCCCAGCAACAGGCTGCGGAAAGATTCCTCCATCACCTGGTTCTGCCCACGGAGAATAACCTGGATGCTCGGGGGGAATTTACCAAGCGCCGCGATTCTGGCCCGAATGTCACGGGCCACACTGCCCAGGTCACGGCCTTCGACGCTGGCTTCCACATCCACCACGCGTTGCACCGTGTAGTGGCTTATGGAATTGGGAGTGACTTCACGATAGACGGAGGCGATGCTTCCCAGAGTCTCCGATCCCAAGTCGGGTACGTCGGTGGGCGAGGGCATACCTGCTGGCTGGAGCAAGGTTCCCGCACCGGGGCCGGTGACGGGAGTCGAGGTCAGGCTTTCGAGCGAGGCCATCTCCGCAAGCGGCACTTTCACCGCCACGATGTAATTCACATTGTTGACGGGATTCAGGAAGTAAGAGGGCGCGATTAGGGAACTGGAGGAAAGCGAAGTCAGCAGCGTGTTCGCCACGTCTCGCTGGCTCAAGCCGATCTGGGCTGCACGCACGCGATCGACATCCACTTTGATGGTGGGGTAATTCAAGACTTGCGCAAGGTGAACGTCGGCAACGCCGGGGATTCTATCCAGGTCGTTACGCAGCCGGCCTGCCAGGGGATAGGTCTGGTTGAAGTCCAGACCCTGTACCTGTACGTCGATCGGCGCTGCCAAGCCAAAATTCAGAACCTGCGTAACGATGTCGGCAGGCTGGAACCAGATCGTGGAACCCGGGAAATCACGCCGCAAAGCCCGGCGAATTTCTCGCATGTACCCCAGCGTGGGGTGGTGTCCGTGCTTGAGGGCTATCGAAATCTCCGCATCCATCGAACCGACGCTGTCGCTGGGCACATAGGCAAGATTGTAAGACAGCGGCACGCCGATCATGTCATTCAGTGCATCCAATTCGGTGGGAGGAATGATGGTTCGAATTCGGCCTTCCACCTGCAATACGGACTTTTCGGTCTCCTCGAGGCGCGTGCCTATTGGCCCGCGGTAGTGGAGTTTCATTAATCCGGTGTCGACATTCGGAAAGAAGTCCTCGCCGACCAGAAAGAACAATGGCAGGGATACGGCGCAGATCAGTGCTACCGTCGTCAGCGTGAACGTCCTGTGGCGTAGGGTTGTGGCCAACACACGGCCGTAAGCTTCGCGGAATTGATCGAATCCCCGGTCGCGGGTCTGATTGAAGACGCGCGAAAGACGGGCAAGGAGCGAGGCGTTGGGCGCGGGTCCGCCCGCCGCGGCGCTCGCGACGTGCCCGACCATGAGTTTGCGATACAGCGTGGTGACCAACGTGCGCGAGAGCAGGTACGACGCGAGCATCGAGAACACCACAGCGAGTGCCAAAGGCGTGAAAAGGAAACGCGCGGGACCGTATAGCAGAACGACCGGGAAGAAGACGATGCAGATGGCCAGAGTAGCAACGATGGCAGGGACAGCGACTTCGCGCGCGCCGTCGAGAATCGCTACTGTGAGGGGTTTGCCGAGGTCCAGATTGCGATGGATATTCTCAACCGCTACCGTGGCGTCATCGACGAGCATCCCGATGGCCAACGCCAAGCCACCCAGTGTCATGATGTTAAAAGTGTTGCCGGTGAGCTTGAGGCCGATGATCCCCACCAGGATGGAGAGGGGAATCGACGTGCACACAATCACCATGCTGCGCCAGCTTCCCAGGAAGATGAAGATCAGTAGAGAAACGAGTACGGAGGCCAGGACGGCTTCGCGAATCACACCCTTGATCGCGCCGCGTACGAAGACGGACTGGTCGAAACCCATCTTGATGCCGAGGGCCGGGGGGGCCACGGCTCTGATAGTAGGCAGCAGCTTGCGGACCGAATCCACTACCGTCAAGGTTGAGGCGTCGGCGTGCTTGAGAATGGCAAGGTAGGCCGCCCGCTTGCCGTTCACATGCACCATGTTGACTTGATCGGCAAAGCCGTCCTCGACGCGGGCCACCTCACCCAGGAGGACAGGCGCTCCGCCGACCACTTTTACGGGGATCTGGTTGAATTCCTGCACCGCCGTGGGGCTCGAGTTCAACAGGATGTTGTATTCCGTCTTGCCGATCCGCGCCGTTCCCGCTGGCACAATGACGTTCGAAGCCTGCACGACGTTGACGATGTCCCAGGCCGAAAGCCCTTTGGCGGCTAGTTCTTTGGGCAAGACGTCCACCGTGATCTCGCGTTGCTTCCCACCGTAAGGCCCGGGAAGGGCAATGCCCGGAATGGTGAACAACTGCACGCGGATGAAATTTGCAGCGTAATCGGAGATGTTCTGCTCCGGCATGGTATCGCTGGAGAGCGTCAACTGCATGACCGGCACGTTGGACGCGTTGTATTGCAGTATCGCGGGGGGTTGAATCCCGGGCGGTAGGACTTTGAGTACACTCTCCGACGAAGCCGAAATCTGCGCGATCGCGCCGCCCACGTCTGAACCCTGCTGAAAGTAAATCTTCATCAACCCAATGCCAGGTATTGACTGCGATTCAATCCGCTCGATGCCATTCACGGACGTGGAAAAGGAGCGTTCGGAGATCAGGATAACGCGACGTTCCATTTCCTGTGACGGAAGGCCACCGTAACTCCACACGACCATAACTACTGGGATATCAATCGTCGGGAAGATGTCGGCGATCATTCGGCTCATGGACAGAATGCCCATAAACACGATGAACAACGCCATGACCGCAATAGTATACGGGCGGCGAAGAGCGAGGCGGACTATCCACATAATTCAAATTGCTGAGGCACGCTTAGGATTGGATATCCTAAGGACTTACTTGCCGGGGCAGCATTGAGCAGCAGTCTAGCAGTTCGGTTTTGAATATGTCAAATATAACATCCGTAGTATATTAAGACGCGGAAGGTATTAGATATGGAGCTCCGCCATCTGCGCTATTTTGTGGCCGTAGCCGAAGAATTACACTTCGGCAGAGCTGCTCAACGGTTGGGAATAGCTCAACCCCCGCTGAGCCAGCAAATCCGCCGCTTGGAACAGGAAATAGGCGTTCAGCTTCTCCTCCGCACCAAGCGGCGAGTCCAGCTGACCGAGGGTGGCCGGACCTTCCTGGAGGAAGTCCGGAACGTTCTGGCGCTGGCGAGCCACGCGGTCACCGCGGCTCAGCGCGCCAGCCGCGGGGAAGTGGGGCGACTGGCAATTGGTTTCCTGGGAGCGACCACCTTTAGTTTGCTGCCCGCAATTCTCAAGGTCTTTCGCCAACGGTTCCCGGGTGTGGAAATTGAACTGGACGAGCTGAAGACCTCCGAGCTGATCCAGGGCTTGCGCCAGAAGAGAGTTGACGTTGGCCTGGTGCGCTTGCCCGTGGAGGACGATCTGTTGGCGGTGGAACCCATTGTTCGGGAGAAGCTGGTCGTAGTGCTTCCTGACCAGCACCGGCTTGCGGGGAAGCCGCGTGTCACCTTTCGCGAACTGGCTCGTGAGACTTTTCTGTTACCACCGCACCAGCTTGCCCCCGGCTTCTATGAGCAGTTGACGGGACTCGCCGATAAGGCGGGATTTAGCTTGCAGGTGGGGGCAGAGGCCAGCCAGCTCCAAACGATCCTGAACTTAGTCGGGGCCGGCATGGGCGTCACCTTAGTGTCGGAGTCCGTCACCCAATGGGGAGGCAGGGGCGTGGTGTTCAAGCATCTGCCGGAACCGGCCCCGACCATCGAAATAGCCGCCGCTTGGCGGCGAGATGATCCCTCCGAAGTCCTCGGGGCCTTCCTGGAGGTCGTGCGGGAAGTTGCCCATCAGAACGCCGTGGCCAAGTAAACGGCGCAGACGGGAATCCTCGCCGTCATGGTGGCCACGGCAGCGGCATGCAGCCTTGCTTTCCCAGGACATCATTCCACTTAGGGCGACGGCTGTTCCCTATTTCTTACCCCCTCGCGAGTTCGCTACGATGCGCCCAGACCTTCTCGAACGCCCGTGCGTACTGCTCGACTAGTTCGGGAGCTTCCTCGTGGAAAATCGGCAGGCGGACGGCCTGAGTATTTACCTGGGTCGTGCCATTTAGGTCCTGCGGGATCACCACGGGATGGTGCCACCATTTCGCTTCGGCGTAGAGCTTGTAGCGGTGCTGCTCGTCGTAGCGGCCCGGAGCGGCGTCCACGCCTTCAGCTTGCAGGGCCTTTAGCAGCGTGGCCATCGGGACGCCGGTTTTCTTTTCGTCGATGAAAATCATGTTGGTGGCCCAGTAGACACGTTTGGCGTCCGCTCGGGTGTAGGGGCAGGCGACGCCCGGCAGTTGGCATATCCGTTCGTTCAGGCGGCGGAGCTGGGACTCGACCATCGTGTTGTGCGCGGCGAGCTTCGGCAACTGGCGGCGCAGGATGGCCGCTGCCAGCGGATACATGCGCAACTTTGGCCCCATGCCCGTGCCTTGATAGGCGCGATAGGGACTGTCCGCGGGGAAGCTGGCGGGCAATTCGTAGTTACCAAAGGTCGTGGCGCGTTCGTAGTACTCGCGGGTTTGGTATAAGCCCAAGCCACCCTCGATGCCGGGCAGAACCTTGCTGGCCTGAAAACTGAAAATGCCCATGGATCCCCACGTTCCTATGGGCTTGCCTTTGAGGGACGCCCCACACGCTTGCGCGGCGTCTTCTAACACGATCAGGCCGTGTCGTTTCGCGAAGTCGGTGATCTGATCCATGTCGGCCGGGTTGCCAAATGAGTGCATGGGCAGCACGGCCTTGGTCCGGCTGTTCACGCACTTTTGGGCGTACTCAACATCAAAGGTCATGGTGCGCGGGTTGACATCAACAAACGCGGGCACGTAGCCGAAAATGTGCATCGGCGCGGTGGTGGCCCAGGCCGTGTAGGAAGGCGCCAGGATTTCGCTCCCCGCGGGAAGGTCCAAAGCGAAGAAGAGCGACAGCAACGCGCTTGTTCCGTTCATGTGTGCCTTCACGTAAGGCGCGTTAAAGTATTCCTTCATCTCTTTTTCGAGTGCTGGAATCTCCCCGTAGGACTCATTGTTATCCAGCAGGCTCAACACGGCATCTTTCTCTTCTTTGCCGTAGCGAGGCCATTTCACAATTGCCTCCATCTTGTCAGCGGGGTAGGTGACCGCTTTGGGACCTCCGGAAACGGCGAGAGATTCCCCTGCCCGGCCGGTGCGTGCCTGGGCGGATGAGGTGAGCGTTAGGAATGCCATGCTGCCGCCAGCCTGAAGAAAAGTCCGGCGCGTGGTCTGACCGGGTTCTTTCTTGGTCCCTTGAGTATCCACCTTGGAAGCCTCCTGAAATGACCCATGTTGGAAACTGACTGGGTACGCAGTTTGATTTCTGAGCGGGTGCTAACGTACCTCCAACTGCTTCTCAGCGCAATAGCATTAAGTCTCGAGTTTTCCTGCGACAATCTGTGCGTTCTGTGAAATAGTTATGGAGTGTTCCGACGTCTCACGTCTGATCTTTTTTCACTTAACATTGACACGCTGCGCTGCACAGCCTAAGATGGCGCGGCCAGCGCATAACGAAGATCAGGGCGGCGCACAGGTGCCAGAGGAGCAGGGAACCATGCAGCGACGAACTTTCATGGCCGCGGCGGCTACGGCCGGGGCGAGTTTGGCCGTCAACGGGATGGCCAAAGATTGGAGTCTGCCGGCGGTAGCAAAGTACCCGGACCCCGCCATGGAGGTCTTGGACCCGCGCTTTGCCCAGTACCGCCAGGGTAACGCGGCCATTGAACGCTTGTACACGGGCGCGCGCTGGGCGGAAGGCCCTGTATGGTTTGCGGACGGCCGGTACCTGATCTTCAGTGACATTCCCAACAATCGCATCTTGCGTTGGGTGGAGGACACGGGTGAAGTTAGTGTGTTCCGGCATCCCTCCAACAATACCAACGGCAACACTCGCGACCGCCAAGGCCGCCTGATCAGTTGCGAGCACGACTCGCGCCGCGTGACGCGTACCGAACTCGATGGTTCGATCACGGTGTTGATGGACCACTACCAGGGAAAACGGCTGAACGCGCCGAACGATGTGGTGGTGCACTCGAACGGCAGCATCTGGTTCTCTGACCCAGGCTACGGAATCCTGAGCAGCTACGAGGGCCACGTGGCGCCCTTTGAGCTTCCCACCAACGTCTATCGCCTCGATTCCCAGAGTGGTGAGGCGACGGTTGTGGTCGGCGAGATGCGACGGCCGAACGGTCTCTGTTTTTCGCCGGACGAGAAGAAGCTGTACATTTGTGATACGGGTGTTACGGACGGCCCGGAGTATCCGCACAACATCCGCGTGTACGATGTCGTCGATGGCGGGCGCCTCGCGAATGGGCGCGTCTTTGCGGAAATCGGCCCGGGGCTTGCCCTCGCCGATGGTATTCGCTGTGACGCAGACGGTAATATCTGGGCAGGCACCGGCTGGGGAGGCGAGGACTCGAACGGCGTGCAGGTGTTTGCGCCGGACGGCACACTGATCGGGAAGATTCACCTGCCGGAAATCTGTGCCAACCTATGCTTCGGAGGGGCCAAGCGCGACAGGCTTTTCATGGCGGGAAGCACGTCGCTTTACGCGCTTTACGTCGGAGCCCATGGCGCCCTGCGGCCGTGAGAGAGCCCGCCCCCCGATTTATCAGGCCGTCCTCCGGGTTCCCTTCCTTCCGAATCCAACTTGCCTGGAATTGGTCTGTATCTGTTTTCAGCTAACGCAGCCTCGGCGACCTGGCCTGAGCGGGGGCTTGCCCGATCAAGCCACCCGCATCACGAACAGCGTTTGACCACCTCCACGCAGAGTCTCTCGTGCCACCCTTCGCGTTGCGAGGTCATGGGCAACGGCTTTCCGGTTTCCCGCGGGGTCTTGAAGCTGGAGAGAATCGTCGGCCAGCCCTTGCTGATGCCGCGCCGCATAGGCGAATCGGGTTCGAACTCTTCGTGGGTGATCGTCAGGCGCACGGAGTCGAGGAATGGCTCGATCTTGAGCGAGCTTTGTCCTTCTCGACGGCGGCGACTTTGCCATCCATGAGCCTCCGGGGATCCGGCCGCGCGCGGGAAAGAACCAAACCGTGCAATTGATTCGCGTCAGAGTGGCAGACTTGGTTCCTGAGGTGATTCCCGGCCCACGTGAGCAATATTGAACAGACATGGTGTCAGGAATATGCTTATGCTTGCGGCATTAGGGGCCAGGACCGGAGGCTTTGGGTCAACCTCTAGCCACTCTGAAAACCCGATGGGAAATCGCTGACGAATGCCCCAGGGCATCGGCCGATGCGCCGAAGGGGCTGGGGAGAAGAGAAACTTGCGATGAGGACGACTTTTCCGGCTCAGCAATAGCTCCCACCCGTGTGCTGAGTTGTGCGATGATTCAGAGTCTGGGGTAGCCGCTTTCTGAGCGGTCATTTCTACAAGGGCCAACTAACTTAAGAAGGAGGACCGGAAATGCAAAGAGTCCGCCTGGCTGTACTGTTGATAGTCGTATTGGCGCCGACGGTTTTCGCTGACCAAATCACGCTCAAAAACGGGGATCGACTGAGCGGTACCATCATCACCTGCGACGCGAAGGCGCTGGTCATAAAGACGGAGTATGCTGACGCGGTCACCATTAAGTGGGACTTCGTACAGCAGATTGAGTCGACCCAGCCTCTCTATGTGGGAACGAAAGGCGGGCAAGTTATCGTCGGGCCGGTGACCACCAGCGACGGCAAGTTGGCGGTGGCCACCAAGGAGTCCGGCGTCGTCGCCGTGGCCAAGGCCGACGTCACTTCCCTCCGCGACTCGGACGAGCAAAAGAAGGCGGAGGCGGCCCTGGAACGGCTGCAACACCCGAGCCTGGCGGACTTATGGGCCGGCAGCCTGGACACGGGGTTGGGTCTGGTGCGAGGGAACTCTGAGAGCAGCAATTTCACCTTCGGGCTGAACGCGGTGCGCGCGACCACGCGGGATAAGATCAGCCTTTACACCAATTCGGCCTTCGCCCGCAGTACCGCAAATGGGGTGACGGCCACCACCGCCCAGTCCATCGCCGGGGGAGTCCGCTACGACCTGAACTTGAGCGAAAAGGCCTTCGCTTTCGGCACCGTGGATCTGTTCAACGACCGCTTCCAGGATCTCGATTTGCGGACGGTGGTGGGCGCGGGCGGCGGCTACCATGCCATCAAGAACGATCGCACGACGCTCGACCTGCTGGTCGGCGGCACCTTCAACCGGGAGTTCTTCACGACGTTCAATCGCTCGTCCGCTGAAGTCCTGCTGGGCGAGACCTTCACCCACAAGCTCTTCGCCGCCTCAGCCTTCAACGAAGCACTGTTTTTCTACCCCAATCTGTCTTCCACCGGAGATTATCGCAGTACCTTCAGCTTGGGCTTGGTTACCAAGCTCACGAAGTTCTTGAGTTGGCAGACCTCTTTTAACGATTATTACCTCAGCAATCCGCCGCTGGGGAAGAAGTCGAATGACCTGTTGCTCTCTACAGGACTGCGGCTGACTTTCGGTAGTGCCGCGAAGTGAGCCCAGGGGAGTACGCGCAGGGCGATTGAACGAACCTGAGCTGTTACCACCAAGGGGGAGATCATGCTGAAGGAATTCAAAGAGTTTGCGATGCGTGGCAATGTGCTCGATATGGCCGTCGGCATCATCATTGGCGCAGCTTTTGGAAGGATCGTCAGCTCGGTGGTGAATGATATCATTATGCCGCCGATCGGGCTGGTCCTGGGGCACGTGGATTTTTCAAACTTGTTCATTAACCTGTCGGGGGCGCACTACGATTCGCTGGTGGATGCCAAGAAGGCGGGAGCGGCCGTCATCAGTTACGGCGCCTTCCTCAACACCGTGATTGATTTTGTGATCGTCGCCTTCGTGGTTTTCCTGCTGGTGAAACAGGTCAACCGGATGATGAAACCGCAGCCGGCTCCTGCGGCGCCGCCCACCAAGGAATGCCCCTTCTGCATTTCCGGTGGCATCGCCCTTAAAGCTACCCGCTGCCCCCACTGCGCAGCGGAACTACAAGCGGCATAGGCGCGGGAAGCCTGCCTTCGCGCCGCGAGCGGTCATGAAATTCGTTCGATGACCGGGGCACGGCCACGTGTTTCCGGCGCCGCAGGGGGCGAAGCCTGGACACGTTGCGGTCGGCGCTGCCTCATTGCCGGCGCAAGGGAACTGATCGCACTAGCCCCGCGGGCTCAGCAAGATTGCGAGAGGAGCAGCCTTTGGAGCGCCTCTGTCTCGCAAACAACACCCATACTCAACCTACGGTTGTTTTCCCGGCGGGGTCTCCTCCCTTGGCGCGTTTCGGCGCTTGTGGGGGGCATGACCTGCGGGTATGATGACGCTCCTCAGTAAGTCGGAGCCTGATGGAGGTGTGCCATGCGGTTGCGGCTCGCAGGTCTCGTGATCCTATGCTTTCTTCCGGTAATTTCAGTGGCGGCAGGGGGGACTTCCATTCCGGTTCGGGGCCTCTACTTGATGGCGCCAAAGCCTGCCGAGGTTTCGTTGCTCACGGGTTTCATTCGCGATGCGTTGCCCAAGGAAGGTGTGAATCTGCTGGTGCTCGAATTGGACTATCGCTATCAGTACGCGAGCCATCCCGAAGTGGTGGATGCGGATGCGCTCTCGAAAGCCGATGTGAAGGCGATTGTGGCTGCCTGCCGCGACGCGCACGTTCGTTTGATCCCGCTGATCAATCAACTCGGGCACCAGTCTTGGGCGGAGCAAACCTTCGGCCTGCTGAGGTCGCATCCCGAGTTTGACGAGACGCCGGGGAAATATCCGCAGAATAAGGGGATCTACTGCCGGAGCTTCTGCCCTTTGCACCCTGACTTGCACAAAGTCGTGTTTGACCTGATCGATGAACTCGCGGAGGTGTGTGAGGCGGACGCCGTCCATGTGGGAATGGACGAGGTTTTCATTCTGGCAGACCCCGATTGCCCGCGCTGCAAAGCCCGGAATCGAGCGGAACTGTTTGCGCAGGAAGTGCGTACTCTGCACGACCACCTGGCCGCAACGCACCGCGAAATGTGGATGTGGGGCGACCGCTTCATCGACGGGAGCGTCACGGGCGTCGGGGAGTGGGAGGGAAGCGAAAACGGCACGGCCTTCGCTATCAACATGGTACCGCGCGACATTGTGATTTGCGACTGGCACTATGACTCCGTGCCGGCAACTGCGGTGCGCTTTGCCGTCGAGGGATTCCGCGTGCTCTATGCCCCGTGGCGCGCCACGCCCGTGGCGCTTGGCGAACTGGATTTGATCCGCTCCGTCCGCGCACACGGTGAGAACACCATCGCGCCACGCATGATAGGAGTTCTCCAAACCAGTTGGGGAAGCGCCGCCGACTTTATCAAGGCTTACAACGGCGACAGCTCGGCGTCCAAGGAGAGCGCCGAGGCGGCTTACACCTTCAAAGCGCTGTTCAATACAATTCGAACGCTACCGTAAATTTCCTTGTGGACTTCGCTCCAAGGCCGGAGAGGCGTCCGCCTGATTCCGCCGTGTAGGGGCGCACGGCCGTGCGCCCTTCCGATGTGGTAAACCGTAAACTGCAGGTTCACCTTGGCGGGTCGCAGGCACGAAGCGCGCTCAGGATCACGGAAAGACTCCTTCCTTCGCGCCTGTAGCCAGTGAGTGATTTTTCGAGTCGCCGAAGATCCGAAACAGCTCAGCCGGAGAGGTGCCGGACGTCCCCGGTTGCACGATGGGTTCAGCCATGTTGAGTTTCCGCTGGTGCCTATTGTTTGCACCCTGCGATACCGGGAAGTTATAGTAGCTTGAGGTCGAGGAATGGGCAGCATGTGACGATCGCCTTATAACCATGCGAGCGGATCGCTTCTATCAACTTCTCCGTTTGAACCGGGCGGTGCCGAGCCACCGCATCAAGTTTGCCGGTTTGCTGGGCCTTTACGGCTTGAGGCGGCGGCATCTCTGGCTGCGGTTCGATCCCGTCATGTCCTGCAACTTGCGCTGCCAGATGTGCTACTTCAGCGAACCGAACTACGTGAAGGAGCACACGGGCCGCTTTGAGCCTGCTGAGGTCGAAAGGCTGGCCGAGGTCTTCTTCCCCTGGGCGATGCAGCTCTATCTCGGTTGTGGCACTGAGCCCACGACGTACAAGGGATTCCTCGAAATCCTCGTCCTCGCGAAGAAACACAAAGTGCCCATGCTGGGCATGGTGACGAACGGACAACTTCTGACCGAGGAACACCTGGAAAAATTCGTGGACTTGGGTCTCGATGAGCTGACGCTGTCAACGCACGGAGTACTAGGGGAGACTTACGAGAGGATGATGCGCCGAGCTTCGTTCGCCAGGTTCGTTGCCGTCCTTGACCAGTTGGAGACGATCAAGAAACGCCGGAGTTCCGACCGGCCCCACCTGCGCCTCAACTACACGGTGAACCAGCAAAACCTCGAGGAACTCAGCCGCTTCTTCGACGTGTACGGGAAGTACTCGCTCCGCACCCTTCAAGTGCGCCCCATCATCGACCTGGGCGACACGGAATACACGGATAAGGACATGCGTCCTTACGTCGCTCGCTACAACCAGATTCTGGGCGGGCTCGAAGGGAAGTGCCGGGAGAAGGGAATTCGCCTGCTGGCCAACTACGAAGACGTGAGCTATGAAAAGAAGACCACGCGTGGCGCATTGATTCCCGAGATTCTCGTCTACATCAGCCCCGAATCGGTTTCTCTACCGGACTTCCGGTGGCGCCAGGAATCCTACCTTGACTATCGCCGCCGCACCCGCTGGGCAGGGCACCTCCTCCGGGGCGTTCTTGGCCCAGCTTCAAAGTTCGAGGCCGCAAGCCCTTACCTTTCCTATAAGGTCGTTGATCAGTAGATGCCGGTTGCGCCGGCGTCGTCGGATGTTAAAGAGATTATCAGGAGAACAGGCTCTCAAGGTCTCGGGCACCGTGGACGACGCGCAGAACGAGGACCTCGTACTCTCGTAGCTGGTAGAAGATCAGATGTTTGGGAAAGTCCGTCACTGCTACGCGACGTGTGCCGCGCAATTCCTCGTACTTGAAGCTACAAGGGACTCCGGTGTGGGGACTCTGGGCTATGCGCAATAGCGCGGCGGTCACGGCTCCCTCCCAGCGTTTTGCCAGTTTCGAGTCCGCCCGAACTTCGTACCACTCAGCCTGTTCCAGGATGTCCGCGGCCGCCTGTTCGCTGAGGGTAATGTACGGTTTCTTCACGCCCGCCGGAGTCGGTCACGGAGTGCCGTGATCAGCCCTTTCTTTCGAATATCCGAGACCGACACTTCAATCTTGGGACCCTTGGTTGCCGCAAGAAGTTCCTGCTCAAGGTTGGCCATGCGCCGCTCTTTATCCTGGCGAATCAGTTCGCGGATATATTCGCTCGGCGTGCCCCAATCTCCTGATGCAACTTGCCCTTCAACGTACGCTTTGAGAGCTTCCGGCAGGGAAACATTCAGTGAAGTCATTGGCATACCTTCATTTTATGTCAGTTTGTGAAGGCATTCAACCAAGTTCCACAGCATCCCAACGACGCCACACAGAGAGGCTTGAGTTCTACTGCGCCAGCCACTTGACGAGATTCTTGAAGATCTTCAGACCGTCCTGGGAGTACTGCGTGGGGAGCGACGCGCGTTCCGGGTGGGGCATGAGGCCGAGCACCAGGCCGCTCTCGTCCGTGACGCCCGCGACGGCTCCCGGAGAGCCGTTGGGGTTGTTCGGGTAATCCATGGTGGGCTTGCCTTTTTCATTGCCGTAGTGAAACACCACGCGCGGGTTGGTGCGCGTGTCGGTAGAGCAAAACAGCGTGCGCCCTTCTCCATGCGCGCAGGGCATCTTGAGCACCTGCCCGGCCAAGCCCTCGGTCCACACGCACTTTTCCGTCGAGACAACCAATCGCAGCTTGCGATCCTCGAACCGGGCGGATTGATTTTCAAGCAGGGACATGGTTCTGTGGCCCGGCGTCGCGCCCGGCAGGATGCCCGCTTCGCTGAGAATCTGAAAGCCGTTGCAAATTCCGAGCAAGGGCTTTTTCGCGTCGAGGAAGCGCACCAATTGGTCGCGCAGGCGCGCCACCAACATGGTGGCGAAGATACGTCCGGCGCCCAGGTGATCGCCGTAGCTGAACCCGCCTGGAACAACAGCCGCCTGATAGTTGTCAAGCGAGGAACGGCCCTCGATGAGGTCCTTCAGAAGGACGAGTTCCGTCTTTCCGCCCGCCAGTTCAATAGCTGCGGCGGTCTCCTCGTGACAGTTGATTCCCGGAGCATAGAGAATAGCGGTCGTTGCCTGGCTCATTTTAGTACCTCACGAAAAGTCTCGGACCAGCGCTCGGTCAATTCGGTGATGGCTTCTTCCCACACGGTCTTGTTGCGATCGACGAACGTCAAGCGGGGCTGCTCGGTCACTTCACCGACGATCAAATGTGGAATTCCGGCAAGAAGCGTGGCGCCCTGGAATTGTGCCGGCACCTCAATCAAACAACAACCGGCGAACTCGCCAAATAACATGCCGTCGCGCCGGCCGGCTGGAAACTGATCAAGCCGGAGGCGCGCGCCGAGCCCGGAGCCAACTGCCGCTTCAAAGACCCGCAGCAGGATTCCGCCCTCGGCGATGGCGCAGCCCGAAACGTACTGCTCGTTTGCATGGAGTTTGAGTAACGCATCCCACTCAGCTTTGAGAGCGTTAACGTCGGCAGCCTCAAACAGGCGATCGCCGCGCTGGCCGTAGCAATCGGCGTAGACGGTCCCACCCAGAGCTGTGGCGTCCGTTCGCCCCACCAGAACCAGCGGGTTGCCCGCGCGTTTGAATTCCTTCGTCACGACCTTCTTTACGTCATCGACGCGGCCCATCGTGGCCACGGCGAGCGTGGGCGGTACGTCGATTCTGCGCCCGCCGGCCTCGAAGGTCCCGGAACTCGAATCTTTGCCGGAGATGAAAGGTATGCCCAGCGCGACCGAGAGATCCGCGATGGTTTCGACCATCTGGAGCAGGTCGTAGGCGATGTCGGGCCGCACGCGCGGCGTGTAGAAGTTATCGCACAAAGCCATCTGCCGGTAATCCGCGCCCGCCACCACGGCCTTCGTGATCGCTTCGACCATCATCAAACGCGCCATGCCGGCCGGGTTGATCTCTCCGTAGAAGGGGTTGAAAGCCACCGTGCTGATCACGCCCTGGGGCTTGCCGTAAAGTGGCGCGAGAACTGAGAGGTTCGTAGGCATGCGATGATTCTTGCCGCCGTAGGGTCCGATGGCTGTCCGGCCCTGCACGGTGGAATCAAAACGCGAGCCGGCCGGGCTCTGGTCGGCACAGTGATAGTGCGTGAGGACGCGGTAGATAGCTTCGGACCAGTCGTCGCGGTCTTGGGGTTCAGGGATGCTGACGGCGGGCAGCGCTCGCTGCGGTTTCGCCGTCGGGGTGGGATCGATAGGGCATCCGCCCCAGAGAAACGACATCTCGAGATCGACAACTTTCTCGCCGTGCCAGGTTGCTTCCAGACGCACTGTGTCTGTGAAGTGCCCAAGCGATGTGTGGGCCACTTCAAAACGGTCGAGAATGGATTGCGCCTCAGCGAGTTTTTCGGGAGGCACCGCCATCAGCATTCTTTCTTGGGATTCAGAAAGCAGGATTTCCCACGCCGTCAGGCTTTGGTCCTTCAGAGGCACAACATCCAAATCAATCGACACGCCGGTTTCGGCGCCCATCTCGCCCACTGCACAAGATATTCCTCCCGCGCCGAGGTCCGTGATCGAGCGGATGCACTCCCGGTCGCGCAGGACGGGAATGGCCGTCATGAACCGCCGCTCAGTGATCGGGTGGCCGATCTGGACAGCTGCGGATTCCTTTTCGAGCGTCTCGCCGGTCATGCCGGTGGAACTCGCCGTAGCGCCGTGAACACCATCCCTTCCCGTCGCGCCGCCGAAGAGCACCGCCACGTCGCCCGGTTTCGGCGCATCCTTGCAGGCGTACTTCTTTGGAATAATTCCGAGCGAGTGCCCCAGCGCGAAGCACTTCGCGTAGCCCGGGTGGCACCGGTAGATCGGGTGCAGCATGGGGATGCCCATGGGGTTGGTGTAATAGGCCGTGGCACGGATCGATTCGGAGACGATCAGTTCGGGATGCAGCGCGCCCGCTGGCACTTTGTCATCGGAGAGGCGCGGATCCATCGTGCCCATGACGGTGGTGCCGCCAATCGGATAAGCGCCCTTGCCGAAGCCCAATGTGTCGCGGATCACGCCGCCGTGCTTGGTCGCGATTCCCCCGAAGGGCGCAATGGAACTGGGGAAATTATGCGTCTCACCCTTGATCGTGACCACCCAATCTCCAGCGAATTCCAGCCCGCCCGCGTTGTCGGTGAAAGAGGAAACGACCAGCGGATGGTTGATCTGGTGTGTGGCCTGACTGAGCTTTTTCAGCAGCCCCAGGCTCTTCCACGTGGTGTGATAACAGTGATCGCTCCAGCTTTGGGCCAGAATCTCGATTTCGGCGTCCGTGTAAGGCCTGCCGCGTTTCTGCTCGTGCGCTTGGAGGACCTTCATCTGCGAGAGCGGTGCGTACCAGGAGCGCGCATGCGAAAGCACTGTTAGTTGCTCGTCGTTCAAGCCGTGCAGCGAAACCGTGCCGACCGCATCGGGCTTGCCGGTCGGACGCAGCGTGGTCACTTTCTCGTCTGCCGCCCGGATGCGTTCCACGACTTTGTTGTACAGAAAACGTGCGGCCAGCGTCTTAACTTCCGTGGCCTCGAGCCCGCAAAACTGATAGCGACGGCTCAGGCGTGCAAATTCCAGTCCCGTCTCGCCCAGCGCTTGCGCCCCCGCGAGGATCGACGGTGTTTCGGGGTCAGTGACGGCCGGCCGGTAGGCAATCTCCACAATGGGGCCCTGGGCGGGGTCCAACTGGCTGTGTTCTGCGGGGACTTGGTAGAGCGTATTCACCAGCAAAGGAAGGAGTTTCTCAGCATTGCAGTCTCCTTCCAACCAAAAGACGCGCTCGATGACGAGATTCGTCAGCCGTGTGTACCCGCGCCGGTGAAAGAAACTCAGCCAGTTGCGAGCTTCGGGATCGTCTTTGGATAGTGCGTAAATGCTGTGAATTGCCATCGTGTCACCCTAGGTGGGCGCGACGTGCGCCCAGCGTGCTCTCATGACAGGGGAATAATTGCGGAGAGGCGGAGGTAGCGCCTCTTCTCGACATCGAAACTACGATGTGGGGAAAAAGTGTCATGAAATTCGGATCAAACAAGGCACCTATTATAGCCGGGAAGGGTGGACTTCAGCGCATTGCCTTTAGCGTTTGGGGAAAATTGTTGATGTGTTAATAAGCAGAAGCGTACTTAAAGGGTTGATTTTAGGCATGAAAAAGCGTAGATTCTGGCTAGGGATTGCCCGCGCTGGCCTGAAGGAAGTGTCCTATGCGAATACGAGCGAAGATGTGTGTCTTTACGTTGGCGATATTTGCCCTGTTCCCGTACGGCGTTCTAGCGCAGGACGCGGGCTCCACTGACAAACCCCTTGGTGATGTCGCGCGCAAAGTGCGTTCCGAGAAGTCAAAGGAAGCTAAGCCGGTCAAGACGATCACGAACGACAACCTGACGACGGCGCAAACAGAGAAAAGCTTGGCCACTTCCGCGACGGCTGATAAGGAAAAGAAGACGGAGAAGGCGGAAGGAACCGGGGCGGAAGCCAAGGAAAAGAAGGGTGAGCCTGCGGCGGCCGAGGCGGAAGAGGCTCACAACGAGCAGTATTACCGCAAGCACTTGAGTGATCTCAACGCCACGCTCGAAATCCACAAGCGTGAACTCGAGGTCCTCCAGCAGAAACTGAACCTCAATCAGACGGTCTACTATAACGATCCCCAGAAGACGATGGAGCAGGAGTATTCGCGCGGCGATATCGCGAAGCTCACGCAACAGCTTGATGCGAAGAAGCAGCAGATTGCCGATGATGAGAAGGCCATCGAGGACCTGCACGAACAACTCCGCCACGAGGGTGGTGATCCTGGCTGGCTGCGTTGAACGGGGGCCCTATGCGTATTGTTTCCATTGTGTGTATCCTCGCCAGCTTGGCTGTGGTGCCTGCCTTTGCCGGCGGCCAGCAGGCGTCTGACGAGTCCCTGGGAGACTTGGCTCGGCAGGTGCGGCAGCAGCGCGGGAAAGCCCCGAAAGCCGTCAAGACTTTTACCAACGATGATATGCCCGCCCCGCCGCGGGGAATAGGCGCTGCGCACACTCCGGCGGCTGACACCGAGAAGTCTGCCGAAGGCGAGAAGACCCAGGAAACCGCTGCGAAACCGACCTCTGCCGAGGCCGAAAAGAAGACCGGCGCGGAACCTGCGACCTCTGAAGATAAGGTCGTCAAGGATCGTGCCTACTGGCAAGCCAAGTTTAAGGAAGCTCGCCGTCTTCTTGCCCGGGCCAAAGAAGAACAGCAGCTTACCGAGGATGAATTGAATCTGCTTCAGATTCAGCAGGCGCGTGAGGTGAACTCAATCAGCAGAGAAGATCTCAACGCGCGGATCGACGATAAGCAATCGGAACTGGACACCAAGCGCGATGCGACCGATGACGCCCGGAAAGCTCTAGAGACCCTCGAACAGGAATTCAAGGACGGCGGCGCTCCGGAAGATTGGAGCGCGACGGACTAGAAACTGCTGCAAGACTCGGTTTAGGCTGCTGTCAGGGCACGGTTTCAACCGTGCCGAAGCGGCGTCTTCGGGACAACGGCTTCAGCTGAGGGTTAATGATGCACCTCAGGAGCTAAAGCTCCCTCTGTTCCTCATCTCGACCGGCACGACTAAAGTCGTGCCCTGACGGAGGTTACATGAGGTTTTGCAACAGCTTCTAAGTATCAATCTGCGCGCGTTGCAGCTTGTCGCTGTAATCCACGTACACCGACTTCCACTCGGAGTAGAAATCCAGTGCAGCCGTTGCGGCTTCGCGGTGGCCGTTGCCGGTCTGCTTGGCGCCGCCGAAGGGTAAGTGGGTCTCCGCTCCGATGGTCGGGGCGTTGACGTAGAATATCCCGGTCTCCATCTCGCGCAGGGCACGAAAGGCGTCATTGACGTTGCGCGTGTAGATGGACGCCGACAGGCCGTAGGCGATCCCGTTGGCGATCTCGATAGCCTGGTCGAGGCTGTCGCAGGGAATCACCGAGACCACGGGCCCGAAGATCTCTTCCTGCGCGATTCGCATCTTGGCGTCGCAATCGCCAAAGATCGTGGGAGCGTAGAACCAGCCTTTGTCGTACGCGGGTCCCGCCAGAGGTTCGCCGCCGCACAGAAGCCTTGCGCCCTCGTTCTTGCCGATCTCGACGTACGACTCGACGGTCTGGCGTTGCGCGCTGTTGATGAGCGGCCCCACCTGCACCGTCGGGTCGATCCCGTTGCCAACCTTGAGCGCTTTCACCCGGCCCACGAACTGGTCGACGAACTTCCGGTAAACGTCCTTGTGGACCACCACGCGGCTCGCGGCGGTGCAGCGCTGGCCGGTCGTCCCAAAGCCGCCCCACACGGCGCCTTCGACGGCGAGGTCAAGGTTCGCGTCTTCCATGACCAGGATGGCGTTCTTCCCGCCCATCTCGAGACAACAATGTTTGAAGCTGCCGGCGCAGGCTTCGGAGACCTTGCGGCCGATCTCGGTTGAGCCTGTGAAGGAGACCAGGCGCACATCGGCGTGCTCAAGCAGCGGCGTGCCGACATTGCTCCCGGAGCCCGTTACCAAGTTCACGACACCTCTTGGCACGCCGGCGTCCTCCAGGACTCGCACGAGGTTGTAAGTGGAAAGCGGCGTGTCGGTTGCAGGTTTGATCACCACCGTGTCGCCGCAGATGAGCGCGGGCATGATCTTCCAGGAAGGAATTGCCATGGGGAAGTTCCACGGCGTGATGAGCGCGGCCACGCCGATGGGACTGCGCACGGTCATGCAGAACTTGTTCGGCAGTTCGGAAGTGGTCGTCTGGCCGAATAGCCGACGTCCCTCGCCCGCCATGTAGAAAGTCATGTCAATGGCTTCCTGCACGTCACCGCGGGTCTCTTCGAGCACCTTGCCCATCTCGCGGGTCATTGCTTCGGCGAAGGCTTCTTTGCCTTCTACCAAGAGGCGAGCCGCCCGATAGAGAATTTCGCCGCGCTTGGGAGGAGGCGTGTTTTTCCAAGCGGGATAGGCTTGGCGGGCAGCGGCCACGGCCTCAGCCACATCCTCGGGCCCCGACCGCTGGAAGATTCCGACCAACTCATCCCGGTCGGCGGGGTTCACGTTCTCAAACGTGCCGCCATTTGCGGCCTCAACCCATTCCCCGTTGATGAAGTTCTTGAAGACTCTTGGTGGAGCCATGGTAGGAGTACCCCCTTCCGCCCGTCGAAGTTGAGTGCCCCGGAGACGAGCGGAATATGTGGAAACAACTACTCGAATCGCTCCAATATAACAAACGGCCTTGGGGGGTTCAACTGCGCTCGGCCCGCGCGGCGGCCACCCAAGTGCTCTGGGGGCTCGTCTGGCACCGCCGGAAGACGTAGGGGTAGGGCTCGCCCTACCCGGATGGCCGTATCGGCCACCGTCGCGGGGGGGAGAGGCCCGCGCCCTACGGCGGCAGGCGCCTGAGCGCGTACGGCTGACGGTTCAGGCCGTAGTGGTAGCCACGATCAACGCTTCTCGACCGTGGGTTTTTGTCCGAAGGTCATCAAGCGAACTTGTGACTGGCGCATGCATAGACGTTCATGTGTACGACGCAGACGGTGCGGCCAAGGGAAGGGGAACGGCGTTGGCGCGTGCACAAAAGGTGATTTAGGCGCCACCCAGCCGGGGCCGGAACGCGCTTTCACTTGCGCGGGTTTCAGGTTACGCTGAACTCGTCTGCCTTTCCGCTGCGAACGGCCGTGAGCGCAGCGAAGGGGCTGAGGGTAAACTCCGCTAAACTAGATACGAGGGTTGAGGGTGACTATGAAAACGCTTGCGGAATCGGCCTCGGCATCGATTGACGCGAAGATCAAGGAGCTTGCGGACTGGCGCGGGAAGACGCTCGCGAAAGTGCGCGAAATCATACACGCGGCAGACCCGGAGATTGTCGAAGAGTGGAAGTGGCGGGGGACTCCCGTCTGGTCCCACGGTGGCATCATCTGCACGGGAGAGACGTACAAGAACGTGGTCAAGATGACGTTTGCCAAGGGAGCGGCGCTCGCGGACCCTGCAGGTCCATTCAATTCCAGCCTTGAGGGCAATGTCCGGCGCGCCATCGACATCCACGAAGGCGAGAAGATCGATGCCGTGGCCCTGAAGGATCTCATCCGCGCTGCCGTAACGCTCAACCTCAAGCGCCAGCCGCAGCCGCGGCGAGCGAGCGGCAAGTGAGCCGACCGTGAATTGTGGCGGCGGTCGAAGCCTGCCTAACGCAGGAACCAGCCGCTATCGTTGAGACTTCATCATTTCGGCGCTCATAGAGCGCCGCCACAGTTTGCGATCGCCACATAGGCTCCTGAGGAGTGCGGAATACGCGAAGTCCCACGTTCCCCAGGACTGGCCTCCAGAAATTCGCACTTCCAAGAATGTTTCTGTTCAGGGGAAGACGCGGACGCCCACGGCAGGCGCCCGCGTCGAGGGACCGCGGCGCTTACGGACGGCCGAACTGTTGAGGCACAAACTTCGAACCGCCCAGGTCAGCGTCGGTGAAGCCGAAGACGAAGATCTGGTTGGGGTTCAAAATTGAATTTCCGTTCACGTCGTTGACTTCCTGCACGAAGTCGTTGTCATTAGCGATCCAAAGAGTGTGAAGCGTCGAGTTCGCTTGCCGGACATCCGGGCCGAACGCCACGCCCTCAATCTTGGACGGGATTTCGTCCAAGGCGAAGGCATTTGTTCCGAGGGACGCCGCCGTGAGGGATTGGACGATATCGAGAAAGAGCGTCTTCGGCACCGCAGCGGTAGTCGCCTGGCTTAAGGTCATCGAACCGTCATCAAGGCCGCTGATGTCAGTGGCGTTGCTGAGATCAATCTTGAAAAGTTGCTTCACCTTGGCATTGGTGCTGTTTCCCGGCGGCGTGTTGGCTTCGCGTCCGGTGCCATCGCGCTCATCGACCAGGAATTCATGGTTGTTGAGGGCGCAGATTTCACTCACACCCGAACCGGTGGTGAGCAGGTAACCGAACTGATGAGTGACCCGGCCGGAGGCGATATCGATAGTCACGATGCGCAGCAGTTTGCCCTTGGAGCCGCCGTCCTGAAGAAGCGAATTCTGCATGATGCCGACCAGGGTGCGACCGTCGGGCGTGATGGCCAGGCCTTCCATGCCTTTATTGGCGACGCGGCCGGAGGTGTTGCCTGAGATTTCGTTGTTGCCAATGGGCTGAAGGTCGGTCACATAGAAAGACTCGGGCAACTGGAACGAACGGAGGCGCAGGCCGGTGAGCCGGCTGAACTCATACACATAGGGGCCGTATTCGTCCGAGATGAAGACCCGGAAACCGTCGTTCGAGACACGTATGCCCTCGGAGTCGAAGCGCGCATTGTGGGGATCGCCGGAGTTCTGGTTGGGGTCGAAGTTGTCGGAGCGTCCCGTGAAGAAATGCTGCAAGAAATTGTTGATCGGGGGAACGCCGGAACCTACGCCGAGGCCGTCTCCAGTGCCGTAAGCGAGCCGTGTCAGACTCCACAGCAGAGTGGTGGACCGCAGTTCCGGTGTCAAAGTGAAAGGCAGACCGGCGCCAGTCCTGTTGGGCGTAAGGTGCATGGTCACGGTGTGGAATCTGTTGGCATAGCTCGCGGTGTTGTCGATGTCATCGTCGTATTCCGCGGCGTTGGGACCACGGTCGGGCAGGGCCAGGAACGTGTCGCCGGATGCGTAGGCTAGCGCCGAGCCTAACCCGCCCAGCAAGTTGGCAGGTGCTCCGTTCTCAAGGTTATAGGTGAGACCGGAAAGGTCGGCCCAAGCGCCGTCGCGTGACCCGTCGAGGGTACCCACGGCGATAAGACGTAGAGTCTGGGCTTGCGAAAGCGGTGCGGCCAAGAGCGCCAGAACGCCGCCAAGCAGAACTGTACGGACAGCTTTTTGCACGAGTTCATCTCCTCCTAAATGGTTTGGGGTGCCGGGCAGGATCGTGACGCGCGGGGGTTACAGCCAAGTTAACACCGGATTAACCTTTATGATCTCGCTAGGGGAAGATCGGGCATAGGCGCTAAATCAGACGTTGTGAAACGTCCTGAAGGGCCCAATATCAATAGCCGTAGGTGAAACCTACGTTGAACGTCACCCGGCGCGCGCCGTAGGGGCGAATGGCATTCAGGGCTGTCCAAATTAGACAGGCTGGTGGCTAATTGGACGGGCTAAGCCTTTTGATTTCAAGGAGCCTGTTGGCCATCTCAAAACCAGGTTCGGCCCTTGGCACGCTGCTGTCCAAATTGCGGCCCAGGGGCTCGCGAGGACCAAGATCCGCGCAAGTCCTTGCAAAAGACCCGGATTTTGGCCCGTCGCTGCCACCTCCGGTCCGGCTGAAAACGGCCAACTGGGTAACGGCTGTCCAAATTAGCAAGGTCTGAAAAACCTAATTTGGACATGCTTGGGGCGAGCCCCGCCCCTACAAATCGACGCCCGCGACGGTGTGCCGCAGGAAGTAAGTCGCATTGTTTTCAGCAACATCGTAGGGTCCGGCGCGTAAGTTGCTTATTTTTCATCAACATCGTAGGTATTGCCAACATGTCGCTCTTTAAGTCTATTCTTTTCATCGACATCGTAGGAGTTACCGAACGTTTTTTTCGCGGCCGCGAGGGTCTCCGAAAAATATCCCTTGTACTTTCAACAGCTTAATGCTCAGTAATCTTGCCCGAAATGTTTGTAAGTGCCCGCGTTTCATAAACATCGTAGGGTAGCGGCAAGCGGGGCGTAAGCTTCTCGCCCGCCGCGCTCCGGCGAAACGCTCCCAGCGTATATCATTATGGTAAATATGTCAAGACTAATAATGTGTACCTTCAAGGTACGAGCACGCGGGCTCGTCAACTCCCTTCACGAGCCCCGCGTAGCGGCGGGCCCTTCTCCCGGCTGTAGGGGCGAATGGCATTCGCCCCAGGGCGAGCGCCGCTCGCCCCTACAGCGTTGCCGCAATGCGGCTGGTGGCACCTTGCCGCACTGGGCCAACCGGCCTTCACCGTAGGGGCAGACCCAAGGCGGGTGCGCCCCTACGTACGCGCGGTGGCCGGAGAAACTCGATCAGTATCGGACAAATGTGCGCTCCGTCGGCGGCGAGGTGGTCATGAGGATTTTTCGCGCATCTTCAAATGTCGCACGCGTACTTTGATGTATTCTATAAATGAGGCCTTGACCGTTGCTGCAAGGAACTTGGCCGCAGACAAGGCACTGGCAATGAGAACGTCCAGCCGCCGCGGTAAATGACAAGGACATGTGGAACGACGCTCCGACAACAGAAATAAGGGAATTGCCTGGGGAACTGGCGCGCGGGCATCGCGTTCGGGACATCATTCTCCCTAGCTTCCAGTACATCTTCGCGACCGAGGTGCACGCTTACGCCTTTTCGATCGCGGCCAATGCTTATCTCTCTTTCTTTCCCTTCACGTTGATTCTTCTGGCGATTTGCCGGCGCTGGCTGCACTGGGAAGGGGCTTATCAGGTTGTGCTGCAGCTTCTGCGCATTCACCTGCCTGCCGGAGCGGAGTCGGTTATCCGCAACCTGAGCGTGTTGGTGGAAGGGCGCCCGCGATTGCAGATGGTGTCGGTTTTCATGCTCTTCTTCACCTGCTCGGGTGTGTTCTTGCCGCTGGAGGTCGCGCTGAACAAGGTTTGGGGTTTCGGACGGGATCGCTCGTTCGTGAAGAACCAAGTGGTGTCATTCGTTCTGGCGTTGGTCTGTGGCGTACTCGCTTTTGCCTATGTCATCGTGGCCACCGGCCTGCAGTGGATCATCACCTCGTCACTCGGGTGGATTCCCATCAAGACGCTGGTGGCGGTAGTCTCGCGCCCCGTTCTGGAATTGGCCTCAATCCCCCTGGGGGTTAGCATCTATCTTTTGATTTACTACATCTTGCCGAACGGCAAGGTGCCGCTTCCCCGCGTCCTGCCGGCGGCTATCGTGGCGGGCGTGCTGACGGAAGTGGGAAAGTTCATCTACATCGAGACGCTTCCCATGTTCCGCTTTCGCGAGGTTTACGGCCCCTACGCTTTCTCTGTGACCTTGCTTTTCTGGGCGTACGTGGGCGCTCTGATTATGCTGTTTGGGGCGCATCTTTCGGCACGCGGTTTCGTGCACGCGGAGGCGGCGTCCGCGGTTCCCCTTGCCAAGGCAACGGAGCCCGCGGCTGCGTCGAGCCTGATCGGACGGATTTAAGCTCGTAGAGATTCTGAGGGAGGCGCGACAAACTGCGGTGTCCCAGTAGTCGTTGCCGCATGTTTGCCGTACGTATATTCTCGGGTTTTCCGTTGACCTTATGGTAAATCGACAAGCGATCTTGGATATTCCCAACGCGCTCGAAGCGACGCTCGCCAAGGCTCCCGCGGAGTATGCCGCGGTGGTGCGCCAAGTCCGGTGGGGTGAAGGCCCCATTTACGTTGTGGCGGGGGGGGGCGCCGCTCCGCTAGGCCTGGCGGCCAGTTACGCTTTTGAGGCTTTCCTGGGTTGGCCTGTGGTGGCGCGCCCAGCGGAAGTTCTTCAGAACTACACGCCTTCGCTGGCGCGCCCGAGGACAGTCCTGCTGGCGATTTCTGCGGGCGGTGAAGACCCCGGGTTGGAGGAGTTGGCGCAGGTCGCCTGCCGTCGCGGCTCGACCCTGGTTCTGCTCACGACTTCGCCGGAGAGCCCGCTGGCGCGGCTGACAGACAAGGTGCTGCTCGTCCGTGCCGAGGGAGAAGGGAAGTCTCCCGTCGTCCGGGTCTGCCTGCACGCTGCCCTTAACTACCTGGCATCGGTGGCCGCTCGCGTGTTGAAGCGGCCGGGACCGCAACAAGAGTCTCAGGAGAGGGAATTCGAAGGTCTGCCTGCTCAGCTCAGTTGGGTTCTGGCCCAGCATGCCGCGGCAGTTCGCCAGTTGGCGGCGGAGGCAAAACGGTTTGAGCGGCTGAGTGTGGTGGGCGGTGGCTTCTACCATTTCCCCGCTCTCGACGCTGCGTGCCGCTTGCGAGAAGTGGGCGGCGTAGCGGCGGAAGGCTTGGAAGTCACAGACTTCCACCCGGCGCGCCGCGACAGTGCTGCGCTGTTTATCTCCGGCTCGCGGTGCAAGGCAAAGAAACTCGTCCACCACGCTGCTGCCGAGGCTCGCGTGCAGGGAATGCAAGTCCTCGCGATTACGGACGGCAACGATCGGGAACTTGCCGGACGGTCTGACCTGGGCTTATTGACGCCAACCCTTTCAGAAGTGGCCGGGGGAACCCTGGCTCTGTTTCTGGCGGAGTGGCTTGCTGTCGAGGCTGCCAGGATTCCGGCACCCTCTTCCTCGTGACGCCGATCGCAACTCTGGGGCATGCCGAATCCGGCTATGCCAGCTCAGCTAATTTCAAGGTGTGGGGTTCGAGACGCGGGAGCTAACTCCGTGGGAAACCACAAAGGGATTCCTTGATGAGTTTAGCATCGTGTCAAGGTACAGATTTAATATTCTTGACACAGGGTTAGGCTGCTGCTCTAATGTAGCTATGGACGTAGGAAAACGATTAAGGCAGTTGCGTGAAGTTAAAGGTCTCTCGCAAGGCGACATCGAACGGCGGTCGGGTCTCCTGCGTTCGTACATCTCTCGGGTCGAGGGTGGCTACACGGCTCCCTCACTTGCTACCCTGGAAAAGTTCGCGAAGGCGTTGGAAATCGAACCCTATCAGTTGCTGTTTCAGGGTGAGGGCAAGCCTGTCGCTCCCAAGGTTCCGGAACAGATGACTCTGGGCAAGCCGGTCAAGCGGCTGGTCAAGAGTTTCGAAGAGATGTCGAGCGCCAACCGCCGGCTGCTGCTCTCGATGGCGGAGAAGCTCTCCAAACACTGAGAGCGTTGGTCTTCCTTGTGGTCGTGGGGCCGTGAGAGGCTCCTTTTGGGGGCGACGTTCTAGGTGTCGCTATGCTGTGAGCACACGCGGCGCAGTTGTGGTGGCTGCGCTGCAATGGTGCCGTTCGCGGATCTCCTGAGTCTATTAGTACACTGTTCTGCTAGATTGCTTCTTCCAATTCCAGCCGTTTCTTGCAAATCTCAAGATACTATTGAAAGTTACGGACGTTAGTGCTTAGCTAGGCTTCCTTGTCGCGTGATGAAGACCGTCGGCTCGCGATCTTGCCATGACGGCGGAAGCTGTGATTTGTCTTGGACCCGTGTTGTGCTGGGAAGTCTTCCCCCAAGAGCCCATTCGAGGGGCGCACGGCCGTGCGGCCCCTAAGGTGAATCGCTATGAAAAGAGTATTTCTTGGATCAATAATCCTTTGCGCGGTATTCCTCGTTGCGGCTACTGCTCCTCGCGTGCCCGACGACTCGGACTATTCTGCGCCGCGTCTTGACGCGTGGCGAATCCTGGGGCCGGGTGGCGGAGGAGCACAGTTCTACCCTGCTGTCAGCCCTCACGATCCGAATCTGGTGCTGGTGGCCTGTGACATGACGGGAGCCTACATTTCGGAGAATGGCGGAAAGTCCTGGCGTCTTTTTGAGCTCCGTGACCCGGTGCAGTTCTTTGCCTTTGATCCGAGCGATGCGAACGTCATTTACGCTGGAGCTCATGTGTTGTGGCGGAGTTCCGATCGCGGGCACACGTGGAGCTTGGTCTTCCCGCCGCCCGCCTCCGTCACGCGCCTCATCCTGCCCGACGATCATGCCAGCCCCGAGGTCCTCACTCGCGACGGCGCGTCCAAGGTTGTTGAGGCTCTTGCCGTCGATCCTGCCGACTCGAAGCAGCTTTACGTAGCGGTCGCCGAAAAGCGAAGTTCAACACTCTACTTCTCGAAGGATTGGGGTGAACATTGGGAGCGAGCGGCGGACCTCGCGGGTGGCGCGAGGAATATCTACATTGATCCTCGTTCACCTGCTTCGGACCGGACGCTGTATGTTCTTGGCCAGAATTTGGTAAGCGTGCGACAAGGCGGTGAATGGAAGCACGGGCCAGCACCTTCGGGTGTTCTGGAGTCGATTGACGCCTCGGCCGGCTTTTCTTCCACGGGCGCTCTTGCCGTGTACACGGTTGCTGGAGGCCGCCGATTCGAAGACGCAGGGCGGGGAATTGCCGTATCGAAAGACGGCGGTGTCAGTTGGACGGCTGCCACGGAGGCGTTGCTGCACGCTGCCGGCGCAGCCAGCGTACCTCCCGAGTTGACCGCCGTCGCTGCCTGCGCCAACCATCCTGAAGTCGCTTATGTCTCCTTTGAAGGCTGGAAGATCGGGGGCCAGGTCTTTCACGGGGTGGTCAAGACGCGCGATTCCGGTGCCACGTGGCAGTTGGTTTGGAAGGAAGCCACCGTCACGCCTCCGAACGTGCACGAGGCGTGGATCTCCGAGCGTTTCGGAACTGACTGGGGAGAGCCGGGTATTTCGCTGGGTGTAGCGCCCAGCGATCCCAACATCTGCTATCGAACCGATGATGGCCGCACCATGCGAACGCTCGACGGAGGCAAGACGTGGGATGCGGTTTATTCCCACCGTCTACCTGACCGCACTTACACCACTGCGGGTCTGGACGTGACCACCAACTACGGTGTGTTCTGGGACCCGTTTGATGCGCACCGGATGTTTATCGCCTATACCGACATTGGCTTGTTTGGCAGCGAAAATGGCGGACGCAGTTGGGTGAGCTCGACCGCGGGCGTGCCGCGCCGTTGGACGAACACGACGTACTGGATGACGTTTGATCCTGCCGTGCGCGGGCGCGTGTGGGGAGTGATGAGTTACGTGCACGACCTACCTCGTCCCAAAATGTGGCGGCGCACGAACCCTGCGCGCTACGACGGCGGCGTGTGCTTGAGTGAAGACGGCGGCAAGACGTGGCGGGCTTCGAATCAGGGCATGACTCCCACGGCGGCAACGCACATTCTCCTTGACCCCGCGAGCCCCCAGGACGCGCGAGTCCTCTACGTTACCGGCTTCGGCAAAGGAGTTTTCAAATCCGTAGACGGTGGCCGGTCCTGGGCGCTTCGCAATCAGGGCCTGCCGGGCTTGCAGCCCTTTGCCTGGCGCCTGGCGCGTGACAAAGACGGCGTGCTGTACGTTGTGCTGGCCCGCCGCAGTGAAGATGGCAGCTTCGGCGACGACCGGGATGGTGCCCTATATCGCTCGACGGATGGAGCGGAGCACTGGGTGAAGATCACAGTGCCGCAAGGCGTGAACGGCCCGAATGGCCTGGCGATTGATCCGGATGATCCGAAGCGGCTTTACCTGGCAGCTTGGGGCCGCAAGACGCCGGAGGGTGCTGTGGATGGCGGGATCTTTGTTTCCACTGATGGCGGCAGCTCTTGGCGCAGCGTGCTCTCGCGCGACCAGCATGTTTATGACGTCACCGTAGATCCGCGTAATCCGCGAATTCTGTATGCCTGCGGTTTCGAATCGTCCGCGTGGCGCTCCACCGATCGCGGCGAAACTTGGACCAGGATTCCCGGCTTCAATTTCAAGTGGGGACATCGCGTGATCCCCGACCCCGAGAATCCCGACCAGATCTACGTTACGACTTACGGCGGGAGTGTCTGGCACGGTCCCGCCACGGGAGACCCCCACGCTGTCGAGGACATCGTTACGCCCGTGCTGGCGTATGGAAAGTGAGCCTCTTCGCGGGTGGCGCATACGTTCTCGACGGTTCTTCGCCGGGATGTATGCGACGCGGGGGAAACCGGTCGCCGACTAACTCCCGGCAGGCGCGGTCGCCCTCGAAAAACGCCGGCCCAGAACCTTAAACCGGTTCTGGCAACCTCGCCCGCCGCGAGTAACAGTTTTGGGCTTTGAAAAATCGGAATTGAGGTGTCCGTCCCCGTTTCCCCCGGTTTTCCGTCCCGGTTTTCCGAGCGGCCGAGTGTTCTGGACGCTATTGGAAGCAGCGGTATTTCCGACCTGAGGGTGGTGCCATGAAAAGCTCTAACCCAACTTGGTTCGTTTTCGCAGCGGGTCTTTTCTTCGTGAGCGTCTGTCCGGCTCTGGCGCGGGAGGCGAAAGCTGCATTAGGTTCGGTGCATACGCCGGACAAGGAGGCCGTACGGCTGGCTTATGAGTTGACACTGACGACGTGTCGGGGACCCGCTTGCCGCCCGGAGTCTGTTGCGAAAGGCGAGACTCAGGTTTCACTGGAGAGAGAGGAATCCGAGTTGTACGGATGGACCTTTGTTGAAAAACACGCCGGAGGCTTGGAATATCAACTGCGATTCTTTGTGGGGCACGAGTTACAGGGGAAGGGCTACGGCAGGGGAATACGAATTGGTTTCGCCGGTAGGATAACCGAACCAAAATTCAAGCAAGTCACTTGGGCTGAAAAGAAGTTTGAGGCTAAAGAATGGCGACTATTTCCGGCGATGTCCGTCGATGGAACATCCTACCTCGCGGGGGAGGAGAAGATCACGCCGACGCTCCACGTCAGAATGTTGAAAGTGATTCACGACGACCGAGGAGATGAAAACAACCGCGAAAGTAGTAGGGGGCCTAACTAGCGGACCAGGTACTCGACAGTCGAGTGTCTGTCCCGGCTTTCCCTGCGTCTCTTAGAATGGCTGGCGCGCCTGGGGAGACTCGAACTCCCGGCCTACAGATTCGAAGTCTGCCGCTCTATCCAACTGAGCTACAGGCGCGATGCCTAGAATTTATCATTGTGGGGTTCGGGGCTGCAACAGGCGTTCGATCTTTTCGCGGGAATAGATCCTTCGTCGAGCAACGCTTTCCGGGAAGAAAATGCTGTGTCCTGCAGCGGACACACTGGAGTGTACCGCCCCATTCGTCGAGTTCAGGGTAGCCTCGAACGCGGCGAGTGGGGCGGTAGACGATTTGCGTTGCAGAGACGGACATCTCCCGGTCGAGACCGGCTGGCGAACTAGACAATTCCTTCGAACAGTACTGACGACAGGTAGCGTTCACCGGAGTCCGGCAAGATCACCACGATGTTCTTCCCGGCGAATTCGGGTTGTTTAGCCAGGCGGACTGCGGCCGCCGTGGCCGCGCCGGAGGAAATGCCGCTGAGAATTCCCTCTTCTCTCGCCAGGCGCCGTGCGTACTCGATGGCTTCCTCACTCGAGACTTGCTCGATGCGGTCGACCAGCGAGAGGTCCAACACCTTGGGTACGAACCCGGCTCCAATGCCTTGAATCTTGTGCGGACCGGGCTTGAGCGGCTGTTTGGAAGTGTGCTGCGTCAACACCGGGCTCGTGGAGGGTTCCACGGCCACGGTGAGAATCGGCTTTTTCTGGTGCAGCTTGATGTACCGGGAGATGCCGGTGATCGTCCCGCCGGTTCCGACTCCCGACACGAGCACGTCAACAGTCCCGTCCGTGTCGTTCCAGATTTCGGGGCCGGTGGTGCTTTCGTGGATCGCCGGGTTCGCAGGATTGTTGAATTGCTGCGGCAGGTAGTAGTGTGCAGGATCAGACTTGGCAAGTTCCTCGGCTTTTCTCACGGCGCCGGGCATGCCTTCTGCGCCGGGGGTGAGGATTAACTTCGCGCCGAACGCTGCGATCACCTTGCGCCGTTCCAGAGACATGGTCTCCGGCATGGTTAAGCTGAGGGCGTAGCCGCGCGCCGCGGCGACAAAGGCCAGCGCGATGCCGGTGTTTCCACTGGTCGGCTCGATGATCTCCTGGCCGGGCTTCAGCAAACCCTTCTTTTCGGCATCCCAAATCAGGGCCGCACCGATGCGGCATTTCACTGAATAGGACGGGTTCCGTCCTTCGACTTTGGCCAGGATCGTAGCCTTGGCTCCGTCGGGGACGCGATTGAGTTTCACTAAGGGTGTCCTACCGATGCTCAATGAGTTGTCTTGGTAAAATGTTGCCATGGGTTCCAGTCTCCTCCGTTAGAAGTTGTCTCGATTCGCTTGGCCGTTATGGGTTGAGCCGAGGGGTTCGCGGTTTCATCCACCGGCCCGTTACCCAGAGCCCGAACGTTGCCGTGGTTCCCAGCCTCGGCGGGGTTGTCTTTCCAGCGCCGAGGCGTCGCTTGTTGTCAGCGAAGTTGCCTGCCACGCCGCTAGCTAGCCCGCCTGCGTGGACGCCGAGAATTCTTCTGCCAGCAGTGGACGGCCTTCTGCTACCACAAGACCCTCTCGGCTTGAGGTGAAACCTCGTTGTGTATTGAAATTGGGTTTGGGAATGCCCGCCTTGAAGCTTGGGTCTCCGCGGCCGGAGGCGCAGGCTCCAGGCTATCTACAGATACAGCGCAGGGAAAGCCCCACGCACACGTAGCACCTTGTGCTTTGCATCACCGTGGCTGTTACAGAGCTCGTCATCAGGGGCCTTGTCAGAAACAGAAAGTATAACATACTCCGCGTAGAAGTTCAGCTCAAATAGGGTGCCGAGCGCGCGGCACGGCCTCTGGTTGCGTGGGCGTGACGCAGCCTGCTCATTCCAGGGCCGTTCGCGGCGCTGGCGCACTTCGCGGCGGGTTCAGTTGTCCGGGTCTGAATACGCAGAGCGGGTGTCAGATTTCCCAAATCAGCGGTGGCTTGGCCCGGTTGCGAATCACCGGGTCGGGTTCACGCACCACGACCGTGCTGTACGGCGGCACAGAGTGCGTGAGCCACACGTTGCCGCCGATCACGCTGTGATGACCGATGCGGGTATTGCCTCCGAGGATGGTGGCATTCGGGTAGACCGTGACGTGATCTTCGATGTCGGGATGGCGCTTGTTGTGCTGTCCTCGCTGTATCTGCCCGTGATGGTCTTTGATCAGAGGGTTGAAGGCTCCCAACGTCACGCCGTGGTACAGAACTACTTCGCTGCCGATGGTGGCTGTCTCGCCGATCACGACGCCTGTGCCGTGGTCGATGAAGAACTTCTCGCCGATGGCCGCGCCGGGATGGATATCGATGCCGGTGCGGCTGTGGGCCACTTCGGTCATCATGCGGGGAATGAACGGAATCCCCATTAGATACAGACGATGGGCGAGCCGCTGCACCGTGATGGTCTCAAGACCCGGATAGCTTAGTACGATTTCTTCCAGACTGGGAGCTGCCGGGTCGCTGGCGAAGGCCGCTTGAATGTCGCCGACGAGTAACTGCGCGAGCTCCGGCAGTTGCTTCAGGACCGCCTCGGTTTGCTCGGCCGCGCAGTCTTCTGCCTTTTTCGGAATCTCCTTCCCGTGTACGCGCGCGTCGAATTGCAGGGCACGGCAGATCTGGTCCGTCAGTGGGCGATTGATTTCCTGCAAGTACGACTGAGTATCCAGGTTGGGAATCCCATTATGCTTTCGCAGAAAAACCGGCAGTAGGATCGCAACGTAACGCTGGGTGATGGCGGCGATGCCTTCCCGCGTCGGCAAGCGGCATTCCCTTGTGCCTGTCCCTGCTAGTTCGGCGTCAAGCAGCTCGTTCGCGAGATGATCGAGATCCTTACCCTTCATCGTAATCCCTCCTTTCCGTTCCGAGACATCACATTACTACGTCCACGGAGCGGAGACTGCGTCCGAAGAGCCAAAGAGCCTTTTCTCAAGATACCACGACCGCGGGCGAATCCTCATCGCCTTGACGGCTCGCCGCTGGGCGGGTCTGAAAGGCACGCCGTTGAGGCTGGGGTAATCAGGACGCACGGAAGCCACACGCGGACTTACTAACAGCTCGCGCCGCATAAGCTCTCGTCGCCGAGGAATAGGGCCCTGAATCCATCAGCGGCTGTCTATTTGAGATTCTGGAAATGCCACACGTTGCCGCCCATGACGCTTTGATGGCCGATGCGGGTATTACCTCCCAGGATCGTCGCGTTGGGGTAGACGACCACGTGGTCTTCGAGATCAGGATGGCGCTTGTTGTGCTGGCCGCGCTGCATCTGTCCGTGGTGGTCTTTGATCAGGGGGTTGAAGGCTCCCAAGGATACCCCCCTCCGTAGTTTCCTTTCTACCCACCCAAGAGATCTTGGGTTTGGTTGTGGCTTTGCCGGGCTCTGTTACTACGTACGTGGTGGCATTTCGCTTGACAAGGTGTGCCTCTTGCAATGTGGGCTGCGAAGTCCTATATAAGACTTGAGTAGTTACGCAGGCAGCAAGTAACAGGAAGGTGCCACTGGCGTGTTTTCAGAGGTATGCTGCTGTTGTCGCCGATTGAACCCGAGGCCCGAGGACCCGCAAAACAGGCCCGCACTGGACTCTCGATGCCCCCTGCGCCCTGGAGGATGTCATTTGTCGGGCGAACAGGTTGCTGCGGTCAACGGGCTGCTGGTCGGGCCTATCCACTCTACGTCGCCGGTTTGCTCGGCGCACAAGGAGGTGTGAAGTGTGCCCAGTTCGTACCTTCATTCTCATTTCAGTGATCTCGCTGCCGCTTCTTTTGCCGACCCCGTCAGTCGCACAAAAGGAACCCATCGGGGGAGGCTTCGGGCTACGGACAACCCTGCAAAGCACTGAACGTCACACTTGGCACGTTTTCGGAAAGGTCGTGGACCTAAAAGGGGTACCCATCGTGGGCGCTAAGGTCCACATCGATCTTGGTTACGGAATGAAGTATCTGCGGGATCTCAAGACGGACTCGCAAGGGCGATTCAAGACTCAATACGAACTGGACTATAGCACCGTCAAGACCTTGACGGTGAACCTCGCGATTACCAGAAAGGGTTACCGCACGGCCCACGAGACGGTTGACTTCGGAAAAGGGGACATGACCTGGGAAATAAAGGTTACCTTGCGGGAGGCCGCCGGTGACTCCGAGGATTTGAGCGACGCGGCTCTGGCCAACGAGCTGGCGCCGAAGTTGCGGGCGAGCCTGGAGGCTGATGCCACGCTGAATGCCGAACGAAAGGACCTGGCGCGGGGGATCCAGGAGCTTTTCGACCATCAGAACTCGCCAAAGGCCATCGAAGCCTTCGAGCGGGTGGCAAAGAAGCGGCCCGATTGTATCGACTGCCGGATGCTCATCGGGCTCGCCAGGCTTGGGGCGGGAAACTGGGACGACGCCTTGGACGAGTTCTCACAAGCAGCCAAGAGCGTGGATGCGAGGGGCACCACCGTGCAGCGTGCACGGCTGAACTTGGTTTCCGGCGTGCTGGAAGACTGGAAAGGGGAGTACGACAAGGCAGCGGGATTCCTTATGCAGGCCAACGAACAGGCTCCGGATGATCCTTTTATCCTCCAGGAGCTCGGGCGTACCCTCATGTTTCAGAATAACTGGGAGGCCGCTGACCAGCACTTGGACAAGGCGATTCGCGCTGGAGCGTCCAAAGAAATGATACCTCTTCGAGCCCGAGCACTGCTGGAGGAGGGTGACCCGTGGGCTGCCGGGGTGCAGCTCAGAAATTACATGGGCGACCGCCCTGCCAAGGATTTCCCAGCGCCTGTTCGTGGGTTGTACACCCAGATTCAGGAGCGGCTCAAGTTAGATTCTGCGACGAAGGTATCCTCCGTGGTGACCCAGCCGGTCGGCGCCTTGATGGGTGTAATCCCCGAACTTCGAGGTATGGAACCGGCGGCGAGCCAAGATGATCTGGCCGCAGTTCTGACGAGGCTGGGTGAGGGCGTTCAGGCCTTCTTCCAGAACTTTCCCAACACCGTGTCGGAGGAGCAAGTGCGGGAGGAAAGGCTCGGGAAGAAAGGTGAGACCAGAGATTCTCTCAACGAGAAGTTCCAGTACCTGCTTCTCGCGAAGCCTGAAAGGTGGGGCCTGGGGCTGGAGGAGATTCGTGCTGATGAGTACGGTGGTCGTACAGCTTCGAAGAGTGTCAAAGCTGGCCTGATGTTGACTTCCGGTTTTGCTACTGCCTCCTTGGTGTTTTATCCTGCTTATCAATCCGGCGCGACCTTCCGACTGCTGGGTAAGCAGGTTTTGGCCGGTCACCAGTGCTATGTGGTGGGTTTTGCCCAGAATCCCTCGAAAGCTAAAACGGGCGAACGCTTCGATACGGGCAAGGATAGTGTCGTGGTGTTCTTCCAGGGAATTGCCTGGGTTGACACGGCTACCTATAAGATCTACGCCTGCGGAGTGATCTTCTGGCGCCGCAACCCACGATCCGCCTGCTGCGGCAAACCACCGAAATCAGCTACCTCCCCGTCCAATTCAAGCAAACCGCAGGGCCAATGTGGTTGCCTTCTGGCGTCGCTGTGACCGTCGAGTGGCAAGGGAGTATTTTCCGGAACTCGCATACGTACTCACACTTCAGACTCTTCAACATTGAGATGAAGGATAAACCCCACGAAGTGGAGCCCACTCCCCCGGCGGGCGCCGCCTCGGAACTTGGTGGTGGCGGTTGATCTCGATTTGATCCGATCGACGGCTTAAGGATCGGCTTACCGTTAACTGCCGGCCCTCTGTTACGGCCTGTCACCTGTGTTTCCGCAGGGCGAGTAACCCACTTGAAAAAAGGACTGCTACTATCAGGCGATTCCCGTGTACTATCTCCCCTTCACAGAATATCCAAACGCAGAAGTTCTTCCCAACGGAGGGAGACGTGCGGGACACGAGGGACTCGCTTTTCAGACGGCTGCTGAAGCGTTGGAGTTACAAATCGCGGACAAAGAAATTCGAGCTGCTCCAGGAGGTTTTTCCTGCGAAGCCCGGTGATCTTGTGTTGGACGTCGGCGCCAGCGGCGAGGTGTTTTTGTCGTACGCACTGGAAGACGTCTATCCTTATCCCGACCGAATCGTGGCAGGCGGCGTCGAGGCGCACCAGATTGTGGCCGCCCGACGGTGTTATCCCCAGCCCCGGTTTGCGCTGTTTGACGGCTGCGCTCTGCCTTTCGCTGACCAGAGCTTTGACTTGGTCTTCTCCAACGCGGTGATCGAGCACATCCTGGGCTCGGGCCGCCAAAAGAAATTTGCCGAAGAGATTCGGCGCGTTGGGAAAAGCTGGTTTGTGACGACGCCGAATTTCTGGTATCCCTTTGAAACCCACCACCACCTGCCGTTCTTCCAGTTCCTTCCACGGCCACTACAGATGGAATACAACCGCCTGTTCGGGACGCACATCGCGAAGGGAACCGTGCAAGATCTCGCGTTGTTGTCGGCGCGCCAACTTCAGGCGTTGTTCCCCACGGGACAGGTGGCCAAAGTGCGAGTCACTTTCTGGCCCGAAACGCTCGTCGCCTATTACATCCATCCTGAACGCTCGGTTGCGACCGCTGCGGAGTGAACGCTCCGCTGCTTGACCCCTTCCCTGTAGAGTGTGAGAATTCTCCCTTCGGGGTCTCGGAGGAGCAATGATCAGCGGGCTTCCCTGGGGGCTGGCGCTATCGAGCGGAGTCAATACCTACCTGCCGCTTTTCCTCTTGGCCCTGTTTGCGCGTTTCAGCCACGTCGTACAGCTTTCACCACGATTTGAATGGCTTGTTTCCGACCAGGCGATCTTCGTTCTGGGCGCGCTGGCGATTGCCGAGATTCTGGCGCAGAAGTTCCCGGTGCTCGATAACGTGTGGGACTTCACGCACACGTTCTTGCGGCCGGTGGCGGGAGCTGTTGCCGCCGGCGCGACCCTCAATGCCAGCAATCCCGTGGAAATTGCCGTGGCGATGCTCATGGGAGGTGGCCTCGCCGCTGCATCGCATTCCGCCAAATCCGGCTTGCGGCTCGCCAGCACTTCGAAGAGTCTCGGCGCTGCGAACTTTGCCATGAGTTTGGGCGAGGATGCTGCGGTTCTGGTCTCCACGCTGCTGTCACTCTACGCACCTTGGGTGATGCTGGCCATCGTCCTGCTCTTTGTGCTCGTGTTTGCGTTGCTCGGTCCGCGTATCTTGCGGATGCTGGCGTATGACGTCGGCATTATCAGTTCGGCGTGCGGATGGCTTTTGCGGTGGGTCTTCAGGAGGAGAGTCGCTGCGTCTCTTAAAGAGGGCGTATTCGACGTCGCCCCGGAACGGCTCCGTAGTTTGGCCGCGAACCTGGAGCTAGGCGAGGAGTTGCTCGGGGTTCTGCATGGTTGGAACAAAGCCGCTGGCGGGCCTCGCCGCACGTGGCTTCTGCTGACGCCGAAGCGTCTGCTGTGGATTGAATCGCGCCTCTTGGGTAGACCCCGAATCCAGTCACTTGCTTATGGAGACATCGCGCTTGCCCGGGAGCGTAACCTGATTCTGTTCTCGCGTGTCGAGGTCCTGACCAAACAGAACGAGACTTTCAGCCTCACCGTTCCTCGAGGGCAGGTCCAGTACGCGGAAATGGCCGTCAACGCGGTCGTGGCACTCACCTCGAATAGCTCCCCACCGGACCACCCCCAGCTCACGCCCGGCCCCCAGCGCGCGCAGACCACCGGGGCCGTGTCTTGAGGCGGGAGTCAACGGCTTGTAGTCCCGGCATTGCCGGGTAGCCTTCTAGAGGATGTACGAAGCGAGCCAGAGCGTCGCAACCAGGAGGATCGCAGAAAGAACGATAATGACGATGTCCTCCTTTTCCAGCCGTTTCGTGGGCTTGTAGTGTGGTTCGGTAAGGCAGATGTTTGAGCTGGCGCGCGGATTTGGACTCTCTTCAGGACTGAGAGCTCGAGGAAAATCGGCCATCATAATAACTCTCTAGTCCCGATAGACGCTTTTGAGGGGTGTCGGGGTTACAGGTCCCGTGTTCTTTCTGGCGGGCTCAAACGATTTCAGCATTTGCCCTAAGGCCGAACTCCCATTGCTTCCTGTCGAAGCGTCGTTTCCCGTCGCCGTACCTGAGCAAGTCTGAAGCAATCAATAAGTGACTTGCGCCATCAGTTGCCGGTTCATCGGCGAACGGCTCCACACAATCCTCCATGGCCTTGCAGCGAAAGGATGCAATGTTCCCAAGCTATAGTAGTCCCCTTTCTGCTCACTTGCGCCCAAGTAATGATAAAGTGGCTTTGCAGTAAGGAGGAAGGGCGTGGGCACGAATGCGGGCGCGGTGAGCGTCTTTGGGTTGGGATATGTTGGGTCGGTGACGGCCGCCTGCCTGGCGCATCGAGGACGCCAGGTGATTGGCGTGGACGTCAAGCCGGACAAGGTTGCCATGGTCGAGGCGGGCCGTGGCCCGGTCATCGAAGCTCAGTTGGATGATCTGGTCGCGGAGGGGCGCCGGACGGGTCGTCTTCGTGCCACAGCCGACGCCGCAAGTGCGGTGCTGCAAACTGATCTCTCGTTTGCCTGTGTGGCCACACCCAGCCAGCACAACGGTAAGCTCGACGTTAAGCAAATCGAACAGGTCTGCCGGGAGATCGGCAGGGGCATCGCCGCCAAGGATTCCTATCACACGGTTGTCGTGCGGAGTACCGTGTTGCCCGGCACGACGCAGTCGGTGGTGATCCCGGCGCTTGAGGGTGCAAGTCACAAACAAGCCGGTGTTGACTTCGCGGTCTGCTATAACCCCGAGTTTATGCGCGAGGGTACGGCGGTGGCCGACTTCCTTGAGCCGCCCTACACCGTCCTGGGTGCTGAGGATCCACAGCACCTTGCCGCCCTGCGCCAGGTTTACGACTGGGTGCCGGGCAACGTCTTTGAAACCTCGCTGGCCGTGGCCGAGATGGCCAAGTACGTCTCCAATGCCTTTCATGCCTTGAAGGTGAGCTTCGCCAATGAGATCGGAACGCTGGCAAAGCAATCGGGCGTCGATACGGAAGAGGTGATCAAGATCTTCACTTCCGACACCCGGTTGAACATCTCCCGCGCCTATCTCTCGCCGGGGTTCGCTTTCGGCGGCTCGTGTCTGCCGAAGGACGTGCGTGCTCTGGAGCATCGTGCCCGCGAACTCGATGTGAAGCTGCCGCTGCTCGGAGCGATTCTCGCCAGCAATGCGGAGCACGTGGAACGCGCCGTGGAGAGCATTCTGCGTACCCGGAAGAAGCAGATCGCGCTGTTGGGGCTGAGCTTCAAAGCGGGCACGGATGACTTGCGGGAAAGTCCTCAAGTGTTGCTCGCCAAACGGCTGATCGGTGAAGGCTGCCAGCTTCGCATCTGGGACCCTTGCGTTTCGCTGGGTCACCTGGTGGGTTCCAATCGCCAGTTCATCGATCAGGTGATTCCGCACGTAGGATCGCTGCTCTTGCCTGACTTGAGGGACGTGGTCGGACCGTCGGAGGTTGTGGTGATCGGAACCAAGTCGGTTGACCGCACGGAACTCACGGCGTTGTTGCGGCCGGAGCAGGTGGTGATTGATCTGGTTCATCTCGAGAAGTCGGCGCGGCCCGCGGGAACAGCTTCATACCAGGGCCTCTGTTGGTGAAGACGCGCGTTCCTGCGTACACTCTTAAACATTGGGAAGGGAGGAAGCATGGCGAAGGTTCTAGTTACAGGGGGAGCGGGTTTCATAGGCTCTGCTCTCGTCCATCGTTTTGTGGAACGGGGTGACCAGGTTCGGGTGCTGGATAACTTCAGCACCGGCTTCAGGCAGAACCTGGCGGATGTGCAGGATCGCGTGGAGATCCTGGAGGGTGACGTCGCGGAGATGGCAACGGCCGAGGCCGCAGTGCGCGATGTGGAATGGGTGGTGCACGAGGCAGCTATTCCTTCCGTGCAGCGTTCCGTTGAGGACCCCGTGGGCAGTAACCACGCCAATATCACGGGCACCCTGAATATGCTGGTGGCCGCGCGCGCGACCGGCAAGGTCCGCCGTTTCGTCTATGCCAGTTCCTCCTCGGCGTACGGCGACAGTGAAGCTCTGCCCAAAGTGGAGACGATGCGGGAGAACCCCATATCTCCTTACGCCCTCACCAAGTTCGCGAGCGAAAAGTACTGTGTGGTTTTCCACAAGATTTACGGCCTTCCGACGGTGAGCCTGCGGTACTTCAATATTTTCGGACCGCGCCAGAATCCGAATTCGCCCTACTCCGCGGTCATCTCGCGCTTCATCAATTACGCTCTGGATGGGAAGCCGCTGCCGATCAATGGCGACGGTGAACAGTCCCGCGACTTCACTTTCGTCGAGAACGTGGTGTCGGCAAACGTGCTGGCATGCACGGCGGAGGGAGTGGCCGGCCAGGTCTTCAATATTGGAACCGGGGGGCGGCACACGTTGAACGATATGGTGCGCCTCCTTGCGACGCTGGTGGGGCATGAACTGAATCCGGTCTACGGGCCGGCGCGAACCGGAGACGTGCGGCATTCGCTGGCGGATATCGGCCACGCTCGGCGCCTCCTGGGTTATGAGCCGAAGGTGAAGTTTGAAGAGGGCCTGCGGCAGACGTTCGAGTGGTACCGCAAGAATCGCTGACGCGCCTTCGCGAACGCGAACCTAGCGAGAATTGCCAGAGTGCACGACACCGCTGTTGGTAGCGCAGGCGTCTCGCCCGCCGTGGCGGTGCACCCCTTGACTGCGGCTCTGCCCGCGCCCCGTGCTGTAGCGGTGGTCTCGGACCGCCGCTACACGTTCAGCACAGCACAATCTTCTCGCGATGTTCTCTGACGTGCTGCGTGGCGTTGCGCGTATCCAACACCAGATGAGCGTCGCGCGCGATCTCGTCGTACTTGAAGCAGGTATGGTCAGTGGCGATGACGACGGCGCGATAGCTGGCCAGGACCTCGGGCGTCACTTCTACGCTCGCGAGGTCGTAGTCGTACTTCCGCATCTTGGGCAAGCGGGGGAAGTAGGGATCGTGGTAATCGACGATTGCTCCCTGGTCTTGCAGCAACTGAATGATGCGCAGGCTGGGGGATTCGCGCAGGTCGTCGATGTCCTTTTTGTAGGCAATTCCCATCACCAGAATGCGGGCGCCGTGCAGGCATTCGCCGCGCCGGTTCAGCGCGTCCCCGAGTGAATCCACGACGTGCTCGGGCATCGAGGAGTTGATTTCCCCTGCCAGCTCGATAAAGCGGGTCGGGAAATCGTACTCGCGTGCCTTCCACGTCAGATAGAAGGGGTCGATAGGAATGCAGTGGCCGCCGAGACCGGGACCCGGGTAGAAGGCCGTAAACCCGAAAGGTTTGGTTTTGGCTGCGGCAATGACCTCCCAGATGTCGATCCCCATGCGCAGGCAGAGCAGCTTCAGCTCATTGACCATGGCGATGTTGACGCAGCGGTAGGTATTCTCCAGAATCTTGGCCATCTCCGCGGCGCGCGTCGAACTGACCACCATTGTCCGCTCGAAGGCCTTCCCGTAAAGGGCCTGTGCGGCGAGGGCGCTTGCGGCGTTGACTCCTCCCACGATCTTTGGAATCTGGTGAGTCTTGAATTGCTTATTGCCGGGGTCCTCGCGCTCGGGTGAGAAGGCCAGCAGAAAACCCGTAGCAGGCTCGCTGGCAGTTGCGACACTGTTTCCGTCGGTCGTATACGGGGCCGCCAGGCAGCGGAAGCCGGACTTTTCAAGAATGGGCAGCACCACTTCCTCGGTCGTGCCGGGATAGGTGGTGCTTTCGAGCACCACCAGTTGTCCCGCCTGCAAGTGCGGCGCAATAGACTCCGCCGTGTCGCGCACGAAAGAGAGGTCGGGTTCGCGATGCGCATCCAGCGGCGTGGGCACGCAGATCAGAATGGCGTTCATTTCCCGCAGGCGTGAGAAATCCGTTGTGACCTTGAAATGTCGCCCACGAATATGCTGCGCGATGTCCGCTTCCGGAATGTGCCGGATGTAACTCTTGCCGTTCTCCAGCGTGCGTACTTTTTCCGGGTCGATATCGAATCCGGTCACCGGGAATCCGTTGCCGGCGAACAATAGGGCAAGCGGCAGGCCCACATATCCCAGCCCAATGACGCCTACCTGTGCGGTCTTCGCTTCAACCTTCGACTGGAATGCACTTAGAGCTTCGTTGGCCACGGTGGTCTCCTTGTGTCAGTTGCGTACTTGCCCGGTTCCCACAATTTGGTACTTGGTCGACGTCAGCTCCGGGAGGCTGAACGGACCGCGGCAATGCAATTTCTGGTTGCTGATACCCATCTCGGCACCGAAACCGAATTCGCCTCCGTCGGTAAAGCGGGTGGAGGCGTTCCAGTAGACCGCAGCGGAATCCACCTGTTGCAGGAAGCGCTGCGCGCGCTCCGGGTTGGTGGTCACAATCGCGTCGGAGTGATGGGTTGAGTAGTGATTGATGTGGGCGATCGCCGCATCGAGGCTGGGAACCACCGCGACGGCCATGCGCAAATCCGAGTATTCCGTGTACCAGTCCGTTTCGGTGGCGGCGCCCACGGTGAGGCCCGCTGCCAGCTCACGCGTTTGCTCGTCGCCCCGCACATCCACACGCGCCGCCTGAAGCTTGGCAACAATCCTGGGTACGTAGTCACGGGCTACGTCCTGGTGCACGAGGAGCTTCTCCGCCGCGTTACAAACGGAGGGCCGCTGGGTCTTGGCGTTGATGACGATACGGTCGGCCATATCGAAATCAGCGGTCTTATCGACGTAAACGTGGCAGTTGCCGGCCCCGGTTTCGATTACCGGGACTATGGCTTCCTCCACCACGCGGTTGATCAAGGCGGCGCCGCCGCGGGGAATGAGGACGTCCACCCAGCCGCGGGCCCGCATGAGTTCCTGGGCTGAGTCGTGTGAACGCGAGTCGAGCAATTGAATCGCGCCGGCGGGCACCCCCGGAGTCGCCGACAGAATCCTCACCAGAGCTTCGTTGGTCGAAATGGCCTCGCGGCCGCCCCGGAGCACCACGGCGTTCCCCGACTTAAGGCACAGCGCTACGGCATCCACCGTCACGTTGGGCCGGGACTCGTAAATGATGCCCACAACTCCCAGCGGCACCCGCACCTTGCGAATCTTCAATCCGTTCGGGCGCGTCCATTCGGCTGAGACTTCGCCCACCGGGTCCGGCAGGACTTGGACGGCGGCCAAGGCTTCACCGAGGGAGGCGAGGCGCGCGGGAGTCAGCAGCAGGCGGTCGCGGCTGGACGCGGTGAGATTGCTCGCGGCGAGGTCGGCGGCGTTGGCGGCAAGAATCTGGTCACGTCGGCGGTCAATCTCCATGGCCATCGCTGCCAGAATCTCATTCTTCTGGTGGGTTGAAAGCTGGGCCACCGCGGCTGCAGCGCGGCGTGCGGCTTCCAGTTTCTCCCGCGTAGCTGAAGTGAACTCCGTGACCGTGCCAGACGCCATTAGTTGTTTCCTCCGTGCCGCTGAGGCGGAAAATAGGTGCCGGCCCGGTGCTTCAGAGCCAGGCGAATAACGTCGGGCTGTGAGCCGTTGGCGATGACGACGTGCGCACCGTTGGCGGTTGCCAGACGCGCCGCCCGCAACTTCGAGCGCATTCCGCCCCGCCCGAGGTGCCCTTTGCCATTGCACTCGGCTTCCAGTTCCGCGGTCACCTTGTTGATCTTGCGGACGAGCCGGCGGGAACGCTTCGAACCGTTGTGCAGGTAAAAGCCATCCACATCGGTCAGGAGAATAAGCCAATCGGCCTTGACGGCCCGCGCCACCAGGGCACTCAGTTCGTCATTGTCGCCGAAAGCGCCTTCCAACTCGCGCACGGAGACCACGTCGTTCTCGTTGACGACCGGCAGTACCTTTAAGCGGAGAAGTTCCTCGACGGTGCCGCAGAAGTTGCGATAACGAAGCGCGGAGGAAAAGTCGTCGCTCGATACAAGTACTTGGGCCACGAGCTTCTTTCCGAAGAAAAGCCGCTGGTACGTACGCATCAATTGACTTTGGCCCACCGCCGCCGCGGCCTGCATGCGAATGACGCGGGAGGGCGTTTGACCTGTTCCCAAAAGCGAGGTGCCACAGGCAATAGCTCCTGAAGTCACGATGACATGCTCGTTGTGGGCGAGGTCCAGTTGATCGACCAAAGCGCGTACGCGGACGGGGTCCAGTGTTCCTCCCGGGGCAATAACGTTACTTCCAATCTTGATGACCAGACGCAATTTCACACCTTCACTTGCTTTGATACGGCCAAAGGCGGTTGGACCCTCAGCAATCCGGCGGGAATTATATCGTACGGTTGCGCGGCGAGGGCCGTCAAGAGCATTGTCCGTAATCTGCCCGTAACAGCGGGCGAAGATCGCCGGGGCGGTCGGCTAGACGCCGCCTGCCCCAACCTTCGAGGTGATAGCCTGTCCGTCATCGACGGATTACCTCGACGCCACGAACCTCTTCTCCGTGCAAGGCAGCGCCGCCCTTTAGGACGGCACCTGCCGGGCTGAAGCCCGGCGGTACGGCTCAAACATACCGGGCAGAAGAGGCTGTGGAAAAAGTGTGATTGCACTGTTACCCCGAGTACCCCATGGGCCTGCGGCCCGCCGAAAGTGATGAAACTCCCGCCCTTGCTGTCGCCCCCGGCAGGCGGGGGGTCCAGTTTCCGCGAACTGGGTTTGCGCCTACGCGGGAACGACGACAACGGGGCGTTTTTCGCGAGAGCGCAGCGGACGGTAACTGGCATTTTTTCAGCAACATCGTAGGGTGCGAGCCGTAAGTCCCTTATTTTTCATCAACATCGTAGGATATGCCAACATGTCGCTTTTTAAGCCTATTCTTTTCATCAACATCGTAGGAGTTACCGAATGTTTTTTTTCGCGGCCACCGGGGTCGCTGAAAGCTATCCCATTTGCCTTCAACAGCTTAACTTTCAGTAATCTTGCCCGAAATTGTCGTAAGTGCCCGTGTTTCATAAACATCGTAGGGTAGCGGCGAGCCGGCATGAGCGGCGCGCTCCGGAAAAACGCTCCCAGCATATATCATTATGGTAAATATATCAAGAAGAATAACGTGTACCTTTGAGGTAGGGGCGGCTACTGCCCCGTCCCGCGCTTGGGGATTCTGCGTCTCGTCCGAGATTCGAACGGGGACCGGCGGCCAGGGCTGTTTGCCATCCCATAGGTTTTGCCGCTAAACTGACCGGCATGTCACAAAAAGCCTTTCTTGCTATCTTGGCAGCATCGCTGACTCTCATTCCCTTTGTTTCCACGCCGGCCCAGCGCCGGGCAGACCATCCGGAGCGCACGCAGGCGCGTTCCATGGTGATCACGCGGCAGGGCATCGTCGCGACCAGCGAAGTTCTCGCCTCGCAGGCGGGCGCACAGATCCTGGCCCGCGGCGGCTCGGCGGCGGATGCGGCCATCGCGGCCAATGCCGTACTGGGAGTTGTCGAACTGATGATGGATGGCATGGGCGGCGACCTCTTCGCGATCGAGTGGGATGCGAAGACGGGGAAGCTCGCGGGCCTCAACTCCAGCGGCTGGGCGCCGGCGAAGCTCACACCGGAGTTCCTGAAAGGGAAAGGTTTTACCCAGATGCCCGGCCAGGGGATCTATTCCGTGACGGTCCCGGGCTGCGTGCGCGGATGGGAAGCGCTGCACAAGAAATTTGGACGCCTGCCCTGGGCGGACCTCTTTCAACCGGCCATCTATTACGCCAAGCATGGGTTCCCGGTGGCCGAGATCATTGCGGATGAATGGGGATCGTTTCAAAGTGTGTCAACGGTCGATCCCAACGCCAAGCAGCTCTTCCTTCCTAACGGCGCGATGCCCAAGACGGGCCAGATCTTCCGCAATCCTGATTACGGGCGTGCGCTGGAACTGGTGGCGAGTCAAGGGCCGGATGCTTTCTACCGAGGTCCCATTGCCGCAGCCCTGCTGAAAACCTCGGAGCGGATGGGCGGCGTAATGACGGCGGCAGACTTGAGCGATTTCCGTCCGGAATGGGTCGAGCCCATTTCCACAACTTACCGCGGCTGGACCGTCTATGAGCTGCCTCCCAACGGGCAGGGAATGGCCGCACTCGAGATGCTTAACATCTTCGAGCATTTTCCCCTTGCCCAGTATGGATACGCCAGTGCTGACGCTTTCCACGTCAAGATGGAAGCGCAGAAGCTCGCGTACGCAGACCTGCGCCGTTACCTCGCCGATCCGAAGTTCGCGAAGGTGCCCTCGGGCGGAATAATTTCGAAGCCTTACGCGGCCGAGCGTGCGGCGACGATTGATCTCCATAAGGCGCACTGCGATGTCGAGGCCGGCAACCCGGCGCGGTTCGGCAACGATACGACCTATCTTACGGCGGTCGATAAAGACGGCAACATCGTTTCGCTGATTCAGAGCCTTTCGGGAGCGTTCGGGTCCGGCGTGATCGTTGAAGGCTACGGCCTTCTGTTGCAGAATCGCGGCGCGGGCTTTCAGCTTGATCCTGCCTCGCCCGACGTCCTGGCGCCCCACAAACGGCCCTTCCACACCATCATTCCGGGCTTCATGGAGAAGGGAAACCTCCATGTCGGGTTTGGAATCATGGGGGGACTAAACCAGCCGCAGGCGCACGCGCAATTCGTTTCTGACATTGTGGATTACGGAATGAACCTTCAGGCGGCGCTCGAGGCCGCGCGCTTCACCAAGCTGAATTTCGGCGGCTGCACGTTCATGATTGAGGATCGTGTGCCGGAAGAAATCCGGCAGACGCTGATTTCGAGAGGTCACGGGCTGGATGTCCTGGGCGCCTATTCGAACCCCATGGGCGGCGGGCAGGCGGTGATGCATGATTCTGACGCGGGAGTGAACTACGGCGCCTCCGACCCGCGCAAGGACGGAGCCGCAGTTCCAGAACCTGACCCCTACTTTGAACATGTGAACTAGCCCGGATTGTTCGTGAAAATGATAGGGCAGAGCGGATGGAAAAAAGGTTTCACACGGGGTGCACAGGGCCTATGACCATTGGAATCACCGAACCCTCGGATCACAGAGTGCACAGAGAAAGTCTCGAAAACCTCTCCGCGTTCTCTGTGCCCTAACTCAGTGGCCCCTGTGTGAAAGCTTTCTCTTCCTCCATCGCCCTGGGAGAGTCGGGAATAATCCGGGCTAGGGCGCACGGTCGTGCGCCCCTACCGTACTAGGAAGACTCTGGCGTGGGTTCGTCGAAGATGCGCATGTCGCGAGGGCTGACGAAGACTTCCTCGCCGGTCTTGAGGGCCAACTCTTCGAAACGTTCGTGCGAGATATCGGCCTGAATAGTCTCCCCGTTCGCGGTGGCTAATTCCAGGTGGACCAGCGGACCCGCGGAATTGATCCGGACGATGTGGGCCGCGATGTGATTGCCGTTCTGGGTTTCGCGTTCGACATTCATAAGGTGCGGCCGGACGTACACGAGCGAGGGATTGGCATTTTCGCCCGGAGCAAAGTTGCCCGCCGGCTCACCGATGTAAGTCTGGCCATTTTCCAGCCGGGCGTGGAACAGGTTGAGATTCCCGAGAAACTGATAGACAAAAGCATTGGCGGGGTGGTGGTAGACGACCTCCGGTGAACCTTCCTGCTCGATGCGCCCCTCATTCATCACGACCACGCGGTCGGCGACTTCCAGAGCTTCTTCCTGATCGTGCGTGACGAAAATGCTGGTGACCTGCAATTCATCGTGCAGGCGGCGCAGCCAACGCCGCAGTTCCTGCCGGACCTTCGCGTCGAGCGCACCAAAGGGTTCGTCGAGCAGCAGCACCTTGGGCTCGACGGCCAGGGCTCGCGCCAGCGCCACACGTTGCCTTTGCCCGCCGGAGAGCTGCGAGGGAAGATGATTGGCAAGCCCCGACAACTGGACCAGCCTCAAGAGTTCCTGCACCCGGCCGCGGATATGGTCCTTGCTCAAGCGCTCGGCGCGCGGCTTAACCGTCAGGCCGAAAGCAATATTCTCGAACACCGTCATGTGGCGGAACAGCGCGTAGTGCTGGAACACAAAACCCACGCCACGTTCCTGGGCGGCGCGGCGAGTCATCTCCTGCCCTTCGAAGAAGACTGAACCGGAATCCGGCGGTTCCAAGCCCGAGATGATTCGGAGCAAAGTCGTTTTCCCCGATCCCGAGGGGCCTAACAGCGCGACGAGTTCTCCAGTGGGCACGTTCAGGTTCACATTTGCGAGCGCCGTGAAATCCCCGAAGCGTTTTGTGATGTCCCGTACTTCAATACTCATCGTTGGCCTCTCATCGGGCCGGTCAGGTTTCCGGCTGCCTGATGCCGCTCTTCCCGCCATTCAATCACACTCTTTGCGACCAGCGTCGCGAGCGCCAGCAACGTCAGCAGGGACGCGACGGCAAAGGCGGGAACGTACTGATAGTCGTTGTACAGGATTTCGACGTACAGTGGCATCGTGTTGGTCATACCGCGGATGTGCCCCGAGACCACCGACACGGCGCCGAATTCGCCCATGGCCCGGGCGTTGCAGATGATGACGCCGTAGAGCAGGCCCCACTTGATGTTAGGCAGGGTGACTTTGCAGAAGGTCTGCCAGCCGCTTGCCCCAAGCGTCAGCGCCACCTGTTCTTCCTCGCTGCCCAGAGACTGCATCACGGGGATGAGTTCCCGGGCGACGATCGGGAATGTCACGAAGATCGTCGCCAGAATGATGCCCGGTACGGCAAAGACGATGCGGAGATTGTGCTCCTGCAACCAGGGGCCGAACCATCCCTGGGTGCCAAAAAGCAGAATGAAGAGCATCCCGGAGATCACGGGCGAAACGCTGAACGGAACGTCGATGAGAGTGGTCAGCACGCCCTTTCCCCAAAACTCGAATCGCGAAATCGCCCACGCTGCCGCGACGCCGAAAAGAAGGTTCAGGGGAACCGCAATCGCGGCGGTGAGCAGCGTCAGCCGAATCGCGGCGATTGCTTCGTGGTCGCGGATGGCGGCGAGATAGGCGCCCAGGCCGCTGCGCAGCGCATATTGGAAGACCGAAAGCAGCGGAACGACCAGGAACAGTCCCAGGAAAAGGAATCCGATCACGATCAGCGGCCAGCGCACATACGCGGGATCGCGCCGCGAGCGCACCAGACCTCGCGTAACCGCTGGCACCGGGAGTGTGGGAGCAATAGACATCTGATACCTAACCCCAAGCCGGGAAGATCGAGCCCTTGCGCTGCAGGCTGTTGATGACGAGGAGCAGACTGAAAGCGAAGATCAGGAAGACCAGTGCAATCGCGCTGGCCCCCGCGTAGTCAAACTGATCGAGCTTGGTCATGATCAGCAGCGGCGTAATTTCCGTTTTCAGCGGCATGTTCCCTGCAATGAACACCACCGAGCCGTATTCGCCCAACGCGCGCGCAAACGCCAGCGTGAATCCCGTGAGCCAGGCGGGGAACAACTCCGGAAACAGTACGCGGCGGAATGTCTGCCACACGTTGGCGCCCAGGCTGTAAGCCGCTTCTTCGATCTCTTCGTCCAGGCCCTGCAGGACGGGCTGCACGGTTCTTACCACGAAAGGCAGGCCAATAAAGGTGAGGGCCACAACGATTCCGAGCGGCGTGTAAGCCACCTTGATGCCCCAATTGCCCAGGCGGCTACCCAGCCATCCGTTCTGAGAGTAAAGCGTGGTGAGGACGATGCCCGCCACAGCGGTCGGCAAAGCGAAGGGCAGATCCACCAGGGCCTCAACCAATCTGCGAAAAGGAAACCGATAGCGCACCAGTATCCAGGCGACCACCATCCCGAACACGGCGTTCAGCGCGGCGGCGATGAAGGACGCGGTGAAGCTGAGCCGGTAAGCTGCCAGCGCGCGGCGCGTCGTGACAATGTGCCAGAACTGCCCCCAGCCCAGAGAGGATGACTTGACAATGAGAGTGGAGACGGGGATCAGCACGATGAGACACAGATAGAACAGTGTCCACCCCATGGCGAGGCCGAAGCCCGGGAGTACGGAAGGTTTCTTGATCGAGACCGGCACTAGCAATTCTCCCAATCCGCGGAGAGCGATTTTATCAGGTTATGGCACTCAGGCCGTTTGTTGTAAGTTAAGGGCGCACGGCCGTGCGCCCTTACATCCGCGCCACACCTCGCAGCAGTTCTATTCCCCCGGCTGGTAAATCTGATCGAACACTCCGCCGTCGTTGAAGAACGTCTTCTGCGCGTTTTGCCATCCACCGAAAAGCTGGTTGACGGTGAACAATTTGAGTTGCGGAAACTGATGCGTATACTTGGCGGCGACAGATTTCAGCCGCGGCCGGTAGTAATTCCGAGCCGCAATATCCTGACCCTTTTCCGAGTACAAGAACTGTAAGTATGCCTGGGCCACCTGGCGCGTTCCATGGCGGTCAACGACTTTGTCGACCACACTCACCGGAGGCTCAGCCAGCACGCTGACCGAAGGGTAGACGATGTCGAACTTGCCTTGTGCAACGCGTTGCGTGGCGAGCAGCGCCTCATTTTCCCAGGCGATCAGTACGTCACCGATGCCTCGATCGACGAACGTATCGGTCGCGCCGCGCGCGCCGCTATCGAGGACGGGAACGTTCTTGTAAAGCTTGGTCACGAAGTCCTTAGCCGAGGCAGCGTTTCCTCCCGAGCGCGTGAGAGCATAACCCCAGGCGGCGAGAAAGTTCCACCGGGCGCCGCCCGACGTTTTGGGGTTCGGTGTGATAACCGCGGTCCCTGGTTGAACGAGGTCGCTCCAATCGTGGATGTGCTTGGGATTCCCTTTGCGCACCAGAAAGACGATCGTTGACGTGTAGGGCGTGCTGTTTTCGGGAAGCCGTGACTGCCAGTTCGCGGGAATCAACCCCCGCGCAGAGATCTGGTCGATGTCGTAGGCCAGGGCCAAAGTCACCACATCGGCCTCGAGTCCGTCGATGACGGCTCGGGCCTGTTTCCCCGATCCCCCGTGCGACTGGTGAATCGTCAGATTATTACCGGTCTTGGCCTTCCACTCCGCGGCGAATACCTTGTTGAATTCCTCGTACAACTCGCGCGTGGGGTCGTAGGAGACATTCAGCAGGGCGAGGTCTTGCGCCGCATTCACGCGCACCGCCGTCAGCAGAATCATGCCCGCGGTCAGGATGCGGAAGGTTCGCGTGAGCGTCTGTGTCGTCATGAAAAAACCTCCTTAAAGGTGATGAAGGGAAGCGGGATTCGAGGGTCCCAAGAAGTTTGCCTAACTACAGCGTTGTCGGCTGAGGTCGGCAAGTGAGGTGTGGTCGAGAATCTGGGATGCCGCGTTTCGTACGTCAAGAAACACTTGATAGAGAGCGCTATGTTTCTTGTCCCGCTCAACAAGGCGGCGCAGCCCCTCGGCATCGGCGAAGGGCGCAAGGGGGCCGTCGATGGTGCGAATGATCTCGCCTAGAAAAATCTGGGAAGCGGGCCGTTTCAAACGGTATCCCCCTTTGGCACCCCGAACACTCTCCACCATCCGTGCCGCCTTCAAGTCGAGCAGGATCAACTCGAGAAACTTCTCCGGAATGTTCTCCGAGGAAGCAATGTCATGAATGGTGGCAAGACCGGGCTGAGAGCGCCGGGCCAAATGCATCATGGCTTCCAAGGCATACAGACCTTTGCTTGATATCCGCATGAGCTTTTCAACTAACCCTATTAGTCTTGTAGACTATCGGGAGGGCCGGACCTTGTCAAGCGCTTCTTTGCTTCGGACAGGGTCCCGTCAAAGTCCATGCCGAATATCAACGACCCCCTCACCCGCCCTCCTTCGTCGGGCACCCTCCCCCGCGAGGGGGGAGGGTCACCCCGAAAACGAACAACA
>Ga0335069_10000099_pt1 | contig 148801 bp, 106 predicted proteins | sample Lox_Sample_11_FD_206714 | JGI IMG/M metagenome (GOLD analysis project Ga0335069, IMG submission 206714) | Soil microbial communities from Loxahatchee National Wildlife Refuge, Florida, United States - Lox_Sample_1.1 | ecosystem: Environmental > Terrestrial > Soil > Wetlands | place: USA... | reverse complement strand
GTGCCACTGACTGTGCCGGTCGTCGCGCCGCCGTTGGCGCTGGCGAAGACCACGGTGTTGGTGAACTCACCTGCCGCCACCGGCGCAAACTGCACCACCACGTTGGTCGTGCCGAAACCCGGCACGCTGAAGCTGGCCCCGGAGAGGATCGAGAACGGGCCACTGACGCTGGCGGCGCCGTTGCTGACCGTCGTGCCGCCGGAGTTGGTGACCACAAACGTCGTCTGGGCCACAGCGCCGGTGGCCAGCGTGCCGAAACTGTAACTGGCGGGACTGACCCCGATGTTGCCCGGTATCAATCCGGTGCCGCGGACGATGTTGGTCAAAGCGCCGCCGTTGCTGGTGAACACGACATTGGTGCTGACCATACCGCCCGCGACCGGCGCAAAGGCCACGCTCACCGGTTGCGTCTGCCCGGCGGGCACGTTGTACGGGCTGCCGCTGACAATGAGGAAAGGCGGCGCTGTGGCAACCGTACCGCTCAAGGGCAGGTCGCCGGTGTTGATTACAGAGAAACTCAGGGTATTGGTATCGCCAACGGTGACCAAGCCGTAGGTCAGACTCGCCGGATTGACGACCAGGTTCGGCGGATTGAGCACCACGATGTAATTGGCCTGGGTGTTGGTGCTCACCCCCACCGGCCCGCTGACGATCAGCGTTACGGTGTCAGTGCCCACGCTGCCGTAGGTCTGACTCAAACTGGTGGCCGTGGTGTTAGTGGTCGTGCCGTCGCCGAAGCTCCAGTACCGATTGGTGATCGTGCCGGTCGAGTTGTCGGTAAACGTCACAGCCAACGGCACCGCGCCGCTGGTGGGGCTGGCGGTGAAGCTGGCGACCGGCACAATTGCCCCCGTACCGCTGACGGTGCTGGTCGTCGCGCCGCCGTTGGCGCTGGTGAAGACCACGTTGTTGGTGAATGCGCCTGCTGCCACCGGCGCAAACTGCAGGACCACGTTGGTCGAGCCAAAGCCCGGTACGCTGAAGCTGCTCCCGGAGAGAATCGAGAACGGGCCACTGACGCTGGCGATGCCGTTGCTGACCGCCGTGCCGCCGGAGTTGGAAACCACGAACGTGGTCTGGGCCAGGGTGCCGGTGGCCAGCGTGCCGAAATCATACGCGGCGGGCACGGCAGAAATGCTGCCGGGGGTGAGGCCGGAGCCGGCGACGGCGTTGGTGGAATCGCCACCGTTGCTCGTGAAGATGACGGAGCCGCTAAACGACGACGCCGAGTCGGGCGTGAAGGCGACGGTTACGGCGCCCGTTTGTCCGACGCCGACGCTGTTGAATGCGCCCGCGATGACGGCAAACGGTGCGGCGCTGGTGGCGGTCACGGTCAGCGGCAGGTCGCCGGTGTTGATGACGGAGAAGCTCAAATCGTTGGTCTGCCCCACGGTGATCGAGCTGAAGGTCAGACTCGCCGGATTCACCGCCAAATGCGGCGGGTTGATCACGACGATGTAATTCATCTGGGTCAGGCTGCTCGATCCCAGCGGGCCGGAGACCGTGAGGCTGACCGTGTCCGTGCCCGCAGACGCGTAGGTGTGGAGGACGACGGGTGCGGCGGTGTTGGTGGTGGTGCCGTCGCCGAGATTCCAAAACCGGTTGGTCACCGTGCCGGTGGAGGTGTCCGTAAACGCCACCATCAACGGCCATGGGCCGTTGTTGGGAATGGCATCAAAGCTGGCCGCAGGCGGCATTACGCACAGACCCGGGACAAACGTGGGGGCCGGGTTGCCACCAAGGACCAGCCACAAATCGTTGCCGCTGGCATCGGGCACGACCGCGAGGTTATCGCCGCTGCCGTAGGCCTGGGACACGCCGGCAACGGTGCTGGTGACCCAGTTGGTCCCGACAGGCGCGACCCTCAAAACGGTCGCGTCGGCATTGTCCGCCGCATACACGTCGTCGCTGGTGTCCACCCCGACTCCCGCGGGCCAGTTGAATCCTGAGGCAATGGTGCTGGTGACCCAGTTGGTGCCTCTGTGCGCGATCTGGAAAACCGAGATGAGGCCTGCGTCGGCCACGTACACGTCGTCGTCCTTATCCACCGCAACGGATTGAAGGATGCTGAATCCCGAGGCAATGGTACTGGTGACCCAGTTGGTGCCGACCGGCGTGATTTGGCGAACGATGCTGTTCATCGTACCCACATCCGCCACGTACAGGCGGCCACCACCGTCCACCGCGACGCCCACGGGCCCCAGGAACCGCGCGGCGCCGTTGGTGCCGTCCGTAGTGCCCGCGCTGCCCGAGAGCCCGGCGATTGTGCTGACCACCCAATTGGCCCCGACCTGTGTAATTTCGAGGACGATCTTGTGGCTGCTGTCGGTCACAAAGAGGTTGTTGCTGGCGTCCACGGCGATGCCGCCCAGTGAGTTGAGATTGGAAACGATGGTGCTGGTCACCCAATTGGTGCCGACCGGCGAGATCAAGCGAATGGCGTAGTTGCCGGGGTCGGCCACATAGATACGGCCGCTACCATCCAGCGCCAGGCCGGTCGGACCGCTAAACCGCGCGTTGCCGTTGGTGCCATCGGTATTGCCGGGCTTTCCGACCAGCCCGGCGATCGTGGCCGTCACCCAGCTTGTGCCTGACGGACTGATCTCGCGGATCGCGTCGTTATCCGTCACGTAGACGTTGCCGCTGGCGTCCAGTGCGACCCCGGCCGGGCTGTTGAACAGGGATGCGGTGATGGCCGTATCCATCGTGTAATAGGCCAGGGCGTATTGATTCGAGTCAAGGCAGTGTTCGGGGGTGAACGTGGCCGAATACCAGTTGGTGGAACTGATGCGCACCTCATCAATGACGGCCGGGGAGAATTGTTCCGGTCCGTTTGTCGTGGTGACATTCCAGGCGGCGCCGATCGTGATGGTTGACAGGGCGGGGTTGACCTGGTCGCCCCAATTGTCCTGCTGGCCCCCCAGTTGCCCGTCTGTCCAGCCCTTATACGTCCATGTGGATGTGCCTTCACAAGTCACGGCGAGATGATGCCAGTTGCCGTCGTAAAGGTCCTGACCGGCCGTGGACAGAGTAAGGCTATCGCCGCTCTGCCAGTCAAACTCCCATTGCGTGCCGTTATTGACCTTGATGTACCAACCGTTCCCGTCGCCATACCAATCATCCGTCTGTGCCATGATGACGCCGCCCTGCGGCGGTGAATTGGTGAATCGGATCCAACACTCCCAGGTCGCGAGGCCAAACGGATTGAAGTTACCGGCGGGGACTGACCGGGCATAATTCTGGGCGCCATCGAACCCGAGGGCGTAGCCGCCGGCCAGGGCGGCCGTGATGTAGCCGGACCGGGTCTGCGTGTTGGCGCCGAGCGGGCCTGAAGCCGTCAGGCTGACCGTGTATGTGCCGGCGCTGCCGTAGGTGTGGCTCAGGCTGGTGGCCGTCGTGTTGGTGGTCGCACCGTCGCCGAAATCCCAATACCGATTCGTGATCGTGCCGGTCGAGCTGTCGGTGAACGTGACGGTCAAAGGTGCCACATCACTGATTGGATCGGCAGAGAAGCTGGCCGTCGGCACAATTGCCCCGGTGCCGTTGACCGTGCTGGTCGTCATGCCGCCGTTGGCGCTGGTGAAAACAACGTTGTTGGTAAACGCACCCGTTGCCACAGGTGCAAACTGCACGATAACATTGGTCGAGCCATAGCCCGGCACGCTGAAGCTGGCTCCAGAGAGAATCGTAAATGGCCCGCTGACACTGGCCGTGCCGTTGCTGACCGCCGTGCCGCCGGAGTTGGTGACCACGAGCGTGGTCTGGGCCACAGCGCCGGTGGCCAGCGTACCGAAATCATACGCGGCTGGCGTGGCCCCGATGCTGCCCGGTGTCAATCCGGTGCCGCTGACGGTATTGGTCGAGACACCGCCATCGCTGGCGAAAATGGCGTTGGTGGTAAAGCTGCTCGCCGCCATCGGCGTAAAAGTCACGCTCACGGTCTGCGTCTGCCCGCCCGCCACCGTGTACGGGCTGCCGCTGGCGATGGCGAACGGCGATGCCGTTGCGACCGTACCGCTCAACGGCAGGTCGCCGGTGTTGATCACCGAGAAACTCAGGCTGCCGGTCTGGCCGATGGTGACCGAGCCGTAGGTCAAACTGGCCGGATTGACCACCAAGTTTGGCGGATTGAGCGCCACGATGTAATTGGCCTGGGTGTTTGTGCTGGTGCCGCCGTAGGCCCAAATGGTCAGGCTGACGGTATAGGTCCCGCCGTTGCTGTAGGTGTGGCTCAGACTCGTGGCCGTCGTGTTCGTGGTGGCGCTGTCGCCAAAACTCCAGCATCGGTTGGTGATCGCGCCGGCCGAGGTGTCGGTGAACGTTACCGCCAGCGGCGCGGTGCCATTGGTCGGCGTACCCGTGAAACTGGCGACGGGCGGCACGGCGGAGACGATGTAATTGGATTGGGTGTTAGTGGTGCTGCCGCCGTAGCCGGTGGCGATCAGCGTGACGTTGTACGTGCCGGCGGCGTAGGTGTGCGACGGATCGGTCTCGACGGTAAAGTTCGTCGTCGCGCCGTCCCCGAAATCCCAGTACCAGTTGGTAATCGAACCCGTCGAGCCATCGGTGAACGTCACCGCCAACGGCGCCACGCCGATGGTCGGGCTGCCGGTGAACGCCGCCACCGGCGGTGGCGGATTCGTCACGACAATGTAGTTGTTCTGGGCATTTGTGCTGCTGCCGCCGTAGGCCCAGATGGTCAGGCTGACGTTGTAGGTCCCGGCGTTGTAGGTGTGGCTCAGGGTGTTGGTGGTGGCGTTGGTCGTCGTCCCGTCGCCGAGATTCCAGTACCAGTTGGTGATCGTGCCCACCGATGTGTCGGTGAACGTCACCGTGGACGGTGCCGTGCCGTTGGTCGGACTGGCCGTAAAGCTGGCGACCGGTGGGGGCGCCACCACCAGCTTCAGTTGATTACTTGTCGAGGCGACGACGAGCAGCGAGTACGTGAGATCGGCGTTCGGGGTCGTCCCGATCGTCAATCCATTGGTGTTCATCGCACCGGTGGAAGTGAATAGCGTGTACGTTGCGTTGGTGAAACCGCCGCCATCGGCGAGATTGAGCGTCCCGTTCACGAACAAAGCGCCGGTCATCGCCGTCGTGCAAAAGTTGGTGCCCAACTGAAAGGTCGTCGTCGAGCCGGCGCCGAGGCTCAGACTTGTGCCGGAGATCGTCAACGGGCCAAGTGAGTTGGATGGACTCAGAAAACCGCCGGCAGTGATGCTGCCGTTCTTGGTGAGGATGATCTTCCCATAGCCCTGGATTATGCCGCCGCAGGTAAGCGAACCTGCTTGCGCGGTTCCACCAACCAGGTTCAGCGTGTTACTGGCCGTGACTGTGATCGATTTGACGTTGGTCAGGGTGCCGCTGGCGATGACGGTGAGCACGTTACCCGTGGCCGGGCCGGAGCCTGATGTGCCGATATACATGCTCTGGCTTCCATTGTTCCAAATCCCACCGTTTTGAATGACCACGGTATTGTTGTACGATCCGGGGAAATTGGTACTGGATCGGTGCCCAATCGTCACCGTGCCCGAGTTCGGGACATACAAGGCGCCGCCGGAGTCCAACAGCAGCGTGTTGTTGCTGGAGCCGCCGCCTCCGCTGGAGCTTCCGAATCGGAACGAACTCCCGACGCTCAACGAAGCCGAGTTGGAAATCACGACCGAATTGCCGAAATTGTTCCCGGAACCGACGCCGATCTGGCGCTGATCGTTCACGTATGTATTCGTCCCGCTGATCACGAGGGTGCCACACGCATTCGATCCCTCGCCCACGATCAAACCCGGGTCTGAAGCCGCGCCGAGTACAACAAATCCATTGGTGATGGATAGCTTCCCCACTCCATATTCGCCGACGACAACGGAGCCGGTCGCCACCAAGCCCCCCTGCGCCTGTGTCGAAGAGGCGATGTAAACAACTGACGTGCTGGTGGGGATCGCGGCAACGACAAAGGTGTCGGCACCCGTCCTAATGCAGGTCAAGTTGTTGGCGCCCAGGTCGAGCGTGACGGCAGCGATTGTGTTCGAGGCATTGCTGAAGAAATTACCGGCGATGCTCACGTTGTTGGTGAGCGTCACATAGTACGTGGCGGCGTTGGTGAAGTATGTCGCGTCGTTTGTACCGGGGCTCCCGCTCGGGCTCCACGCATTCACGTTCTGCCAGTAGTCGGAGCCACTGGCCCAATAGTAATTGGTTTGGGCCTGACTGCCGACCGCCCCCAGGAGCAACGCGGACACCAGAGTTGACGCCAACACCCCGGTACGTCCCTGCGGTCGATGGAGCGAACGCGGTGGACCATTGCAGATGAATCCAGCGCCATCCGTCGACGGGGCGCCCGACCCCGAATCGGCGAATCGCTGAGCCATGCGTCTTGCTATATGCAAGAAATCCATCTCGGCACAAAATCGTCGCGCCTTCGCGGCCGAGCGGGAAATGCTGGCCCCTTCTCACGCAAAGACGGCTGCAAACAATCCTGTTCCTCCAGGTTCATCTCTTCCATGTCCCCCCGTTTGGATGTGCCGTCGCCTTCGAGAGCTGAACCTGACACACTGCGTCCCAGCGTACGGGGAGCCTCTAAATTGAGGGTATCGGCAGTCCTGTGAAAATCTTTAGTGGGGAATCTCCCGAATCGAGCGAACAGATTGGGAAACGCTGAGGTCGGGGCGGGCGCGAGATCAGGCGACGACGCGAACTCCACCGCCGCGGGCGATCGGAGAGTGGTGGAGAGGAGTGGATTCGAACCACTGAAGGCATTAGCCAGCAGATTTACAGTCTGCCCCGTTTGGCCACTTCGGTACCTCTCCCCACGCCCTCGGAACGGCTACAAACTGCTATAACGGAATGGCAATGGCAAGCGCGAAAACGGTCGGGGATGCCCCCAGCGGGTCCCGGCGGCGCGTTAAAATCCCACTTGCGCGTTGGATGGAGATTTGTAGAATTTTCCGCCGGGTGAGTCACCGTGAGTCAGGATCTACTGATTGTTCAACCGTCCCATTATCGAGGAAAGAATGACCGCCGCGTATTCAAGACCCGGCGGCGAGCGGTGGTGCCGTTGACTTTGCCGTACCTGGCGGCCCTGACGCCGCCGGACTCGCAGGTCACGCTCGTCGACGAGCAACTGGAGGAGATCGATTTCGAATGCCACGCGGACCTCGTCGCGCTGTCGGCGTGGACGGTGCACTCGTTGCGCGCGTACGACATCGCCGCCGAGTTTCGCCGGCGCGGCGTGCCGGTCGTTATCGGCGGCCCACATGCCTATTTCTTCCCGGATGAAGCCGGCAAACACTGCGACACGGTGGCCATCGGCGAGGCCGAGCCGATCTGGAAACAGATCCTGGACGACGCCGCGGCGGGCCGGTTGCAGAAGGTGTATCGCGCGAAACCCATGGCGGACCTCGCCGGGTTGCCGCGACCGCGGTACGATCTGCTGGACCTGCGCAAGTTCGGGCCGTTCCGCACGTTCACCGTCCAATCCTCACGCGGCTGCCCGTTTCGCTGCGATTTCTGCTCGGAACGGCTCTATCTGGGCGGCGAATTCCGCTGGCGGCCGACGGCGGAGGTCGTCGAGGAAATCTAGCACTGCGGCAGCCGCAACGTTTTCTTCGGCGAAAGCAATTTTGGCGCGAAACGGGAGCGGGCGATGGAGCTGATGGAGGCGCTGATCCCGTTGCGCCTGCGGTGGTCGACGTTGTGGTCGGCGCACCTGTGTCTCGACAACGAGTTCCTGGATCTGGCGCAACGCGCCGGGCTGTTGCACGTCAACGTCGGCATCGAGAGCATCGACTCGGCCATGCTCGCGCGGATGAACAAGCGCCAGAACAAGGCTGATCGGTACGCGGAGATGTTCGCCAACCTGCGCCGACGCGGGATCAGCTACTCGTTGAATTTCATTTTTGGGTGGGACCACGAGGGTCCCGACGTGTACGGGACGACGCTGAAGTTTTTGCAGGAGCACAAGGTGCCGGTCGCCTATTTCAACATTCTGACTCCGCAGAAAGGCACAGCGCTGTTCGACCGGCTTCAGAGCGAGGGGCGGATCCTCAATGCTGACGACATCGAGCGCTGGCCCGGCCAGAACTGCCACGTTCGAGTTCCGTATTGCACCCCGACGGAAATGGAGCACAACATCCAGCACATGTACCGCGAGTTCTACAGCACCCGCTCGATGCTGTCGCGTCTGCCCCCGCCGATCACCAGGGCCAACATCGCCTTGTGGTCCGTCAACCTCTCCGAGCGCCGCATGGCCCGCGCCGCGCAAGGCCATAACGACTTCGATCAGTTCTGACCCGGCCGACCGGCGCGACCCTCACCATGCCGATTGCCTTGGCAGATTGCTAATCGTGTTTCTTTTTGTCGCGCGTTTCTTGCCGCTGTTGGAGCTTTTGATCTTGCTGCTGCAGGTGTGCGGCATCCTTTTGTTTTTGTTCCTGGAGACGCGTCGCGTCCTTTTCTTCCAGATGGTTCGCGTGTTCCTGGAGATGTTCGTCATGGATCTCCCGACGAATCATGTGCGCTCGCCAGTCCGGATGGTATCTTTCGTAATCATACCAACGCTCCAGTCGATATGATTCAAGGGGTACCCACGCATTGCCAGGGCCAAGATATACATACTGACCGCCAACAAAGCCCACATATTCATACCCATCCCACACATAGCTCTCCGGAACCACAACAGGAGCGACAACCACCGGGGCGGGAGCCGGAGCAACCACAACGGGAGCCGGCGGAGGAGGGGGTGTCTGACCAACGTTGATCTGGAATAAAGAGCCGAATAAAGATTTGTGAGGCGCCGGGGCCGGAGCCGGAGCGGGAGTTTCGGCGGGTGGTGGAGGAGGAGCCGGAGCAGAAGTCTGGTCAGGTGTCGGCGGAGCAGCCTGGTTATCAGCGATGCAATGTGACGCCAACGCCAGTCCTCCAACTATTAACAGGCTATAGAAAACAGGCCGTTTCGGTTTCATGGATTCTCCTTTTGGGTTGTTGTTCTGCCGTTCAGTTACTGTTGCGTCCCTGAATCATCGAATATCTGCATATCTCACGGCACCAGCGCGCGACGTGGTCGTACCAACACAAGACACATCCCGCAGCCATGCCCCGCATTTCGTTCAACTCCCAACGACCGCATCGCCACCGCCCCGGCGACGATCACCGTCGCGCAGGCCGCCATCGCCAACACAACATCGGAGTCAGCGGAAAATCTCCACCCAGCACGTGCCCCCAGAATGACGACGGCAACCTGATCGCCCACGAACCACTCGCGACGAACCCTGATCTGACAGAACGAAGCGGGGAGGCGATAGGAGCGCTCACCGGCCGACGCACGACGAGTGGGCAAAGCAGCCGCTCTGCGTCTCGATGAACCGCCTGACGGTGCGACCCGCATGTCACGTCGGACCTCACTGCGCCTGTCTTGCAAGAGGGACACGAATGCCGTGGATTCGCGACTTGGCGCCAGCCCCTACTGCCCGCGACCCTCACTATGCCCGTTCTTAGCAGATTGGGCACATCATTGTCTGGCAGGGGTTCCCTCTTTATTATGAGGGGGACGCCCTCTCATCAACGGCACGAGCGGATTAGAGCAGCCCCGCCTTAACCCAGTCGTACGCGGCGCGGGAGAGCTCGGTGGCGGTGGTCAAGTGGAGCTTCGTCTTGATACGCGCCTCATAGCCCTCGAGGGTCTTAATACTGAGATGCATTCGTGCCGCGATTTCCTTCGGGCGACACCCGTTGCCGACATGGCGTAGCACTTCGAGTTCGCGGTCGCTCAGCAATTCCAGCGGATGAGAGGTGGTGTCCGCCCGGTGGCCGGTGATGTGTCGGAGCAGACGCTCGGCGACCGCTTCGCTGACCGCGGTCCGCCCGCCGAGAACCTTGCGAATGGCGGCTTTGATGCCGTGGCCGGCAATGTTCTTGGAGATGTAGCCGTTGGCGCCGAGACGCAGGGCGCGTTCGGCGTATACTGTTTCGTCATACGCGGACAGCACGAGGATCAAGAGGCGCGGGTGAGCCGCATGGAGGGTCTCGATCAATTGCAGACCGCCCTGCGCTCCAAGCGACAAATCCGCAATCACCAAATCGGGCTGGAGCCTGGCGATTTGTTCGCAAGCTTCCGTGGCGGCGCCCGAGTGTCCGCACACCACCAGATCCGGTTCGCGATTCAACAGCATCGCCAGATGTTCGCAAACGATCGGATGATCATCGACGACGTAGATGCGCTTTCGGTGGCCAGCCATTTACTGTGACGGCTCCCGTGGCAGAGAACATTCCACCGTGGTCCCCCGTCCGCGGTTGCCACGGATTTCGACGATGGCACCAATGGCCGCAGCGCGTTGTCGGAGAATAGACAATCCCATACCCGGTTTGTTCTCGAACGCCGCCGGTATCCCGTCGCCATCATCGACGATCGCCAGGGAAATTCGACCGGCAGTTTCCGAGAGGCGGATTGTGATCCGGTCACATCGGCCATGCTTGGCGGCATTGGTAGCGGCTTCCTGGGCAATTCGGTAGAGTTGCGCGGCGAATTGTTTGTTGGACACCGGCACCGGCGCCGGAATCTCGGTCAGGCATGACACTCTGAATTGCCGCTGGACGCGGCTCGCCAGTTCTTCCAGCGCCTGGCAGAGGCTGCCGGTGTCGAGGATGACCGGGTAAAATCCGCGTGCCAGGTCCCGTGTCTGATCAATCGCCTCGCCGAGCGAGCTGACCAACTCGCCGGCGGTACCGGCTTCGGGCAATGATTGTTCGGCAAGTCTTTCTTCCAGTACTTTGCAGGCAAACATCATCGCTGTCAGCTGTTGACACAACCCATCATGCAAATCCCTGCCAATCTCCTGCCGCTGGCGTTCATCCTTCTCCGCCAGTTCCTTTTGCAGTCGCTCGCGCTCATGCAGCGCGGCGGTCAGGGCTGTGGCGCGTTCCTGGACCTGCGCCTCCATATGCTCCTTCAGTTTTCGCAAGGCCGTCACCAACCACACGACAATCAAGTAGAGCGACAGATGGAGTATCGCATCCCAAACCGGAACGTAGGGATTTCTGAGTTCGACCGAAAGAAGGAGATCTGAAATCATCCACCCGGTGGCGCAAACGACCGCCAGGAGCGCGCCGGCGCCGGGTCCGGCCAGCCACGTGCTAAAAACAACCGGCAGGATGCAGTACAGCGAGAGGCTCGTCTCGGGCCCGGTGATGTAATCCACCACGCCCAGCGCGCCGACGCTCACGAGCCCCAGTGCGATCAAGGTCACTTTGGATTGTCGGCGAAGACAAGAAGTCCCTTCTTTCAGCCGCCCAATTCGGGCAGAACGAATTCCTCCGAGAGAAGTCGGTTGTGCTCCTGAGCTTTCCAGCGCCGCAAGTAGACGGACCGGTTGCGTTGCGTCTGGATGAGCCGCTTCAACGTGCGACCCGCATGTCGCGTCGGACCTCACAGTGCCTTGTACTACTGGAGGGACACGAATTCGGTGGATTCGCGACTTGGCGCCAGCCTTTTCGCCTCTCCAACAAGGTGAGAGGATACAAAATCCGAGAGCAGAATGTCCAGCAAAACTGGCTCTTACGGGCCAACGACAGGCCGGCTGGCTGGCGGTAGCCCAATGCAGACGCGCGCTCTCGGGGGTGTACGGCCAAGCCTCACCAGGGTGGTTGGTACATCCAACCGCCCCTGCCGATCACCAGGGCCAACATCGCCTCGTGGTCCGTCAACCTCTCCGAGCGCCGCATGGCCCGCGCCGCGCAGGGCCATAACGACTTCGACCGGTTCTGATCCGCCTGACCAGCGAGAGCTTGCTTTCAGGATTCATTCTCGGTCACTGCTCGCATTTCGACCGCTACTGGACGGCACATTGGCAGCCTAAAATCGAAGCGTCTTTCGCCTGTCAATTCCAAGCCTGCGCTGAACTTCGTCCAGAGGAAAGGCCACAGGCATCCCGTTCTTTGTGTGCTCAATAAGCATCGCATTGGGACCGTAAAAACCGCTTTCGAAAGCTCGGATGCCCAAGGCCGCGCAGTAATCCCGAAGCATATCGATCGAAAACCGGTCCCTAACCCGCAACGAAGTGTACGGTTCCGTGTGTTCGAAGTTCTGCGGACTGCCCTCCGAGAGGAACTTCCATTTGCCGCCGTCGTTGTATAGCAAGATGTGTCGCTGGTATCTCATTGGCCCGGGAGAATCTGGGCTGAACAGCGCGAATCCCAGCCCGCCGTACGTGCCGCTCCATCCGTCGTTCTCCTTACGCAAGGCAATGTTGGGGTGACACGTAACGGCCAGTCCACGGCAACCGATCGTTTCGCAGAGGAGGCTGACCGGCGCGATCAAGTCTCCGCCACGCTCCAGGTTATGGAAGACGGCAACCCACGATGAGCGCGTTTTGATCCACAGCTCCTTCGAGGGGGCTCCGGCGGGAGGCTGCAGGTGACGCAAGCCGTCCGGCAGCGCGAGTCGAAACTCCTTTATAAGAATCGAATCTCCCCAAGATTTATACCGGGCAACCTCCGCCTCTGCTGCAGCCTCAAATGAGGTCTCGAGAAACCCGATCTGCCAATTGATGGTGCGTATGCCTGATCAAGCAAATCCATCGTTGAACCGCCCCCACTTTGCATTTGGTTGCCTTCTTGCGAATCCGGGGTCGGAGCTGCATTCATGACATGTTCGCGTTGCGGGTCGGTTCGGCACGCCGGCGGCGAATGGCAGTTCTCCGCTCAGAAACAATGGAGCGGGCGATGGGAATCGAATCCATCGCCCGTGTCAAATCCTGCGTATTTCTGCATCTTTTCGCAACCACAAAATGCGAAAAAGTGCAGATTAGGGGTGGTTGTTTGTCACATTTTGTCACGCAACAATCGCGGCTTCCAGCGCCTCCGTGCCGAGGCGCTCGTGAATCATAGCCATCGGTCGTTTGGGGATGACGACAAAACCCGGACAGCGTTTAGATTCTGATACCTTTGCTGTGGCCTGGCGTAGGCGTATTCCGAATCGACGTGGAAGGACTGATGCTCAATGCGATTCTTGGAATCGTTCTGATCGATTTGACCTTGGCGCTCTCCTCCATCAAGTATTCGCGAACATCTGCCGACACCGCCGCAAGAGTTGGCTCACCGTAGTAGGTGAGGGCTTTGAGCGAGAGGACGGGGTTGAATTCAGGATAGAGTGCTTTGGCTGCTCCCAGCGCTTTGGGAAGGCTGACCCCCGACTTCAGAAGCGTGTAAATGTCCTCGTAATCTCTCGATTCGGCACGGACCAGAATCACTCTTACCTTCTGCGCGGCTAGATCGAGAAGCGATGCAATGCGAACGCGGTTGTCTTCGCAGCGATCTGGTCGGCCCACGCGGCCCATGGTAAGCCCGCCAAAAAACGAGACTTTCACGTCGCCGCCCCGATCGACGGTGAATGATGCGGTGTTCAGCTCCGATTGAATGAGCTTTGCGCCAGCAAGGAATGCCAGACTCCGGCCCAGCACATCCGCCGAAACGGGCTGGCTTGCGAAGAAATCGAAATCAACGGATCGTCTCCCGCCCAGACGGAGGGCAATGGCCGTTCCACCATACAAGACGAAATGCTCAGGAACTTGAGAAAGCTCGGGCCATAAGCGACGCTGCTCCGCCGGGAGAATGTCCAACCGTGGCCTCATGCGGGAATCGTGCGCTGGGGCTTGGGCGGGACGGGGAGAAGGTGCAGCCGGTGGTGCCAATAATGCCACGACCGATTGTCAAAGACGCCCGGTGGAGCGGATCGCAATGCTTCGCGAAATGCAGGTTCGCCATAATGATCGAGGGCAAAACTGGTATCGTCCCACGTACCAAACACCATGACCTGGCAGAGAAAGCGCGGCGTGTCTTCAAGTGTTGCCTCAGCCGACTGCCACCAGCAAACACGCCGAGCGATGGAAACAAGTTGGTCAGAATCCCTTTCTGCTGTCAGCTGGCTTTTCACAACGATAACAGCATAGCAAACCGGGGTATGTATGTCGAGCTTTCGCCCTACTGCTACGAGTGATTGGACGCCGGGGGAGGAAGACTGGGCGCGGAATGAAGCAATCGATAGCGCTGCTGCTTGTGGGTGTGGAAAAGGAACGCGGCGACAGGTGGCAACCGAAGCACCTTGGTCCAAAAATGAGGCTCACGGTCCTGGGTGAGGCCAAGTCGGCTAGGAGAAGCGCCCGTGAGCCTATAGAGGGCAGAATGCCCTGTGGTCATCAGCGCACAGACTACAACCCGCAAAGTTTCGCCGGCAAGCGTTACGCGGCCTTGGTGAATCCGTCAATGCCGTTCGCAGCGAGAGTCGTCTACAAATTACGCAATCTGCGTTACGCACTCCGCATAACGGCGTGGCACAGGAATTGGTCGCTTCTGGAAGGGATTCGCATGTAAAACAGCTCCGATGTTCACATTCCCGACCTGATGCGCGACGGCAACGCCACCAATCGCGGCTTGGGCTCCTGATGCTCGGTCAGCAAACGCAGCACGTCCTCTTCTCGGAATCGGACGGCCCCATCCACACGCACGACCGGCAGCCGGCCCGATTGGGCAATCTCAGCGACCTTGCGGATACTGATTTGAAGTCGGCTCGCTACATCGGCACGGCTCATCAACTGTGGGACGAAATTCGCCGGCTGTGCCACGTCAATCTCCAGGACAACGTTCTCGCCCTCCACTCGTGCCCGGTACGATTTGCACGTCAACGTGATCATGGCCCCTCAGTCCTTCGTCGTTGCCCCGTCGTGCTCGTCTTGCAGTTGGTTCACGGTGATACTCGCAATCCGAACCGAATCGTCACTTGTTTGTAGGTCATAGCGCTCAGGCAGGACCTTCACCCAATCCACAGCGTACTTCTGCAGCGCCAATTCCACCGGACGCAGGTTCTCTCCGACAATTTGAACTTCGTGCGTGTCCGAGCGCAGTCGAAGTGTGTCGTGATCGTTCCCGGATTCATATCGCACAAACGCGAGGCGAGTGTAAGGGAACACGTACGAGCTTCCATCGGCTAACTCCACGCGCAGGGCTTGTGTCTGGCAATCGCGCTCCCAGCAAGGCGCACGTCCGCGATTCTCGTTCTGGCCCGACCTGATCATCCCACTTTGATCCCTTGAGTTTGTTTGAGAGCTCGCTGTCGCAGCTTGGCGTAGGTGTCGAGTCTGGCCTGCCGAAAGCCCTCGGCATACGACCGGTTGTGCCGACAACGCGGAATTAACCAGACAGGAACGCCAAGCCTTCGCAAGTAGCTGTCCTTTGCCAGATCAATTGCCAACGTCCGATCACCGGACCGCAGGATATTCTCGCGGAGCTGCGACTTGTCGCTAGTGAAGATGGTAACGCCCTTGCGCCCACGGGAAATGGTCACATACCATTGGTGCCGGTTGGTCGCCGCCTGGATGGCAGAATCAGAGAACAAGACGTGATCGACCGTCTTGCCTTGGGACGCATACGAGGTGATGGCGAAACCACGCACAAATTGCCGATAGTCTCTTTCCAAGACCCGCCCATCGGTCAGTCTGACTCGTCCGTCAGCCCCGACGTTCTTCACCGTGACCAGTTCACCATTGGCAAGACGCTGACCCTTACGCGTGCGACCGTTGGCTTTCAATCGCAGACGGTCGCCGGCCGCAAGGGGAAGCTCCGTGGGCTGGCAGACGGTGAGCCGATCCGCGAACCGAAAGGGAACCGTGCGAATCTTGTCCGAACCTTCCAGAATCCAGCCTCTGTCGCTGATGGCCAACGGCCGGCATGTCTGGCCTTTCTGGAATCCGCCGGCATTCCGGTTCAACACCAAAACAGTGTCGTCTTTGTAGAATCGCCGGTCTCGCTTCTGGGCGTCGTCAAATCGACTGTTTCCAGTGCGGTGACGGTCCGGTCTTCGATACCCAAGAGACCGCGCGATTTCATGGCGGCCCGAACCTGCTCATTAACCCGATGAATCTCTGACCAAGTTTGAGACACCACCACGACAGACTGGCGCTGCCCAGCCAAGGCCAGATACCGCTGGGCAAGACGCTCGGCTTGTTCCTGTGGCGGACAAACCACCACCGCTCCTTGACGATCCAAACGACGGATTGAGGCGTCGAGGTTGCCTTCTGAGGCTTCTTGCACAGCTTGCTTGTATTGGCCAATCCGCTCCCGTTCCGCCGGTGTGTGCCCGCAAGTCGGGTCTTGACGCCGAATTGTGCTGAGTTCGATGGCCTGCAACGTGGAATACCTCTCAATGGCCCGCAGCGCATCGGAGGCTTCCACCGCACCGTGTTGGCGAGTGTCCCCGGACAGAATCACCCGGCCCTCATTGGCTTCCGCCAAGCTTAAGAGTTGGTGCATCTGCCGGCCACCGATTTGCCCAGCCTCGTCAACCAGCAGCAACCCACCGCGCGGCAGCGAGCCGCGAGCGAGAAGCGCGCTGACAGTTTGCGCGCCTTGGAAACCATCGCGTTCCAAGTCCATGACCTGTTGCCGCTGCGGAGCGACGACTGCGACTGTGCGCCCGGCTTGTTGGAGAGCGCCGTACACTTCACGCAGCGTGTAACTCTTGCCGGTGCCGGCCCCGCCGCGAAACAAGGTGACAAAGTTCCGCGACCGCAGGATGCGTTCGACAGCTTGGCGTTGCTCGGAATCCAGGCTGGCATTCTGGATCGAGTGCCCAGAGCACAGTGGCGCACATCGACGAATGCCGTCCCGTGTCAAACGCACAATCTCCCATTCGCGGTCAATTACTTCCCTCGTTGTGATCCGGCCCGGATGGCGTTTGTAGCGGACGTACCCGCGCCGGCCCGTCGCGGATTGAATCCCGGCCAAATCAACGTCTTGCCCGCGTACGTGCTCCAGCGCGTGCCGCCACAGTTCGTGTTCCAGCACGACCGAGCGCCGTTCAAACAGATGTTCCTCAGCCCACACGACAGCCTTCTCTGCCAATGCCTCGCTGGATGCCGCAGTTGACGGTTGCTCCGTAGCCAGCCGGCCAAGTGATGTTCTCTCCGCGTCAGTCAATTGCCGGTCCCAACTGGCTCGCAGTTCAGGTAAGGTGACGCCTTTGATCTTGCGTGCCCGTTCCTTGTGGGCGATGTGGTCGCGGATGGCGGCGACGTTGCCAGTGGCCTTCTCTGGTTCAGGTTCCAGCAGCTCGCGAGTCTTTTGGTCAATCTCTTGGTGCCGTTTCGAGAACTTTCCAATCAACGCCGGCGACATGCCACTGATCTCGAAATCCCCTCGACGTTGGTTCTCGATGCCGTAGCCGAAACGGCGCAGACGCCGGGACAATTCGTGATAATAGACATTCTCGATGAACTTCTGCGCCGACAGCATGTCGTGGTTCTGGAGCGCCTTCCAGCGGGCCTCGACGGAATCAAACGTGGCATTGAAGACAATACAGTGCGTGTGCAACTGCGGATCAAGAGCACGCGATGTGTCGTGACGGAATACGGCAGCCACGATGTTCCCCGTTGCTCGATCCGTGCATTGACCCCTCTTGCGGACGCGGGTGGAAGCGAAGGCCTGCAACTGACCGAGCGCGACCGCAACAGCTTGTTCGTGTGCCTCGACAATGCGCGGATCATGGCCCACCAGGGCGGCGATGGACACCGATTTGGCCGGCGAGAATGTGAAATCATAGAAGACACGCCGATTGGTATTCTGACGAGGCTGGCCATCGGGACCGATCTCCAAACGAGTCGTGTTCTGGCGCAGTGTCAGCTTCTCACCGGTCTGCGGATCGAGATTCTCGCAGAGGCGGACGAAATCGTCCTGCCGTGTGACACCCGACAGGCCCAGTTTCTCGGCTCCCTCGCCATACCACTGCCCCAAGACCTGTTGACCTTCGGCGTAGTAGTCACCAACGCTCAAGTGCTCCGCGAAGTACTCCTTGGCGTCACCAAGTCGGTATTGTGCTTTGGTAGTAAGCATGGCAGCCAATCACGGCCATGAGGAAGCGCGGCTGGAATTCAACGGCCTGCCCTCGGTTTGTCCATGCTTCAACGTGTTCATTGGCCATTGCTGTTTCTGAATCACGGGCGCGAGAGTAGCACGGGTGAAATCGAAACTTCGGGCTCCGGAAAGCCCGAATGTTGCTGCCAATAGCCGCCAATTCCTTCGTTTAGCTTTGGTTGCTCAGAATTCTTCATTTTCTGCTGGACAGGTTTTGGAGACATTCCGGGACGCCCGCTTCCAATCAAGTCGATTGGTGATTCCATCGCGAACTGGAATGGTGGCAGGAACTCCACGAACAACTGCGTTTCCTGGCTGAATACCAATGTTCACGAGGCCAGCATGCCCGAAGAAGATATCTGGTGCGTGTATCTGCCACACAAAAAACCGAGGGGCGATCCAGGTGCAAAGGGCTGATTCTTCACATCGCAAGACGGGACAAGAGTCCTTATCCGCGCTTGAACTGGCCTGCTTTCTTCGAGTCTGCCAAACGCGGAGCAGACCCGAATGCAGGCCAGACCAAGCGACGGGATCGGTCAATCGGCACACTCAGCACCCGCTCCTCATCGCCGCTGCTCTGCCGTCTCCCCGCGCACATGGCAACGCGGTACGACTCCGTTCCGCTTTCCGATTCGGATCGTGCGCTCAGTGTGCTTCCAACACGACTATGGCTGACCCAATTCTGTCCACGGTCCTACCATCTTCTGACCTGACTTGAACCAGCCTGTGTCCACGATCTTTCCAATCTGTGTCCGATTTGTTTCCAGAATCTGTACGCACACTTGCCATACATGAACCACGGAACTTCACGCATAGGCCAAGGAAAGCCCATGAACGTTCCACACATATGTTACGCACAGGGTCACGTCCGGTACACGCAATGTCCACGCATCGGCCACCATACCGACAATGCATTCGATCCGCGATTTGCGAGCCATGGAAACTCCACGCATTGTGCACAAACGTACTTCGGGTTTCCCTTCCTATGCGGTCAGGTTACAGATCGGACGCTCTACCCCTTGATTCCACAAGGCATGTTCTTGCGCATAGTATCCACGCAGCATCCGCAAAACCTCCAAAAGATCTCCGAAAAAGATTTGCTAAATGTCCCTGCGGTTGACCTTGCCGTGACCGTTCGGTGAACAGAGTCGGATCATTCCACGACCAAGGTGGGCCCAAAAGCGGCCCACAGATGGGGCTGCCCTCTGCCACACCGCTTCCGCGAACAGTCCACAGACGGATCCCTTCCATGACCGCACACTGCCAATACGACATTGCCACCGACTGGCCAAATCCCGACAACGCGATGGAAGCACAGGCGATTATACGGCGACGGCGCGGGCGTCAATGATACTACGGTTCGCGGCTTCCGTTCCTGATTGACACCCGCGCCGCCGCCAAACGACCTTGCCTCTATCCTTTCATCGCGCACAGTCGCCGTTGTGCTCCCGACCACGCGCAATTGGAATCCGGACATCAAATTAGACGATCTGGTCGCAGGACTACGGCCAAGCCACAGCGATCGGGAGTCAGGGTCGAAAACCCCAGAATCACTCTATTCTGAAGTCAAGGGCTGAGTTCAGAAAGCCGGGACCTGACCAACTGTGCTAAGAGCGCCACACAGACAGAGCGAGCGTTTTCATGCTATCTCCCACCGGTCCCACCACTGCAAACGGAGCGATTTCCCCTCGACTTCGAGTGGCAACCAGACGTACCGCGAATCACGCAGGTTGTTTTTGTTCCACCGGTCGGCCATGAACACGAACCGGTCGCCGAGTGCCAATACGAATGTGTTTTGAGAATCAAACGTCGTTTCCGAATTGCACGGATTACCTTTTACAGCCCAAGGGCCGTGGATCGAATCCGCCACAGCATACTGGGCCGCGTTTGGCAACCAGCCGGTGCAGCCAGAGGTGATGATGAAGTACTTGCCATCATGTTTGAATAATGCGGGGGATTCCCGGCCGCCGTTGGGCACCTGGTGATCGAAGTGCCGAGTGTAGTGGCCGGTCGGTCTAAGGTAATCGTCCGTGAGATCCGCAATGACGATGACGCTGTTCTTGTCCGATGAATGGACGAGATACGCGCGGCCATCGCTGTCTTGAAATACTGTCATATCGCGCGATTCGTTTCCGTTCGGCGAGCAACTGCCAAGATACCGGTAAGGCCCGGTCGCCCGGTCGCTCACGGCGACGCCCGCTGCTGCCATCCTGTAATCGGCCGAGTCAATGTGCATCCACATCACGAATTGCCGCGTCGTCCGGTTGTAAACCACCTTCGGCCTCTCCAGTACGCCACTAGGATGTAGATCACCTTCGCCCGCCGGCAACACCACGCCTTCGTTCTTCCAGTCCACAAGGTTGCGCGACGAGTAACAACCCACACCGATCACATCCACGCGGGTCGTGCCGGGATTATTCGGCGCCTCCTTGTTTTCGCCGAACCAGTAATACATGCCGTCGTGTAAGAGGATGCCACCGCCATGAGCTTGGATCGGCTTCCCCGCCGTATCGAGCCAGACGGCGCCGGGTCTAATCGTCAGCTTTCTCATTTCGCACAATCTTGCCCGCCTTGCCGGTCGTCCGCACGGTGAAGGTCCCGCGCCGTTGAAATTCCCCGCCGCTCGTCTGTGCGCGAGTTCATGGGCACCTTCGCTATGCCGTTTCTAGCCATTGGCGCAGTGCCTGGGCATCCTCCATAAACGCCGCGGGTTCGTCACCCCGTACGAACTCGATCAGGGTGTGATGATCGCGACCACTGCTTGACAGTACATCGAAGTACCGCCGCCAGTTCATCCCGCCGTCGGCCAACGGCAGCCGCGCCTGGGTGCCCGCGCGCCAATGAAATACGTGGATGTTGGCGACATGTCCGAGCAACTGCCGCAGCGCTTCCACTTCTTCGTCGACGATGTTCGCCACGCTGGGCTGCCACAGTGTCCGTACGTTCGGATGGTTGACCTCCTGCAAAAGTCGCTGTGTGGATAACCATGTATCGGTTAGCGTTCCGTCGTGGTATTCGTATGCGACAGTCACACCGGCCGAGCGAGCGAGTTCGGCGATGAGCCGTGATTGGTCAATGATCATCCGCCAATCGCCGTCATCGGCGCCTGCAGAACTTTTTGTTCCTGCCCAGACGCGGATCACCGGCGTCTCGAGGGCCACCGCAGTCTCCAGTACCGATTGAAACGACAGTCCCTCCTGTTCACTACTACCAAGCCGGTAATACGAACCGTATGCGGCCACGCTAAGACCCGCATCTTGCGTCAGTTTTCGGACCTCACGGGCCCGTAGGATGTTTCCATACGGCACGTGAACATCGCCGCCCCACTCAATCGCCTTTAGTCCCGCCTTGTTCACAAGGGCGACAATATCCGCCGGCGCAAGTCTTCGAAACGTAACCGAAACCAAACCGGGAATGAACATGCGTCCATCAAGCTCCGTGTTTCATCTCGAAGTAGTCAAAATCCGCTGCCGCTCGCGCTCCCCGCAAGTCTTGGACGCACAAGCCGATAAGGGTGCCCGTGAAATGAAGGCCCTGACCGTAATCGTCCGAGAGCTTCGATGCGTCAAGTTCCGGCCCGATGCACCGCCAGTTCCGCCCATCCGCCGAGGCTGAAAACTGCAGGCGTTCGCGGTCGATGACCACCCGCAGGTAACAGGACGTCCAGTCCGCAATGCTGATCTGGCTGTCGCCCAATTCATCATATCTTCCATCGTCTGTCAGGACTACGCCCAGGACTTTCCCTCGCTGCTCATCGTGCGTGATTCGCAAGTAGTAGTGCATCCTCGTATCATACCAGCAAATCAGGCCTGCCATCTGTGTGAAATGCGTCGGCGCGAATTCACAACAAGTCTCCACGGCGCACCGAAAGTCTTGCAGGCGTTTGGCGATCAGACTCTGCTCGAAAAGAGAATGTTGTGATTCTCGACCCCGTAACCGAAGCCAACCCGGCCGCTCGGCAAGTGTCAGCCAGCTTCCGTCCATGGGACAACGAAGAGAACTCCACGATGCCGTTAGTTCTGGCGAATCGAATTCATCCCGATCCGCTTCCGCGGGCCACGCTTGGATCGGCGCGCCCTTCGGGGCCGGAACGTCAATCTGCGGCCACGTCGTGTTGGCCGTCAGCCGCAACCAGCCATCGCCCGACCAGGCAACCTTTTGGATGGCCGTCTCGCGTCCGAGTACGCACCGCCGCGCCTCGCTCAACGGCCGACTGCACAAATGAACCAGATACCACTCGCCCATTGGAGTCTGGACCAATTCTCCATGTCCAGCCTTCTGCAATTCGATGGACGGATTGTCCCGCGCCGTCAGCAAAGATCCTCGCGGATCAAATTCATGCGGACCAGTAATCGCTCGTGCCCGCGCCAAGCAAATACCGTGATTCCAACCGGTGCCGCCTTCAGCCAGCATCAAGTAGTAGTACCCGTTCGTTTTGTAAAGGTTCGGGCCTTCGATCAATTCCTTCCGTTGCGCGATCAGGTGAATCGGGCCAACCAGTTTCCGTGCCTCGTGATCGTACTCCTGCAATACGATCCCTTGGAAACGTGGATGATCCTTGCGGAAATCCCACTGGACGTTGACCACCCACTTCCGCCCGTCATCATCATGGAACAACGACGGATCGAAGCCGCTGGAGTTGAGGTAAATCGGCTCCGACCACGGCCCGAGGATTTCGGGCGCGGTCACAAGATAATTGTGGACGTCTTTGAAATTGCCGACGCGTGTTCGCACGATTGTGTACAGCAGCCAGAATTTTCCGTCGCGATAGCTGAGCGATGGCGCCCAGATGCCGGCGGAATCGGCCACGCCCGCGAGATCAAGCTGTGAGCGGCGCGTCAGAGCGTGGCCGATCAGCCGCCAGTGAACCAAGTCCTTGGAATGGTGAATCGGCACCCCCGGGAACCACTCGAACGTGCTGTTGGCAATGTAATAGTCGTCCTCGACCCGAAGAATCGACGGGTCCGGGTGAAACCCGGGCAAGACTGGGTTATGTATCGTACTCATCGTAAAGATCTGTGACGCAATTCCTTTCTCACCGACGCAAGAGCCACACGATGCGTGCGCTGAAATCATGCTTTACCGGGCACGCCAGTTTCGGCCCGCGAATCGTCGCGGCAGGTCCCCCGGCGCCGAATTGCTCCTTGATGCGCCACGAGGCTCCCAGTGGCAACGGAATGTTCACCTGCTCGGGCGCGTGTTTAAACGTATGGAGCACCACCAACGCTGAGCCTCCATCAACTGCCGTGCGAACCACTGCCTGCCATCCTTCGGGATGCCGCCAGCTTTCACCGATTCTTCCAACACGGCGGCTCGTGCCATGCTTGATGATCAGGGCCACTGCTCGATACAAGCGTTGCGCATTCAATACAATTTGCCATTGCGAGTCGCTCAGCTCGGCGATTTCGCCGGACAGGCACATACGGCCAAGGAACGTGGCCGCAAGACTATAGACGAGCCGGCGTTTGCTTTTGGACCGGCGCAGCACGGCCCAAATCTGGCTTTGCCGCGGCAGCATCAGACGGTGCAGACCGGCGGCGATAATGGGAATCTCAACAAGCTCATGGGCGTCCGAGAATGAGGACATGGCTGTCCGTCCCAGCATGGATGGCTCCAAACGGTGCCCGCCGGACGAGCAGCTCTCGATTACCAGGTCCGGCAAGCGCTCACGGATACGGTCAAAGAAACAGTACACTCCGTGGATTTGCCGCCGAAGTCCTTCGCCCTGAGATTCGTGTCCATCACACCCGATGCCCAACGTTTCGTTGTAATCCACTTTCAAATAACCGAAGCCGCAACGCTTCAGCAAACCAATCACCCGTTCCGTGAGATAATCGACGACAAGCGGGTCGTTCAAATCCCAGAACCGGCGCTCGCGCACCGTCAGCGGGATGCCGTCGCGTTTCAGAAGATGATCGACAAGAGAAAAGGCGGCTGACCCGGAGCCGCACGTTTCCATTTCGAACCAAAGTCCTGGAATCAGTCCGCAGTTGCGGATCTCGGCCGCCGTCGCCGCCAAGCCATCCGGAAAAAGACTTGAATTGGGAATCCAGTCGCCATGCGCGGTTCCCCAATCCGCCGACGCTCCCTTGTACCACCCGGCGTCAATTACCAGGTATCGAGTTTCCGACTCCTTCAAGCGCTGCGCAATGGCGACCAGCTTGTCGTGTCTTGGATCCCCCCATGTCGTGCACCATTCATTGAACACAACTGGCAAATCGCGTTCGACTGCCGGGTGCTGATCCGCGGCACGGTGCTGCACCGCCGTCAGCCGGTCGCAGAAATCGTCCAAATCACCATGGACGCACGCGATGAACGCTGGCGGCGTCACCAGCGATTCTCCTGGCGCAAGCCTCTTCATCCAGTGTCCGAATTCACGGTCTGCCAGTCCGCCCGAAATACACACATCGTCATGCTGACGAAACACCTCGATCTGCCAGGAACCGGCCCACGCCAGTTGCGCGCCCCACAAGACCCCGGCTTCGGTGTCCTCAACAGCGACGAATGGGAACCACTTGCGCACGGGCATCGATCCAACCTGGCCAAACCTCTCGCTGAACATTCCCGCACCGCTCCACGACCGTTCCAGGTGTAACTGCTCGATGCTCTGGGTATGAAGCCGCCCTTCCGCACTCCAAACCGAACGGAATCGATGGACACGCAATCGTCCGGATGCATCGGCACAGTGGAACGGCGTGATCCCTCCCAACGAAAAACTGCTCAGCATCTCCAGCGTCACTGGTTGGTTGGACTCGTTAATGAATGCCGTGACAACCTCAGCGGCCGCGTCGCCTTCATACCAAGAGATTTGATGTTCGATTCGATGGCCGACCGCGCTTTTCAACGTGGTAACTACAGTCGTCTTGCCCCCGGCGTTGTCGACGTGCTGCGTATCGTACTGAAATACGTCCACCGACGCCGAGTTGCGCATGGTGTGACCCTGTGCAAACGCCCCGGGGTAGGCATCGCCCCCCAACTTCACCTGGACCAGCGAATCCAGTACCGTCGCCGGAGGATTCCCGATATTCGGTATCACATCGATGTACGGCAATCCGGCCAGCCCTTTGCGCCGCGCCACAAGCTTCTTGGACAAAGATGTCGGAAAAACCTCCAAGCCGACTCGGGCGGAACCCTTCTCCATCACAAAGCGGAGGGTGCAATCGGCCAGACGGAATTCCGAGATGATCTCGCGCGTCATCGCAAACTAGGGCCGGACAATTAAAAACGTGCGTTCCACCGGCTCCGCCGTCTTTAACAGTGGCGGCACGGACCGTCCCCACTGCCACGCCACGACCGTCACTTTCACCGGGAATTTGGCCCGTGGCGGGATCGCACTGAGTTTGAGAGTGTTGCCGTCCACGGTCGCGGGGCCGGACAACACGTAGTAATACACCGGAACCTTGGCATCAGACGTGGCTTCGAGTTTCACGGAATCTGTCCCCAACTTTTGATCGGGAATACCGGGAAAGGCGATGTGTTGTTCGAGGCCACTCGTATTTCGCGTGGGAATCAACATCTGGGCCTGTTGCACGGCCGGCTTGTATTCGCTGTCACCGGGATGAGTGGCCGCGAACCAAAGCTCCAGCGGCCGAGTGCCATTGCTCATGCCAGTCTTGTCAAAGCGAACGGCGAATGACTCCGGAGCGAGTTTCACAAACGGTCCGCAAATGCGGTCAATCGAAATCGGTCTGCCGCCGCTGGCGTGTCCGATCGGCGAGCCGACGGGCAGCCCCGTCCAATTCGCCAGACGCGGGCTGCCGCCGGATACGGTGTCGAGGAACGTCGCCGTGAGTTGGAACGTCAAGCCATCTTCTTGTGGTTGGAACTTGAGATTGACCTGCTGATGAGTGTCCCTTTGTGGGACAACCTGCCCGTCCTGAACATAGCCGAGCAGTTGCGGTTTCATTCCCCGATACGCGGCCTGGTAGACCTCGGTTGTTTTTGCGATCTCCTCGTCGAAAAACCAAAACGCCTGTTTGGGATCTCCCTTGTACTGGCCCACCGGCGCGGCGGGAGCGGTCGGCTCTTGGTTGAACCGCCATTTGTCCACCAGCCAGCCGGTCTTTGTCGGGTCGATCGGCTTTAGTTTCGCGGTGCTATCGGACGGCAAACGATACTGGGCGGCTTTTTTGAGATAGAATACCAAGTACTCGACCTTCTTATCGGTGGCCGCAAAATGGCCCTGCGCCGGATTGGCCAGCATGCTCAGCGGCATCAAGGGGTGCTGCTGCCGCTCCTTCAAGCCTTCCGTCGACCAAGTATTCGCCGACTCGTATTCGCCCATCGTTTCCATGCAGGGGATGAAGTCGATGTTCCGATCACCCCAAATGTCCGGCGAGAAGACCGGGTTGCGAACATACGGCCACTGCCCGCTGACGGACAGCGCCGCCAGTGTCCGCTCCGGGTTCCATGCCGCGAAGTAATAAGGCCAGCTCGCCGCCGCCGAATGCCCGATCCCCACCACCGGTGCCGTCCGAAGCTCGTCGTAGCCGGACTCGTTGGCCAGGTCGTCCATCATTCCGTTGAATGTCTCGCCCGCTCCTTCATCAAATCGAAACAAATGATCGAACGGCGGCGCGCACCAGACTTCGGCAAATCCCAAATCCGCCATGCCTCGACGGAAGATTGGATTCTCGAGGATGGAAATCTCTTCCATATTATGTTGAGCAAGAATCACCGCGCGCACCTTCTGACAATTGGGCGGAATCCAGAGGAAGGCTCGCGCCTCGTTTGTATGTTCCCGGGCGCCCCGGACCAGCGTGGACCATTGCCACACCGTCGCCGGACCAGACGCAGATTCCGAGGCCTCCGCAAGCGCGGTGAACGAGACAACGGCGACCCCCCAGCACACTGCCGCGAGAAATGCTTTTCGTGTCATGGAAATCGATTCCTTGGTTGAGATTATTCTGCCTGCCCCAATCGAACGCGCACGTCGCGTCCGGCAGGTACAACGCTTGTCTTTGTTTTGCCATTTGCAGTCACATTAACTTTCACTGGAGCGTTGGCCGTGCACCGCCAACCCTCAGCGTCATGAACCAGTGACAGGCTGACAGGTCCGTCGCCTGCCGATGTCGCGCTGACCATCGCCGTGCCGATGGACCGTCCGTGACCGAGATACAGTTCCGAAGGAATGCCGTCACGCGAGATCACTGCCCCGAACACGCCTTGAAACGTGCATCCTTCCACCTGGCGTTCGCGAGTCGGATCGTCGTCCTGCATCAGCAGCGCGCGGCACGCGGATTTCTGTCCGGTCTCGCTACAGCGCCATTCGACCACACATGCCGCCAGTTCCTCATCACCCGCTCGCGTTTCACCGCCGCGAACGGATCGCACCGATGCGCCGTCCGACTCCATGCACGGCTCGAACACGACAACAAACGGGCGGCGCCACGCGTCTCCCTGTTGACGAACGATGAGCGTCGGCATGGGTAACTCATCCAGCTTGCCGTGCAGTTCCTCGCGCGCCGCGTGGTCGGCGGGCGCGCTCACGGAAAACATCCGTCTTCCCGGCTCCCCCACCATCCACAGATTCATCAACCGCGTCGGACCGCCGGTCAACCGCGTCGTGAAAACTCCGTGGAGATCTCCCGCAAACTCTGCCGATGTTTCGTCCCGGAAATAGTCGTACCCCTTCAAGCGACCGTTTGTAGAAGAGAGGAAATCCGTCGGGGCCAGCGGCAGGTTGCTTCCACCCTTGTCCTTCAACACGAGGGACTGGCCGATGTTGTGGTACAGGTAGTCATGAAAACTGTTCGTGACATCGAGCGCGCGCGAACGGAACACGTCCCAATAAAAACCCGCTTGCGGGCCAATGCGAATCAGCGCCTGCGTCCTCTGCTGGTCAGCGGCTGGCGTCTCGTAGTGAAAGGACGCCTGTGCGAATCCGATGTCCGGGCTGACACCGGATTCGCCGGGGGACGGCTCGGCCAAATCCACATTCATGGCGATCTGACTGTTTCGGCTGATGGAGTAGTCCGACCGGCCATTGACGATGACGGTATTGTGGGCGGGTGGCTGCGAATAATACTGGCCGTGCTCCGGCTGCCAATAACTGGAACCGCGCCCCGGATCTGCTCCGAGAGTCAGCCCCGCGCCATACAATTCCATGGCGAGACCGTTTGCATGAACATGACCGCCCCGCGTGCCATACATGGCCGCTGCCAGCGAGTACTCGGGCTTGTCCGCCAGATTCCGCTGCATCAGCACGTTCAACGCCCGTCCAAAATATGTGCGCTCTCCATTGCTCGCGGCGGGAGGCACATTCCGCAACTCGGCGACGTATTTTGTCAGCGCGACCAGGTTCACGTCTCGGGACCGGTTGTAATACCCCAAAGCGATTTCGCGCTGCAAAACGGCGGTCAGACGGTCTTCCACCGCCGTGTCGCCTCGTTGACGCGCGGCGGCAACGAGCAGTTCCAACGCGACCGAATTGACTCTCGTATTGACGGTATCGCCCAGACCCACGGAGTAGCCGTTCGGGTACGTCAATGAGGTCTGTGCAAGGATCGCCTTTGGCAAGATCGGGTCAGCCAGCAACGCACGCCCGGCTCCGTCACCGCCCAAGAGCGACGCAATCAACGCGATATCCTTGGTTGTGCCGAACGAATACCCCGGCGCTTCCGGCCAGATTCCCGACTCCTCGTCGTAGCCCTCCTTGATGACATGGGTAAGGCCGGTCTGTGCGGGCAGCCGCGCGTTGAGGACCACGTCGACGTAATAGCGCCGGCCTTTGCCGTCCGCATAATGTGCGTTGTCTTCCAACGCGAGCCCGGCGTACGCGATGATGCGCGCCTGATTCAGATTCCAATTCCCCTGGGAGCTGCCACCGTCAATCACGCGGTCGGCCATGCGCTTGAATTGCTGCTGAATCAGCTCAACATCCGTTCCCTGTTTCTGAAGATAATCGCAGGTAAAATCGTAGCTCAGGCTCAACGGCATGACGATGTCCTCGTGAATGACTTCAAAGGAGTCGAACCCGATGATCTGCTCTCCCCCGCCCTGCATAATTTTCGGCGGCAGCATGTAGGAAAAACCTCTCATGTACGTCCAGAGAATCTCGCTGGCGTACCTGGCGTAGCTCTCGTCGCCCGTCAGCCAGTAAACGAACCCGGCGTCTGCCGCGGTCTGGATAATCCGTTCGTTGACGGTTTCAAACAGTCGTCCGGTCTGCGCGGGATCAGCCCATTCCTCCTTGCCCCTCGCCTTGTTGAAGAGCCACACCTTGCCATTGTTGTCATTGTAAGGTCTCAAATCCTCCAGCCTTGCCGGCGCCTGGTACCTGGTTGCCCAATCGCGCGCACCACCAAATCGCGGCGTTGGCACTGGCGCGGTTCCTTCGCCGCCGACTGTCCGGCTGTTTTTCGCTACCGGCGTGATGTAGTGCGTCTGCCAGTTCATAAACAGGCGGGAGGACATAAACTGCTCGTTGGTTCTGCAGAGCTCAACGTAGGAATCCACGCGGGTTTTGAGTGCTCGATACGCCCGTTGGGCCCATGGAGCTTGCTCAATCTTCGCGCGAATAACGTCGCGATCCGAATTGACGACAAGAATCTGTGGGTGTTCCGGCCGTCCGGCGACGGCAGACCCATTTCGGATTATCTGTCGTACCAGCATGGGGATGACCGGGCTGGCATAGAATGCGTTGAATTTGTCTTTCGCCGCTGCTGGAACGTCAACATGTGTGAGGAAGATGCCGTACACGCCGCACGTTTTGTCGATCCACGGATACGCGCCGGCCCAGCTGGGGCTGCTGATGAGAACCGCCTCGCCCTTGGTGTTTAGTTCCTCGCGCCATTCGCCGAGCCCGTAGATGCCGTTGTATGTCGTTCCGCGCGCCTTCTCGACATACTCTTTGCCGGCGTCGACGACTGCTCCGCGTACCTGATCTGCCTGCATCTCTCGAATGGAATTGCTGGAAAGAATCCGTTTTCCTTCATAAACGCCAGCTCCGTTAATCATTGCCAAGAATCTTGCGTAATCAGGCAACGTGCTTCGCGCTCCACCTCCCAGCATGGGATTATGCCCGGGAGTCGGATCCACCGGCGTGAACTGCGTGCTCCCCATTCCCAACGGGTGCGCAATCTTCTCTTGAAACAGGCTTTCCCAGTCGCGACCACTGGCGAGTTCGGCCATCCGTCCCGCCACTTGCATGGCCAAGCCTCCGTATTGGAAGTGCGCGCCAGGCGGAAACGTTGGAGGCAACGACACCATGTGTGTCACGGCTTCGCCGAGGCTTTGATAGTCGTCGCGGTGTGCGTCCCTGGGTTGGTAGTCCGGAAAGCCAGAGGTATGCGACAGGAGTTGCCGGAGCGTCGCCTTCCCCTTGGCGTCCGCGAACTCCGGGAGCCATTTCGCCACCGGATCATCCCAGCGTAGCTTCCCGTCGTCTACCACCGCGGCAATCGTCGCTGCCGCCAGCCATTTTCCCGCCGACGCGATGTACACGACAGTGCCGGTGTCGTAGCTTCCGAAGTATCGCTCACAAATGGTGCGATTGTCTTTGGAGATGAGCAGTCCTGCGCCGGGATAATAACCGCGGTTGACCCATGACTGTATCTGGTCGGTCACGGGCTTCAGGTCGTAAGCCGATTTGGGGGATTCCTCACCCGAACTCTCACAGCAAAGGACCACGCCCGCGCACAATGTCACCGCAAGAGCCAACAAGTTGGTTTTTCGGTTCATCAGAGTTTCAACGGGGCTTTTGAATGAAAAACTCCTGCATCACAGGCCCTGCGCTTTGCACCTTTGGTTCGTTTCCGCGTCCCCACTGAAACGCTCCGACGATCACCTTCACGGGGAATCGACTTCGGGGCGGGATTGGCTCGAATCGGAGCGTGTCGTTCTGCAACTCGGCTGGACCAGATACGACAAAGAACTGTACTGGCAGACCGGCGTCTGCTGTCGCGTGAAGTTCCATGCTCTTTGTCCCAAGGCGCTGATCCGGGATCTTGGGGAAATCAATCGTCTGCGGCTTCCCTTCCTTGTTTATGACGTTGACCCAAAAGTGAATCGGCCGGTCCGCCGAGCGATATTCGTTGTTGCCCGGGTGATATGCCATCCCCCACGGTTCCCACGGCGGTCCTTGCCGAACCACCCCGCCGCGTCCGAGCCACACGCGAAACGTATCCGTTCCCGTCTGTGTGATCGCGCCCGTGCTGACCTTGTACAGAATTGGCCCGGGCGCGTGGCCCACTTCCGCGCCGCCGTAGAGGTTCGTGGGCGAGCGATCGAGAAATGCGGCCTCGACCTTCCACGTCACGCCATCTTCCAAGAATTGCGGATGAATCTCCGCCGTGCCAGCCTTTTCCAGTGGCGCAGGTTGACCGTTGATAATAAAATCGATCACCTGCGGCTTCTTGGAGAGAGGCGCTGCCATGAAGTCATTCACCGTACGGGCAAGCTCCTCGTCAAAGTACCAATACGCCTTCGCCCTGTCTCCTTGCCATTTGTTGTAGGGCACCGCCTTGAAGTTGGCTGTGCCCAGCGATGACGCGTCGACCAGCACACCCGACGCCACGTCGATGGGCTTGAGGTCAACGGTCTGATTCAGCGCGGCCCCCGCGGGGAGGCGATACTGAACGGCCTTGCGAATAAACATCGCGATGACGCCAGCCGACACCCCGTTCCAGTCGTAGTGCCCGTTTCCGAGCTCCGCGCATTCGCCAATGAGACACCGGTCGCTTCTGGCCCGAAGCTTAAGGACCGACGCGCTGTCTTTGCGCCACGTCTCGCCCCAATTCGAACCGCCCACTTCGGCCCACTCGGAAGAAACGTGGAAGATCGGGACGTCGTCGGTTACGTGGCCCGGATACCAGCCCTTGTACGGCAAGATGGCGAACACGCGTTTCGGGTTCCATTCCGCCATGCCCCAAACGAACGGCGTGGCCGCCGAGTGACCCACCGCCAATAGCGGGGCGAATTCGATCTCCTGATAACCAGACTCCTTCGCCAGATCGACAAGCACCTGTTGAAGCTGGTCACCCGCGTCTTTCAACGGACCGAACTTGAGGCTGAGCGGAGGGTCACTCTTGCCAATTGATCCGGGAGAGATCCAAACGATGCCCAGTCCGGAGTCGGTCGCAGCCTGCCGAATTACTGAATCCTGAAACATCGGTTTCTCCAGCATGTTCTGCAGGCCAACAATCAGACCTCTCACACGTGTGCAATCAGGTGGAAGCCATAAGTACGCCCTCTGCTCGGAATTCGTGCCCACCGGCACTGAGTATTGCCATACGACGGCAAATGAGGAAGGAATCGCTGTCGGCAGCAAGATTACAGCCCAAACCAAGTACGCGTATCGGAAAAACGTCGTGCAGGTTCTCGTAAGAATGGTCTTTGCCATTACCGTTAAGTCTCCTTTTCCAGGCACAGCACGATGGTTGAGCGCGGCGCGACTTTCAGTGGGGCTCTCAGAACGACCCTTTTACCCGAGACCAATTCCTGCGCCTTTCGGACCCCGGCCGGTGGGCTCAGTTCATACGTCTTGTCCTTTGTCATGTTCATGCCAATGAGAAATGGGCCGTAGCGGAGGGTGTAAAACGATCCCTTGCCCGCGTACACGTTTTCATCGCCGGGACGGAACCGGACACCCTCGGGGATCTTGGCGATGGGGAGTTCCTCCCCGGCCAACGCCGAGTGAAGGTCGCCGGGGTACCGCAAGCCACCACCGCCGAAACCGAAGTTGACCCAATCGGGCCGCGTGAACGTGAGGCCGCTGGGTTCGAACTCGGTCTTCTCCCACGAAACCGCGATCCGATCGAATCGCGGAACGATGTAATGAGTGCGGGCGAGAAAGTTGATGGCATTCCGCGCCCGCCAATACAGCGACGCGTAAAGCATCTCGTCACCATGCTTGAGGGCGACCACGCCGTCTTCCTCGTCCGCCCACACAAAGTCGGGCCGACCCGCGGTCATCGGTACCCGGTGCGAACTGGGCGGCTGCGCTTTGAGCAGCTCGTACTGGTCGGGAACCTCCAAAAGCTCGGCCGTTACGCGCAGGCTCTTGTCCTTCATGCGGTCTTCGACCGATTTGAAGAACTGATTGTCCGAGAACATCTGTTGCGCATAGCCAACAGCCTCGGGATCGAGCGTGGCCGCGACCGCGTATAAAGCCGAACCATCCCACGACACGCGCTCGCCGTAGGTCACTTCTCCCGGATAATGAGCATCGCGCCAACCGATGATTGTCTCGGCGCGCATCGCTCGGTTGCCATCCGCATCGAGCATCGGATATCGGAAGACAGCGCGCGTGTGCGCGATCTTCTCCAACTGGCTCGCTATTGTTTTGTCGCCCGGCTGACCGGGATCGGGTCGTGTGGCGTCGTAAATCTGCGTCACCCAGTCCAACACTTCGCCGTAGTAGCCGACGAACCCCAGTTCCTTTGTCAGCCCCTTGTCCGTAAGCTGATAGTAGTTGTCACCCACGGGCTTCGCGGGGCCGTTGTCGGTGTCGCTGCCCAACCACGGCTGCAAGCCGACCGACTCGTAGAGATAATGGCGCACGTCCGGTTCTGTCAGCGCCTTGGCGGGTTCCAGAACCGCGATGCCACGATTTGCCAGGTATATGTACAAATCGGTGATCATCGATTGGTTGGTGTACAGCCGGCGGTGACGACGGTGCCAATCACGGCTCGCCTGAAGCATTGCGGAGAACCCGTCACGGCGTTTCACTTTGCCGCCCACACCATCGTTGATGTCCTCATCGAGATGGGGCGTCAACGGTCCAATCAGCAGCCGCACCACGTCACCCGATGGTCCAAGCCCAAACCAGTCCGGATTTGGAGTCGCTGGATCCGATTCGGCCAGTCGCGGATTCTGGCGGTAAGCGACATAGATATGGTCGAGTCCGTCGATCACCTTCTCGATCATGCGCTGATTGTGCCAAGCGGCCGACCACTTCACGTGGTATGCTCTGGCGAGAAACTGCATTTGCATTTGGGTCAACGGCTTGTCCGCGGCCAACAACCCGTTGATCTCGTGGTTGATTCGGAGTTTCAGTTGATCGAGCACTTCCGGCCCGGGCTCCTTGCGGACCGGCGGATCGCCCGGAACCTTGCCCTGTTTCTCGTCGGCGGGAGGGACGAAGAAAGCATCCGTGTGAGTATACAGACGGTACAAGCCACGGGTTGGTTCCGTCATTGGTTTCTGATATTGGGCGAATGCAGTTCCGTATGGCCAGATCCGGCCGATGCTGCGGACCTCAAAATGCAGATTGGTCCGCCCCTTGGTCATCGACACTGGCAACGGCGACGTGTTGTAGAAGAAACGACCATTGTACCCCGGCGCATCGCTGTCACTGCCGAAATCGAGCAGGTCGACGTCGCCGAGGTGACGATAACCAATCTGTTTGCCTTCGCAGAACAGGATCAGGCGGTTCGAGTTGGTGTCCGAGCCCCACAGACGAATTGTCACGTAGGTCGGCTTGTCCGGGTCGACATTGAGAAGAAACGATATGTGTCCGCCTTCCCAGCTTTCTGTTTTGGATGGGAGAAGCCGACGCGCCGGCTCATCCAAGCCTCCTTTGATGACATCACAGGCGTCGCACTGCACTTGATGTTGCTGTTCGGAATCGCGGTTGCCGAACACAAGCGTGTCCATGAGTCCGCCAGCTTTCGCGGAAGGTAATGCCAAAAGAAACACGGAGGTATAGATGAGGAACAGTGGACAGGTCTTCACGGATGATCCTCCGCCGAGTCCTCCGTCCGGACCACGCGACCATCCTTGCTCTCGGTGACATCCACCGAGACGTCGTTGCCATCCAAGTCGTGAATGTTGATTTCCTGAATGCGTCCATCGGCCAGTTCCACTCGCAGGCGATCCGCGCTGGTGGCTTCGGCAGACCCAATCACCGGCGAGTTCTCGTATGGCTCAATCACCGTAAGCAGTCGGGCTTCAGTCCCGTTGATGCGGATTGCATACGCCTTGCGCCGTTGGCTTTCGTCACCGGGCGGATAGTCGCTGCCCAGCGTCGCTTTGAAGCGCGCGGCCCCACGCCCGCTGAGATCAACCCGCACAAATGCCGGCTGCTTGCCATCGGCTGGTTGACCCGGCGTCGCCGTCTTGTATTCCGTCCCGACGATCTTGATTGGTCCTCCAAAATAATCCTGCCCGGACTGCTTGGGCTGTTCCACGTTTACGAACGTGGGGGCGAACTCCGATAGAGGAATCTCTTTGCCGTCGGCCATCACAATTCGCGCATTCGCCCAGAACACCGTCGGCTTCCGTGACAGCTCGACCTTCGTCTCCAGCTCGAGTTGTTTGACGCCTGCAACCGACACATCAATGTCAGCTTTCCCCAGAATCCATGCGCCAAATCTGCCCTCGGACAAAACCTTTCCGTCCCCGCGCACCGTGTAGAACAAGCGCTTCTCGACTTCATGATCCTCGGGAACCGTGCCAATCATGATCTCCTGCGATTTTGGCCAAAGAGTGTGAACATCGAGTTTGAGCACGCCATTCTCGCTGGCCAGCGCGCGGGTGCCTTCGTTGTCGGCGCCCGGCCCCCACCGCATTTCGAACCGGCTGACCGCCGGGGCATTCGCCGAGTACCAATCGCAGTCCGTCACAAATTGCGCGCCGCCGACCGGATCGGGATTCCACTGGGCATCATGCCGCAGGAACTTCTTGCCGGGCGCCTCCAGCCCCCGAAATCCTTTCATCTGAAGCAGACTCTCGAAGACGTGGGGCCGCGTGCCCTTCACATAATCCGCCAGCACCACGTAATCATCCGTCACCACCAAAAGGCGGCGCTGAAGGATTGGCTCGGTGAAATCCGTGAGGGTTCCATACTGCGGCGCGTTCGTGGGGATGGGGACATAGCGGCCCTCGCGCCACGTCTTTTCTTCAAAGGTCTTGACCGGCACGTAATCGTACACCATTCCTCCGTAGGGGGGATTCGACCAGCGAGTAGTTGTCTCGACCGCGGCGGCCTGCATCAGCTTTCCGGTGTGAAACAACAGGCGATTGCCCGGAGAGGCTTCCTGCATCTTCCGATCCACGACAACCATGTTGTGGGCGATGGACGTCTGCGTGTAGAACTTGTACATGAACGGCTCGTAGCCGTACCACACCATCTCGGGATTGTAGAAGCTGCGCCCGTACCGCATCAGCGAGAGCAGGTCGGTGCGGTCGAAATGGCCGTGCGCCCAGCCGTGCGTCCCGTAGTGCAACACCGCCTGAATCTGCTCGCGAATCGGCCGGTTCTCGGTCTGCGACCGCAACATAACCAAACCAACGTTGTCCGCGAAGGCGGAGTTGCGAAACTGCTCTGGCGTTTCCGCCGGCAACTCCGGCACGCCGTAGAGCAGGTCACGTTTTCCGTCGCCGCGTTTGATAACGGCGGCATAGGCCGGATCGCGAAACAGGAAGTAGGCAATCTCGAACGGCTGTCCCCCCACTTCGGTGCGGTTTCCCGACACCCGATTCTCCGTTGAATCGTTCACGCCGAACATGACCCCGCGGTAGTCGAGGAACGGCAACAAACTGTTCCACAAATCCGTGATCTGCCGGTAGGGACGATGAATGGGGCCCCAGATCTCGTTGCACATCCCAAAGGGTCGGTCGGTCCCGGCTCCTCCGCGCCCGCCCGAGAGTTCGGACGAGAGCATCACCTTGGGCGAGTAATTTGCTGGAACCCACATATCTCTGAAGTTGATGCCCCATGGCTGCATGGCCAGCGCCACCTGCGAGAACTCGCTGGCGCACCAGACGTTGTAACTGATCGAGCACTCATACCACCAACCGTCATCCATCGTTCCCTTGGCCAATTGGTCGACCACCCCGGCGGGTCCGGAAAAAAAGCGCTCGGCCGCTGCCAGGTCCTGCAGCGCCAGCGCGCAATACAACGCGCCACACATTTCCGAGAGATTCCAATTGTTGATGGGGCCGTTGAGGCTCGCCTGATTGAGGGTCTCCATGAGCATTCGAAACATCCGTTCAATCTGCTGTCGATCGGACTCGCTCAGCACGTCGGCATCAAGGATCATATCGTAGACCATTGCGACGTGCTGGAAGAAATGGCCCTCTTGAACCAGGCTCTGATTGCAGGCGCGCAGGGTTTTCGGGTAACCCTCATTTGGATCGGACAATCGCCGCAAAAACTCGGCGGCTTTCTCCGCGTACTGTTTGTTTCCCGTGAGCTGCCAGGCAATTCCGCACGCCATCAGGTCGTTCTCGTTTGGGGTACGAAACAGAAACGGTCCCATCGTGTCGTCCGGGTCATTATTCGGCGGTCGGGCAACCTCGGGCACGTTCCATCGTTCCGCCCGCCGCACGTAATCGTCCTGCGCGGCCTTCGCCCAATCGTACTTCCGCGCCTTTTCGCGAACTTCCCGCCAGCGATCAGCCGTATGGAGAATGTTCGGATGCGGAAGCGCTGCGGCGGTGACGAACGTCAACGTGCCAGCGGCAGACGCGTTTCCATTGGCGATGGCCTGCAGTACCTGGTTTTCGTGGCCTCCCGCTGGGATGGACGAAGGCACGCTGACACGTACGATGCACGGCTTGCTCTCCCCGGGAGCCAGCCATAACTCTGACGGCTCCGCCGACGCGGTCATGGCTGTCCAGCCGTAGTGCATGAACGACAATCTCGCTGATTGGGGTTCATCCGTGCAATTGCCTACCGTCACTTGGTACTCGACATTTCCCCCCGTCGGCACCGATTTGCCCCGCACTTCGGCCTGGAGCGACACGACGGGCGCCTTGATCAGCCGGACATTCTTGATTTCGATCCGGCCCGTCTTCTGGTTGCCGGAGAATCGAGCCTTAAGCCGCAGTTCTTTGACAAATCGCAGATACGCCGTTCGCGCCTGTTCGGCGGCAAAGGCCGACCACGGAAGTGTTACCGAGTGCCAACCCGAGCCGCGCACGACCACGCTCGCCCCAACATCTCCCTGGGTCCGATCCGTCGGACAAATCAGCGCCTGGAGTTCAACCGGTTGGTCGTCGGAGAGGTGAACCTGCAGTCGCACTCCGTAGAAATCGCGCCAGTCGGCCGTGCTATCGTTCTCGATGCGAAAACCATGTTTGTACCAGCCGCGTGGCCCGTCCGGGTAGCGAAAGACCGCTTCACCGGGGACACTCAGGGTCGCAGTCTCATCGTTGGCGGTGAGCCCCAAGCCGCTCCATCCGCCAAGTTTCGCGTCACCCAACGGCTGCATCAGCGCACCCAGGCATGTGCCTGGAATTGCGATCACAACGCTGATGAAACAGACCCATCCTCCAAAATTCATTCGTCTCGATATCGAAGTCATGCTAACCAAGCCCAATCCCCACCACATGCGTGACACGGCTAGTAATACGTGTCATCGTACAGATCGCCCCGCGCCTAGTTACGGTACCAGGACCCGCACACGATAGTACCTGGACGGTTCGTTGGTCACCCCGCCGCTGTCGACCATGTTGGTGACCACTCCCAGTCCGTTGCCCCCGCTCAAGATGTTGGTTTGACCGGTGCTGGTGAAGTTGTTCGAATAACTGCCGTCGCCTGCCCCAATCGTGAACTCCAGAACGTTTGTCCGCGAAGCGATTCCCGGCGACCACGTATTGTCGCCATTGGCACCGAGATAGGTCACCGTCACATTGCTGCCGGCGGATGTGATGCTGATGACGTGCACGTATGCCGCCGTGTTGGTAGGATTGAAACCTGCCAGAAATTGGTTGGTGTTGCTCATCCCTTTGCCCAACGGATCGGCATTGGCCGCAGCCTGGGGACAGTTGGTGCAACCGAAGTATTGCAGTTGCCACGATTGGTAGGCTGTCAACACCCCAACGCAATTCGGTTGAGCATTGGTGCTGACCCCGCCGGCCCCACTGACAACAAGTGTCACAGTGTAACTGCCCGCGGCGTACACATGGCTCACACTGGTGGCGGTGGTGTTGGTCGTGCTGCCATCCCCGAAATTCCAGAACCGGTTGGAGATGATGCCAGTTGAGGCGTCGGTGAACAACACCGTGAGCGGCTCGAACCCGGTGGAGGGACCGACAGAAAAACTCGCGACCGGTGCCGAGGGCGTAAGCCTGAAGACAGTACCATTGGCACTGGCCCCCGAGCCGGAGCCTTCCGTCGTTCCATAGAAATAGCCGTCGACACCCTGAACCAACAGAGCAGAGGAATTGGCGCCATCCACGCCGTTGGTAAACAACCACAGCGTCATCAGGCTGCCGTTGGTCGCAATCTGGAATACGGTGCCGTATCCGCCGTCTCCGCCGCTCTCGGTTGTCCCGTAGAGATTGCCATCGCTCCCCTGGACCAGCCCGGCATAGGGGTTGGCTCCATCGCCGCAACCAACAAACGACCAAAGACTCGTCAGGCTGCCGCTCGCGCTGATCCGAAATACGGTGCCATAAGCGCTCGATCCCGATCCGGATCCCGAGGTCGTCCCGTAGAAATTCCCATCGCTGCCCTGCACGAGTGGCGCGTAGGGGGTGGCCCCGTCCACGCCGTTGGTGAACGACCAGAGCGCTGTCAGGCTGCCGCTGGAGCTGATCCGAAATACGGTGCCATAAGCGCTCGATCCCGATCCGGATCCCGAGGTCGTCCCGTAGAAATTCCCATCGCTGCCCTGCACGAGTGGCGCGTAGGGGGTGGCCCCGTCCACGCCGTTGGTGAACGACCAGAGCGCTGTCAGGCTGCCGCTGGAGCTGATCCGAAATACGGTGCCATAGGCGCTCGATCCCGAGCCGGACCCCAAAGTCGTCCCGTAGAAATTGCTGTCGCTGCCTTGAACCAACCCGGCATAGGGAAACGCCCCATCACTGCCACCGCTAAACGACCAGAGGTTTGTCAGGCTGCCGTTCGCAGTGATCCGAAATACAGTGCCATAAGCGCTCGATCCCGAGCCGGACCCGTAGGTCGTCCCATAGAAATTGCTGTCGCTGCCTTGAACCAGCCCCGCATAGGGGTACGCCCCGTCACTGCCACCGCTAAACGACCAGAGGTTTGTCAGGCTGCCGTTCGCAGTGATCCGAAATACGGTGCCGTAGCCATTCGCACCACCGCCGCTGACGGTCGTCCCGTAGAAATTGCCGTCGCTGCCTTGAACCAGCCCGGCATAGGGAACCGCCCCGTCGCTCCCGCCGCTAAACGACCTGAGGTTTGTGAGGCCACCATTGGTTTGGATCGCAGAAAAGATCAGTGAGAAATTGGCCACCAAGCTCTGGTTCGTTGTCGCCGTGAAGCTGTAACAGGCCGTGGTACTGACCACCTTGCTGTGTTGGTCGGTCCAGTCCACAAAACTGTAGCAGCCGTTCGGGGTCGCGCACACCGTGACGTTGGAGCCACAGACCACGGTCCCAGTGCCGCTGATCGAACCGCCTGCCAGCGGGGAACTGGTCGCGCTAATGGTGTTTGAGGTCGGTGCAAACCACGCCACCAACGTCTCGTTGCTCGTCACCGCAATCGTGTAACAGCGCGAGGTACTGACCACATTACTGTTCTGGTCCGTCCAGTTCACAAAGTTATAGCACGCGTTGGCTGTCGCGCAGACCGTCACGTTCGACCCGCAGGGGATTGTCCCGCCACCGCTGGTCGTGCCGCCCCCAGATGGCTGGCTGATTGTGGTAATCGTGTTGGAAGAAACAACACTGAAGTTGGCCACCAAGCTCCGGTTGGTGGTGACGGTAAAGCCATAGTTGGTGGCCATGCTGACCGCCGATCCGTTTTCTGTCCAGTCGACAAAAGCGTAGCAAGCATTCGGAGTGGCAGTCACTGTCGCCGTGGACCCATTCGTGTAGATGCCGCCCCCACCAGTGGTGCCGCCGACCGAAGGCGATGAACTCGTGCTAATCGAGTTGGTCAGCCCCGTGGTAATGCAGTTGGCCACCGTGTCTGTACCGGAGCCGCCCGCGCCATTGACGATCTCCGTCACGTTGAAAGCACCGGCCGTGTTGTAGGTGTGGACCACGCCGCCTGTGGCCAGATTGGTCGTGCCGCCATCCCCAAAAGACCAGTACCAGTTGGTGATGCTGCCGCTCGACTTGTCGGTAAACGTCACCGCCAGGGGCGCGACTCCACTGGTCGGCGCTGCCGTGAAACTGGCCACCGGAGCGGCGCTCCAGCCCGGTACACTCACGTTGTCGAAGGTGGAAACATTCAACGAGTACGTGAGGCGGGAGCAAACCTCAAGGCCCACCAGAATCGTGTTATTGAGTGAGCTGAACGTGGTTGATCCGACCTGCGTCCACGTCGTCCCGTTGGTGGAAGAGAAACCGATGATCGTGTTTCCCGTGCGCTCCAGACGGTACCACTGGGGCAGCTTTGTTGCGTCCGCACCGAATGTCCCGGCAGAGCCACCGCCGGTCGAAGAGCGATAACCAAAGAGGTTGGTGGCAACATCCGCTGGTGTTGACCCTACCAGTACTTGCGACGACTGTCGCGTCATTTCCGCAGCCCGGGAATTATTGTTCGTGGTTTCGCGCATCATCAGACCCACCTGGTCGATGGTTCCTCCCTGAATTTCGCTGCTGAGACGCGCGGTGAGTGTGCCATTCCCCGTCATATTGAGATAGGTAAAGTGAAATATGTCGCAATTGTACCCGAAGGAAAGGTTAAGTCCTTGTCCCGCGCCTCTGACTGTGAACACAGCGTTGGAATAGACGGCGTTGCCGACCGTGCCGACCGCGCCAACATCCTGATCCAACCACGGCGTGGGCAAGGACGGCAGTGTGGTCGTCGACACTTGTGCGGAGTTAGTGCTTTCACCAATGCCGTTGGTCGCTGACACGACGTAATAATACAGAGTACCAGCGGCCAAGACGTTATCGGCATAGCTCGCGAACGTCTGGACATTGGCGACGTTGGCGTACGACCCGCCGTTGGTAAGGGAGCGTTTGACGTTGTAACTCCTCGCCCCGGAACTGTTTGTCCACGAAAGCCCGATTTGACTGGCAGACAACGCCGTTGCCACAAGATTAGTTGGGGTCGATGGCACCACGTTGGTGGGCATGGCAATGTCCAGACCCGAGCCCATGGTTTCCCCGGCTCCGTTCACCGCAGAAACGACGTAGTAGTACGTCGTCCCGTTCGATGCCGTTGTGTCGGTGTAGCTGGTGGTCACCACATTCGAGGCGATAGTCGTGCAGGGCCCACCCCTGGCAGTCGCGCGCTTGACATTGTAGCTCGTCGCCCCAGAACTGGCTGACCAACTCAAGCTGACTTGCGCGTTGCCCGGCGTCGCCGTCAAGCCGATGGGCGTCAGTGGCAGACCCGACGTGCGCGTCGGCAACGAGAACAGTAACGTGCCGAAGCCGGGATGATCGGTACACTGGTTGATCGTCATCGCGTTTTCAGGTCGGATCGTGCTGGCCATGGTCGCCGTCCAGATCGGATTGGTGATCCCCATGCGGTTGTAGTAATGGTTCCACACCATCTCGTAAATGGGGCGGAAGAAGGTGCTCGCGTATGTCGCGATGCTGCCCTTGGCCGTGCCGTCGCATGCCGTCCACGAACTGAACGGTACATTCGTGACCAGCAGCCATTTCGCTTGGTATTCAAAGCCCGTGAACACGCGATCAATGCCGTAGCTGTACAAATCCAGCCCCTGCTTCCAAGCAATCTCGGCGTTTTCGGCCAGAAGGCCAATGCCAAGTTGGGAGTGATCGAGGTCGCGACTGGTTTCGTAGTTCCAGCCCTGCGCCTGAATGTAATTGGTCACAGCGCCGCTGCAATCAACCGCCGGGCCGTATTTGAACGCGTTCACCGCCGAATCGAACATTGCCTCATTATCAAGAAAGATGCCGAGGGACATAACGAACTCCATGCTGCTGCTGCTCCAGCCCCCGTCACCGGAAAAATCCTTGCAGATCGGATAGAAAACATTGAGCATCATCGTGCCGAACCGATTGTAATTGGTCCAGCCGGAGCCGGTATAGCGGAGGATTTCGGCAGAGTTGATGAGCTTGGTCCCGTCGAGCGCGGCCAACAACCGCACGTCAGTGCCAGTTAGGTTTGTCAACAACCCGGACCAACCATCCAAGATTTGGATGGCTTTGTTCGCATACGCCTGGTTGCCCGTGATATACCATCGCAGCGCAAGATCATACGCCGCGACGCTGTTTTGATCCAGCGCGGTTCGATTCACGTCAGGATTTCGTCCAGCAGTCGCAAAACCGAACGGACCGCTTCCACCGTAGCTGGATTGGGAGAATTCATTGGTGGAGAACACATAATACCCGCTGGCCCAAGGCTGGGTATTTGACGCCACCATGCTCTTCATGCGGTCCAGATCCGCCTGGCTATGGTAAATCCCGGGATGAATGAAGTCGGCCCGCACGGGCCGACTGGCCGCCGTGAGCCAGAGCAACCAGAACACTCCGACGACAACGAAGCGGCTGGTGACGTCGTCTTGCGAAACCCTCATCGGTTTCAGCTCCCATCGTTGCTACGGTACCAACACCCGCACACGATAATACCTCGAGGGTTCATTGGTCGCCCCGCCGCTGTCCACCATGTTCGTGACCACTCCCAGTCCGCCGCCTCCGCTCAAGATGTTGGTTTGACCGGTGCTGGCGAAGTTGTTCGAATAGCTGCCGTCGCCCGCGCCGGCGGTGAACTCCAAGACGTTCGTGCGCGAGGCGATTCCGGGCGACCACGTATTGTCGCCATTGGCACCGAGATAGGTCACCGTTACATTGGTACCGTCCGACGCGACGTCGACAATATACAGATACGCCGCGCCATTGGTTGGATTGAACCCAGCCAGGAACTGGTTGGTGTTGCTCATCCCTTTGCCCAACGGATCCGCATTCGGACTCGCCTGAGAACAAGCGGTGCAGCCGAAATACTGGAGCTGCCACGATTGAAATGCGCTCAACGGCGTTGCGCTGACCTGAAAGGAGTTCGTGCTTTCGCCAAACGTATTCGTCGCAGTGACTACATAGTAATACGTCGTTCCGTCGCTGAGGCCGGTGTTGGTGAACACCACGCTGCTCACGCTGGCAATCGTCGCATACGACCCGCCGTTGATCGGGGAGCTTTTCACGTTGTAGCCGGTGGCATTCGTCACCGCGGACCAACTCAAGGCGACCTGTGAATCGCCGGCGGCGGCCGTCAGGTTAGCTGGCGCCGCAGGGGGGGAACCGGGTGTGGCGCTGACCACGGTGGAATTGGAACTTTCGCCGGCCAGGTCTAGGGCCGAAACCACGTAGTAATACGTTGTCCCGTTGCTCAGACCCGTGTTGGTAAAGACCAAGCTCGTCGTGTTCGCAGCAATAATCGCATACGTGCCATTGCTGATTGTTGCACTCTTCACATTATAGCCGGTCGCGCCCGAACTGGCGGACCAACTCAATGCCACCTGTTGGTTGCCACCAACGGCCGACAAGCCGGTGGGGGCCGCCGGCGCCGACCAACCCGGTGTGACGGTGACGTTATCGAACGTGGAAACGTCCAGTTGCGCGGTGTTACGCGAGCACACGCCCAACCCGGCGACATACGCGCTGGCCATGCTGAATGTCCCGGTCGTTCCCACCTGTGTCCATGTGACGCCGTTGGAGGATATGAAACCGATGAATGAATTCCCGGATCGCTGGAGCTTCAACCACTGCGGCGGCGAGAGCACCGCCGGGCCGTTTGTCCAATTCATGCTGCTCCCCGTGACGGTTCGCGTTGCCAAACGGCTGGTGGCGAGCTGCGTGTCGATGATCACCGCCGCCAACGTGGAATTGGCATTGGTCGTCTCGCGCATTATGATCCCCACTTTGTCCAGCGTGCCGCCATCCTGAATCGTGGCGACGCGGGCGACAATGGTGCAGTTGTTCGTTACGCTCATGTAGGCGAAATTCATCGAATCGGCGGTCCCGCCGATGTCCGAGCCGGCGCCTTCGACCTTGAACGTGGTGCCGTCATAGCTGGCGCCGCCGGCCGTGCCGACGCCGTCGATGTCCACATCCGACCATGGCGACGGCATCCCGGTGCCTGCGCCTGTCTCCATGGAATTGTAATCGCTCTCCCCGCACGAATTACTGCCCGAAACCACATAGAAGTAGTAGCCGTTCTGAACCACCGTCGAATCCGTATAGTTGGTGGTGGTGATGCCCGTGGCAATCGTCGTGTACGGTCCACCCGTGGTCGTGGAGCGTTTGACGGCGTAACTGGTCGATCCCGAGGATGCATTCCAGCTTACGGAAATGTTCGATGCCGTACTGCTGGACACAGCGAGCGAGAGTGGGGGTGTGGGAACAGAGCAACTATTCGTCACCGAATCCAGGTACAACACGACGGTGGATTTCGGACCGACGTCGACCGGTGCGGTCATCACGGCTCCCGAGACAAGATCCGTGGCCGAGGTGAATCCGGATGGAACTTTCAACTGGTAGGTGTTGCTGGCGTCTCGATTGATACCGATGAGGTAGTTGCCGTACCGGCAAGCCCAGAACAACGCTTTGCCGCGAAACGGCATATCGCTTGTCGCATAAGGGTCATTCGGTCCCAGCGGCAGCCGCTCACCCATGTAAGCCTGGGCCGGGTTGTCGGGCGGCACGTAAAAGTTCTGCTCGGGTTTGTCCACGATATTCGGTCTCACGTAGAATGAGACGCTGGACGGGACCTGCGGAATGTTCTCGACCACGCCGTACAAATCATAGTTCGTGGTGCTGTAGTAGAAGCGACCGAGGCCATTGACGCCTGTGCCGGTCTTGGCCTGCCAATATGTCTCCAGCCACAACCGGTTCGAGCCGTGCTTGACCGCCACAATGCCGTCGTCCTCGTCCGCCCAGGCAAAATCCGGCTGGCCCTCAGTCATCGGCAACCGAATGCCACTGTCGGTCGCGGCTTTTACCCCCGAATAATCGCTGAAGACGCCCATGACGTAACGGCCGTCGAAGCTGTTCGCCGCCAGACTGCTGCCGCTGTACCATCTGGTATCGTAGACCAGATTGGTGAAGTACTGATTGTCGTCGTTGATCATCTGTTTGGCATACCCGACCACGTTCGAGTCAAGCGTTGCCGCCGCAGCTTGCATCCCGTGCGACCACCCGGAGCTGTCGCCATAGGCGGGGAAATCGGCAAACTCGACATCCGACTCGTTGGCACCCCGCCAGGCAAGCAGACCGATGTCTTCCATCCAATGGTAGTAGTTGGTCACACTCCCGTGAACGAAGGTCCCCATGTTCGGACGGCGGAACGGCGCGCGCGCCTTGGCCATCTTGACTGCCTGGGTTTGGAACACTGAATTACTGGTCATCCCATAGAAACTGGCGGCAAAATACTGCATCTCGCCATACGAATTCCCCACGTACCCTTGCTCCCGTGACAGGCCCTTGGCCGTGACCTCCGTGTAGTTGGTGCCATACATTAAGGAGCTGCCGCCACCGGCCAAGTCGCTGCCCAGCCACGGCTGCAAGCCAATCGCTTCCAGAAGGTACCGCTGGGCGTTGGTCTCAGTGAAAGCATTCGCGTTCCCGAGATCCTCCAGCCCGCGATTGGCCTTGTAGATGTTCGCATTCGCGATCAATCCCTGGTTCGACAGGTACCAACTGTTCCGGTTGAGCCTCCCGTAATCGCGGCTGGCGACCAACATGGCGCCCCAAGCCTGCCGACGCGTCAGGCTGCCGCCGCCGCTATAATACACCGTCGCATCGACGTTCGTGCCAATTTGGGGAAGCAGGAGATGAATGGCCCATCCCAGGGCCCCGAATCGCCCTCCCCAATTCTCGTTCCCACCGCCTGAACTGACGCTGGTGCTGGGATTGGCATAGTAACCTGACGCGAACGTGTCCAGCGCGGTAATGACCTGGCTCACGAGAGCGGAATTCTGATAGGCGGCGGTTAGATTGGAAATGGAGTAGGCTTCCGCCAGGAGTTCGACGTCCGAACAGATCCAGTTGGTCACCGCTGTGCTCAATCGGCCACTCACATAACTGTTTACACCGGCCGTGAACGTGCCCGAAGCCCCCAAGACCTGACTCTCTGTTGGCACCGAGGGCACGGTGGTGGTCGGCGCCACTCCTTGTGTTTCGCCGGTGGGGATCAGCAGCGGGTCGACGTGCGTGTAGGCCGCATAAATGGCGCGGCTGTTGGTGATCATGGCGAACTGGTAATTGCCACTCGGTGGTCCACCTGATCCGAGTGTATAAATCCGCCCGGCGGAAACGATTTCGACCGTCAAGTTCGTCCGGCCTTGCGTCATCCACAGCGGCAGAAGCGTGGTCGAATAGAAGAAACGCCCGGGCAACGGCGGGAAGCAAGCCGCGGCGTTCAGACCGATGTAATCACCCTCGTGTCGATAGCCGATTTGCCAGTTCGTTGTCGAGCCCGCGTGGAACTGGCTATCGGGAACATACAGGTACAGCCTCCCCATGTTGGAGTCCTGCTCGAGGACGCTGCTCGAGTCTTCCCCACCCCAAAGTTTTATCGAGACGTAATTCCGGCGGAACGAATCCACATTCATCGTGAAGGTCAGGTTGCCGCCATACACGCCGGAAGCGCTGCTGTTGCTGATGCAACGGCGCGCTGTCTGCCCCAACGCTCCGGTCAGCGAAAACGTGTTGTTGGCGACAAGCGAATGGCCGGCCTCGGAACTCGCGTTGCCAAAAACAATCGTGTCCGATTGTTGCGCCGGACATGGCACCAGCCACGCCCATAGGCCACACCCGCACAATGCCATCCTGAGCACCGTCTTCATACCTCTGTTCCCTTCTCTTGCTTGTGTTCTCACCCTAAAACTCTGGTGGCAATTCATTGTTCACGTCGGCCTGCCGGATTTGTTCCAGCGCCGTCTCATTCAACGCCTTCGCATAGACGCGCAAATCGTCGATGCTGCCATTGAACGGCCGATGGTATTTCGTTTGCATCGTGTTCCCGATCACGTCGGGTCGCTGGCTCCGGTCGCCGCGTTCGCCGAGGGCACCGACGGAAACGTTCCGCGTCTTACACAGCGCCTTTTGTACCCGGCCGGATTTGCCACCCTGATAAAAACACACCTCACTCGCTGACTTTTTCCAGACAACCGCGAGGAACACCCAGTCGTTCGGTTGCAGCCACCCTGCGTATGGTCCGTCGTCCCCGCTTTCGAACCAATACAGCGTGCCTTTGGGGATATCCGTCGCCGCGACGCGGAGTACCCACGTGCCGTTCGTCTTGGCAATCAGGTACATCGACGCCAGATCGAACAACGACGCATCGAGCGCCTGCCGTTCGCCGGGTTTGTACCAGCAGGTGATTGTCATTTCCTCCAACCCACGGACCGGCAACAACACGTTCACCAGGGCTACTGGTCCGGAGGCAGGGTCCACGAAGTTCGGCACTTCTCCGACATAGCACCTGTCCGCAGGCTGTCCCGAGACGCCCGAGCCGTCTGGGCCGTATTTCGCCCCGTCGCGCAGCAGCACCTGGTCGGCGGACTCGTTGAACCTTTCGGCGAACAACAGAGCGCTGACCTGTACTTTCACCGCCGCGCGCGCCGTCAGAGTCGTGGCTGAAACCGCGAAGACCGTCACGGCCCTCACAACAAACCATCGCAGCATTTTCATGAAGTGGATCCTGCAACTCTGGTCGCTTCCAATGTGCCTGTGGTCGCTTCCACAGAAATAGTGTCTCGCTGTCGACGGCGGGAAATGCCGTACAGGATCGCTCCCACGCCGAAGATCGTACCGCCGCAAAACACGAAACACATTCGTCCGCGAAGGCTGTTGGGAATCAGTATCAGGAGCAGAATGAACGCACCGTACACCATGCACAGCCCGCCGAGCAGTCTGTAAATCGAAGTCTGCACACCTTCCTCGCCGTGTTTGTCCACGGGCGTGCGCAGGTTTCTAAAGAACATTTCGACGGAGTCTTTGTATTCCTGGGGACTCGACTTGTAAAACAAGCTGGCGAAAAAATACCATCCAGTGCCGATGACCACGGTTCCGAAAGTGGTCGTCGCCAGCATCAGATAGGTTTTTTCGTCGGCGGACAAAGCCGTCTTCCAACCCATAAAATGCTGAAACATCTCCGGTTTGATGAACTGGCCAAGCAGAAACGAAGCCACGCCACCGATCAGCACCGTGCTCCATGCTGACCAACCGGGTGTGCGTTTATAGAACATGCCGAAAATCAACGGCAGCGCGATGGGCATGAGCAGGTTGGCGGCGAATTGGTTCAGCAAATCAAACAAACCGACCGTCCGGAACTTGTTCACCAGAAGCGCGACGATGATGATGATCACGCCGAACGCGAGCGTGCACAATTTGCCGGTGACGAGCAGATGCTTTTCTGACGCATTGGATTTGAACAACGGTTTGTAAAGGCTGCGAACGAAAATACCGACGCCTTTGTTCAAACCCGCGTCCATGTTCGTCACGCTTGCACCCAGCATGGCGCACAGCAGCAAACCCAGCAGCCCTTGCGGCATCACGTCCATCGATACCGCCACGAACGCCGCCTCGTGCGGTTGCCTCAACAACGGGTATTCCGCCGCCAGATTTGGGTGCAGGATCGTCGCCGCCATCGACGGGATGAACCAGATGAACGGCCCGATGAACGAGCCGATCAAAGGAATCAGCACCATCCGTCGCGCGTCCTTGTCACTACGCGCCATCAGATACATGGTGGAGTTCTCGATGTTGTTCGTGTCGGAAAACTTGAACCAGATCATCACCACCGCCCACATGGCGATAAGTGGCATCCGGGCCAGCTCTGTCCAATCAAAGTGCGCGCTCGGAACTTTCTCGATCAGTCCGCTCAACCCGCCAACATCCGGTCGCACCAGCACCAACACCGCCGTCACAATCGCGATCGTCAGCATGAGAAACATCTGCACAAAATCGCTCGCCAGTACCGCCCAGGCGCCGCCCGCAAATGCCACCAGAGTCACCACGATTCCCAACACGATCAGCACGGTGTTCATGTCCACATGAAATACCGACGCCATGAATACCCCGATGGCGTTCAGACCGGCACCCGCGAAAAACAATCGCACCGGAACCATTACCCAGGTGTAGAATTGCTCCGAGAACGGCCCGTAACGCAGCCGCACCGCTTCGATCCACGTGATCACGCGCATTCGGCGGAAGCGCACACACGTGGCGATCATCAGGATTGCCAGCGCGATAACCGAAGCCCAATACACCACCAGCACCAATGTGCCCGTCTCATACACCTTGCCCGCCGCACCCGTGAACGTCCACGCGCTGAAAGTCGCAATCCACGCTGACGTTCCAGTGATCCACCACGGCATCGCCCCGCCACACCGGAAATAATCCGACGTGTCCTTGCTTAATCGGCGGAAGATCACTCCGATGGCCAGGATGAACACGAGGTAAAACCCGATGATAAAATAATCGTAACGGGAGATCATCGACTCATGCCTGATATTGCCATCCCTAGGGTGTTAAAGCCGCGGCTGTTTCGGGGGTGACCACCTGATAATTGAAATCGAACCACTCGCGCGGCGTTTTTGGATTCGCCGGGGCGTCGGGCGCACGTGTCGTGCGAGGGATGATGGCCAGATCAACAATTCTCGCCTCCATGAGCCGTTTGATTTCCTGATCATGATCGCCGTTCGACGCAACGACTACCAGTCTGGAGTTTCCTTTGGACACCCGGTCGGCCTTCATGGCGGGTACTCCAATGAGCGACACCACGGCATCCACGTCGGGATGGCTCTCCAAGATCCGCGCATACACATCCCCCGGCAGGGACAACTGCGAGTCATCCGTCAATGGAACCAACTCGGTGCCCACCACGGTGAGTTTTCCCGCCCGTCTGACCGATTGTCCGAAGATCTGCCGGAGTTTCATCGTTTGTTCGCACATGGCGCAATCTGCCGCCGCGACCACAACAATTCTGCCGTGATTCCCCAACAACTTCCCGGTCTGCTCGACCGCCGCGTCCCCGACTCCCTGCACCATCGAGTCCCCGACCGTGATCGGCTGTCGCTGCGTCTGCACCATCATCACAATCGCCACCGCAAGCATCAGGCCCACAACCACCCCGATCAATTTCTGGTTACTCATAATCTAGTCCATGCCGCGGGTTTCTGTCGGGTCAAATGTTGAAAGATGGTCAACCTGATCCGGTCATCAATCACCCGGGGTGATTGTCCACATTCCTTTGGGGCTGATGAGCGTGCCGCTGCCGATCGTCTGGATCGGCCTCAATGCCTCCACGTGGCCATCCGCAAACAGATAGTTCGATATCGACTTGTTCATATGCAACTCGCCATTCCCCGAGGCCTGGTACCGATACGCTGGGGACGCGAGTTCCGTGCATTGACCGCCGCTCTGCCAATTATTGAACTGGCTGCGTTCCGTGATGTAGATGGTTCCTGAAGGATCCGGGACATCCGAGCTGAGCTTCTTGAATTGGGTGAAGAACCCGGTCGGGCCACCATATACAGGAGCCCACTCGGACATGATTGAGTACGACCGGCGCTTTGCGCCACTGGTACAGCCCGAGTTGGAAATATCGAGGCGCAGCGTGTCTGAAGGGCACGTAAACACGCCACGTCCTCTCGGCGCCGCCATCTTGCTGATTTTTTCCGACCCCATGTATCCTGATAGGTATTCGTCAAAAGTGACGGCACAACTATTATAGTTGTACGAGGTGGGCAGGTAATCGTTCCAGTCGTTCGCGTACATGTAGGCCGCCACGCCCATCTGCTTCAGATTGCTCGCACACGCCGCCATCCGTCCCTTCTCTCGCGCCTGACCCAGCGCTGGTAAGAGCATCGCCGCCAGAATCCCGATGATGGCAATGACGACCAGCAATTCGATCAACGTAAACCCTTGCTTACCCCTTCTCGTCATTCTCCCGTTGATTCCCTGCCGCACGACCATCCAGCCCGATGTCCCTTCGCTCTTGGCCCCGTGGACCGTGGGTTTGTTGCTCCGAGCCAGCCAACAATCCGCATACGAGAAATGGTCAAACTGTGATCTTCGCAAGTTCATCACGTTGAAAAAAGTGTTGGTTTCGTCGGCGCTCAGACCTGATTCAGCGTGCGGCTTTGCTCGTTCGTCCGGTTTATCCCAATAGCTCTGGCGTACGGGTGGCGCAATGCTTGACAATCCACATCTGGCGCACAGGAATAGTCAGCGAGTACAATCCCTTTTTGCATGGCGACCGTCGTCCAGTTCGGAGGCAAGCATTTCCAACTTACTGCTGAAACAGAGCTTATCCATCCCGAAGTGTCAGCACAAGGCCGACTCCTTGCATACTGATGCACCCATCGCGCATCCCCAGACTCAAATCAAGTCGGCATCCTATCATTCAGTATCGGCAAGAACCCTTGCACCCTGGATCGCGCCTGATCGTCACGCACTTCTGCTTCACCACCATGGCACCGGTGTGATCGCTTCGAGGAAGGACAACCATCACCGCAACACGATTTCTCAGGGCGTGACCAACTGATAGTTCGATTGGAACCATTCGGCTGGCGTCGTCGGGTTTTGCGGGGCGCCGGGCGGGCGCGTCGTCAAGGGTACAATGGCGGCATCCACCAGTCGATGATCCAACATGTCACGTGCCTCCTTGTCGTGATCGCCGTCGGTAACAATCGCCAGCACCTTGACAGCCCGATTGGCAACAGGTTCGGTTCCCGGCGCGGGAAAACCCATCAGGGACACAATGACACCCGCATCCGCGTGATCTCGCAATACTTGAGCATACACGTCTGCCGACAGGTGAATCTGACTCTCGCTGATAATATTAACGGTTACGGTTGCCACCGTATGCACCCCCTTCTGGCGGGCAATCTCTCGAAAGGCAGCTTTCAGCTTTTTCGTTTGATTGCAAGCTTCGCAATCCGAAGGTTGAACGACGACAACGCTTGCCCGGTTCGCCGCCAGCTTCCCGACTTCCTGCACAGCGGCTTCACCCACCCCTTGCATCAATTTGTCAGCAAATGACATCGGCGGTTCATGCCATTTTACGAGCAACAACATCGACCCCAGAATCGCGATGGCCGCTACGAAGCCCATGGCCACTTGCTTGTTCATGCTCTCCTTGCTTGTCGAGGCTGAATTTGGTCGCCGAGGTCAGAGCTCATGTTAGATCGGCCTCACTTCTTGCTTGGGTTGACGACCCACAATCCCTTTGGAGCGGCCAAGGTGCCGGAACCGATCGTCGCCAGTGCTGGCAAGGCCTCGACATGACCATCACAAAACAGGAAGTTGTTCAATCCCAAGTGGCGGTTTGCCAGGCCGTTGCAACTGTTGATCTCCGCCCCCGACCAGTCGCCCTGATAGCAGGGACCCGAAGTCTGGTCACGCTCCGTAATCAGGATCGTGCTGCTGGGTTGTGGGATATCGCCTATTTTATAATTGTACTGACCATACCCATTGAACACATTGGCTCCAATGGGGTCATCCAAAGAAAATGTCTTGCTGGCCGTACCCACGCTATTGATCGCATAGGACCTCGGCAACTTATTGATACCGACTGACCCGCAAACACACAAGGCGCCATTCTTTGTGGGGCTCTTGTCGCTTGGGCATACGAGCGTCGGGCGTCGACTGGTGTACAATCCGCCACTACTGGTGACGCCCGTGTTGCCTTGTGCGACACCCAAATAGGTGGCCACCCAGCGGTCCCACGCCCAGCATGAGCCGACTTGAACGCTCAGACGGTCATTCCAATCCCCCGCATATAGAAACTCGGCAACCCCGATCTGTTTTAGATTGGAGACACAGAGAGCACTCTTGCCTTTTTCCCTCGCCTTCGCCAGAGCCGGCAACAACATCGAGGCCAAGATGCCGATAATCGCGATGACCACCAGCAGCTCGATCAATGTGAACCCATCTCCGAGCAAAATCCGGACAAAGTTCCTCTTCATGGGCGATTCCTGTCTGTTAGCATAAAGCTGCTCACAAGCTCCGTCTTCACTTCCTACATCCACTACCGGCCATATACTACGCCAACGCGGCTGCTGCGCCAATAATAACGCCGTGCATACTGATACATGACTACTCCCGCTTACGCGCTGAGTTTTACGCAGATATGTCCACGCCGCCAGTTATCACGATGCCATCGTGAACAGCGCATGAGCTTCTGATAAAGCGATCCGTCTTCGGGTGCCGGCGAGATTGAATGTGTGGCGCTCCACACTCAGCGAATACAGGTTTACGACACGAGTCACGACATCGCCTAAACAACCCCATCGCGACTGCTGCCGAGTGCGCGATTGTCGAATCCGGTCCATGCGCCCACCAGTCTTGAAGCACCAACACGGCACACGATTGTCCTCTCAGCAGCTACAGGCTGAGAGGATCAGAAATGTGGAGAGCGCAGCCGCCGTATTTCACCGAGTCGTGAACGAGGCATTCGTTGTTACCTGTTATGCCTGTTACCGCACGGCTGCGCTCTGTCATTGGGCTACCGCCGTTACGGGAGCAGCACGCGGACACGATAGAACCGTGAGGGTTTGTTCGTCGCGCCGCCGCTGTCCACCATGTTGGTGACCGCTCCCAGCCCGGTTCCGCCACTGAGGATATTGGTCTGACCAGTGCTCACGAAATTGTTCGTGTAGCTGCCGTTGGCCGTGCCTGTCGTAAACTCCAATACGTTCGTGCGCGACGCGACACCCGGTGACCAGGTACTGTCACCGCTGGCGCCCAGATAAGTCACCTTGACGTCCGCGGTGTTCGTCTTGGCGACGCTGATGATATGCAGATTCGCCGTGCTGTTGGTCGGGTTGAAACCCGCCAGGAACTCATTGGTGTTGTTCATGCCATCGCCGTCCGGATCAGCCGTACCGGCCGCGCTCGCGCCGCCGCCAGGGAAGTAGTGGGCCTTCCACGCGGTGTATGAATCCGTCACTCCGGTGACGTGCAGGATCACCGACCCGGCGACGCTCGTATCAATCGTGTACGTCAAGCTGGGGTTCGGCTTCGTCCCCACGAGCAGACCGTTGTTTACCAACGTCCCCGTGTACGTGATCAGCGTGTAGTCGCCAATGCCAAACCCGCCGGCATCGGAGAGGTTAACGATTCCGCCCAACGTGAGGTTACCATGGCCTTCCAGTCGATCACAGGTGCCCGGACTGCCCAAGTCCCAGGCCATGATTGACAGATTCCCTAATACGACGTCATTGCTGGCGACGATCGTACCAATCGAAAAGCCCGGCGAGAGCGCGCCGTTCACCGTCAGCGTGCCGATAATCGAACCGACGCCGCGCAGTGTGGCGTTGTTGTTGATGACCAGACCATCATTAAACGCGTGGAAACCGGTCCCGCCCGCGGCCAATTCCAAGCTTGCCGCATCAACGCCATCGCCCACCGTCAACGTCCCGCTACCGGCGTCGACCGTCGTGCCGCCCGTGTTGAGCGTGCCCGCGTTAAACACAATGGGGTTCCCCGCGATCGCGCGCATGCCGCCGGCTGCCACCTTGCCACCGGTGATAGCCAGGATGTTGTTCGTCGTTGCCGCGCCGTTCGGGCCAACCCACAAGAAACCGACGTTGGTGACGATGCCGCCGGAGCTGACCTGGAGCACGTCATTCGTGCAGGCCTGATCGCCGATGGCCACGTTCGTTGCACCGCCAGCGTCCCACGTCGCGCCATTGCCCGCGACTACCATGGTGTTGCTGGTTCCACCACCGCGGCCAACTTCCCAGTAGGAGTTGATCGCGCTGGTAACTGACGGCGCGCCGGTAAACAACTTGCCGCCGTTTGTGACGATCAGGACGTTCCCCACAGCCTCCGGGCCGTTGCCCCAAATGATTTCGCCGGCGTTGGTGACAATGCCGCCGCTGTTGATGATCATGGTGCCATTGACGCCAGGGGACTGCAGGCGAGCGTCGCCCAAATTCACCGTTGCGCCAGCCAACACCCATACCGTGTTATTGGTGGCGTCACCGACGCCCGTTGCGCCGTAGCCAATTGTGAAGGCGCCGTTGGTCCCGGCATTCCCATTGATACCCATATTCAGCACCGCGTTGGTGATGACCATATTGCAGAACGTACTTCCGACACGTCCGCCGACATCCACGTTGCCACCGAAAGTATTTGGTGAAGAAATGCCGACACCGCCGGAGTTGGGACCGTCATCAAACGTTCCTACGACGACCGAGGCGGGCGCTCCCGCGCTGCCGATCTGCAAGAGGTTGCTGTAGCAACCACTGCCTGCACCGACCATGAGTTCGTGGGCGACAACCAAGCTGGCGCCATTGTTGACAATCAACGAGCAATTCGTGTTGGCCCCGTTATCGGCAATATACACCGAATTGACATTCGTGACGGCTGCGCCCGCGGCAATCGTTACAGTTTCGCCCTGACAGGTGCCGCCGGGCCCCTGGCCAGGCCGCAGGAAACCGCCGCCGCAATCGACCACGGTGTTGGGATCAGTGATTAGTGCCATGTTATTGGCGTTGAGGCTGTCCCCGCCGCCGCCAGGGCTACCGTTGCCGACGTGGAGGGTCACACAGAACAACGTGCTGCCGCCCGCGACAACCAACGAGCCATTCGTTGTCGCACCGCTCTGGCCGACCACCACTTCGCCCATGCAGAACACCTTGGCACCATTGGTAATGATCAGTTGCTCATTGAGGCTCGGCACGTTGTCCCCGATAAAGATCCGGGCCACGTTGGTCAGCACGCCGCCGCTGGTCACCACCATCATGTCGTTCGTGTTAGCCGCCACAGCGGTGCTGCCACTCGAGAAAAAGCCAACTTCAAAATCATTGGATCCGAGATCCCACACCGAGCCACTACCGGTGAGCGTCCCGATGTTGTAAGCGTCCCCGGTGCCCCAGCCAATACCGCTGCCCTGACCGGAGCCGGTATTGGGATTCGTGAGGTACACCTGGCTGCCATTGGTAATGATCAGTGTGTTGTTATTCGCGCCAGCGCCACAGCGACCCGCTATCAGTTTGCCCGCGTAGACAACGACCGGCGCGCCATTGCTGCCGACCTGGAACAGGTTGTTACTGCTGATCGCGCCCGCGCCAATGCCGATGTCTCCATCGACGAACAACTGGGCGCCATTGTTAAGAATCAGGCTGTTGTTGGCACCCGGTCCGTTGTCGCCCGCATAGATTCGCGCGACGTTTGTGACGATCGCACCATCCTTGATCAGCAGCGTGTTATTTGTTGCGCAGCCAGAGGGCAGCCCCGCCCCAAAACCGACTCTCAAATCATTGGAGCCAAGGTCCCACGTTGTGCCAGCGCCCGTGACGATACCCAGATTGTTGAGCGCGCCGCCACCGTTGGCGAATCCGATGCCCGACTGATCTGATACCGCGCCACTACCCGTCGTGTACACCGCGCTGCCGTTCGTGATGATCAGCGTGTTCAGGCCGGCACTCGGCCCGAGGCCGACCTGGATCGGACCGGTCCCGATCGTAACAGGGGCACCGGCGCCGCCAACCTGAAACAGGTTGTTGGACGCACCCTGACCCGAGCCGACCCCAATCATACGGTATGTAAAAAGCTGGCCGCCGTTGTTGACGACGACGTTGTTGCTGTAACCAGGGCCATTGTCGGCAATGAACAATCGGTTCACATTGGTCACCGCGCCGCCCGATGTAATCAGCAGCGTATTGCTGCGGGTATTGCCCGCCGTTATCAACCCGAATCCGACGCGCAGATCGTTGGAGCCAAGATCCCATATGGAACCATTGCCGGTAACAACCCCGACATTGTTGGATGAGAAGCTGCCGGTTCCGATGCCCGCCACGCCGGTGGCCAGAAGCCCACCGTTGGTGACCAGCAACTGACAGGACGACCCGCCATACCCAACCGTAAGTGTGCCAAAGTTGGGGACGTTGGAAAACACGCCGCTGCCGCTGATCGTCAGCGTACCAAGACCAACATTGGATCCGAGATTGGTGCCGAGCACCGCGCATGTCGTCGCCACCGTCCCATTCGTCAGGAAATAACTCCCACGACTACCGAAGCCCAACACAAACGCCGGGGTGTTGGTCGCCGTGGCAGTAATATAATTGGTGGCCACGAGCGTCCCGCTGGCCTGATACACGGTCACCGGGGCTGAGGACGCGGGAGGGTAGCCAATGATGAACGCAGGCGCGCCTGACGTTGGTGCCAGTGTCCAAGTCTGAGCCCGGATATCCAGGGTCACAGTCCCGCCGTTCTTAAACCAGTTGCTCGAGAGAACCGCTGGCGCGGACGGAAAACTAACCGTATAGGCCGTGTTGTTGGTAAAAAAAGTGCCGTCCCCGGTTGCCGGAGCGACCCCGGTGCTCCAGTTACCGCCGTCGTTGAAGTTCCCGCTATTGACGTTCGTCCATGTCAACACGTTGGCTCGCGCCACCACGGCCCCGCCAACAATCACGGCCGTCACCAACAAAACTCCCCGCCACAAAGCTGATCTATTCATGATCCTTACCGCTCCCAACTCAGTTGTTGTAGTTGTTTCAGAAATCTGTCGTCCCACCTCATCGCCCAGCCCTCGGAGCCACTCCGGTACACAGCCTGCCTGCTTCCCGCCTGTTCCACAGCACCATTGCTGCCAGCCGGCCGTCAACACGGCCGGCTGGCAGCCAACCAAACACAATGCTCAGGCAGACCGGCGACTCCGCCGCAGCAGCGCGATCATCAGGGTCACGCCTACGCCCATGAGAGCCATCGTCGACGGCTCCGGAATCACGATCGCAATGTCATCCAGTCCCTGATAGTTGTAGTCGACCGAGTATCCGGCCGGCACGCCCACTACGTTCCCGAATGTCCCGCTCAACGTACCGTAGTCGGCAATCACGTAGGCCGATTCATCCAAGGAAACCGCATTCACGCTGAGGGTCCCGCTGAGGGTCAACAGACCGGTGACATTCACCACGTCTTCAGTCTCGCTGCCCATGCCGAACACGTTGCACTGGTAGGTGCCACCGAGCGTCATACTGCCGTTGTCGGTCAATATGCCAACCTGCGAGTTAAGCGAGGGCGACAGGGTCCCGTTCTCCGTCACATTGCCCGCGCCGCCGTTGACATTGAGAGTCCCACTGCCACGCAGTATCTGCCCGCCATTAACCGTCACGCTGTTGACGTTGGCGATGCCGTTGGCCATCTCCAAGGCGTTATTGCCGCCGCCGCCGACCACAATCGCGCCATTCTGAACCACGCCGCCATTGGCCAGCCGCAGCACGTTGTTGGTGGTCGCGCCAAACGTGCCGCCAACCGTCAGCGTGTGTCCGCCGATGTCCCAGACAGAGCCTGCACCATCAACCGTTACGTTGTTGTTGTTCGCGCTGTTGCCGCGTCCGATCTCCCAGTACGTGCCGGCAGCCGAGCCGTTGGACAATTGACCGCCGTTGGTAACGATGAGGGAATTTCCAGATCCTCCGTTGCCCCAGATGGTCTCGCCAACGTTGGCAACCGTGCCCTGATTGATCACCAGGCTTCCCCCGAATCCGGACGCTTGGAGGCGATTCGTGATGTTGGCAACATTGCCGACCGTCCAGGTGCCGCCGGCCAGCACGCTCACACTGCTATTGGTCGACGTAGCATTACCGCCAACATTGATGTTTCCAGAGGCTTCTATTACCGCCGCGTTGGTGACAATTATGTAGTTGTTCAGCGTGCTCGCGCTGTTCCCGATCGTGATACCGTTACCTGCGGTAAGAGTGCTCGCCGCACCCGCGCCGCCCACCAAGGCGTAGCTGTTGCTGGCGCCGGTCGCCTGACCAACATTGAAGACGCCGTTGTCGAAGAACTGGCCGCCGTTGTTGATGATGATGCCGTTACCGCTTGATGTCCCGGAGTCCGTGATATACATGGCGCTCACGTTCGTCACCACGCCGCCGGCGGTAACTGTCAGGCTGGCGCCAAACGTGGCCGTCCCGCCGGTAAAATTCGCATACGCCTCATGCAACGCCTGGTTGCCCAGATTCCACATGGAACCAGACCCGGTGACCAGCATCGTGGCATTGGTCGACCCGCCGCCGCCGATGTAGCTGTTGCCCGAGCTGAACACCTGGCCGCCGCTATTGATGGTCATGTATGGGTTTACGTCACCGACGTGCTGGCCGACCGCGATCGCACTGCCACTGCTCAGGAAGAGTTTACCGCCATTGCTAACGATGACCCCGTCATTATATCCGGGGTTGTTATCGGCAATGTACACAGTACCCGCGTTGGTGACCACCCCGCCGGAGGTTACCGTCAAGGTGTTGCCGTAGTTGGTGGCGCCAACGCCGATATTGAGAGCCGTGTTGCCCATATTCCAAACCGATCCGGTGTCCGTGACCAGGGCAAAGTTGTTGCTTGTAGCAGTCGAGGAGCCGACGGCCAAGCCGCCACTGGAAATGAACCCGCCGCCGCTAACGATCACCCCGTTCTTAGTGCCGCCGGTGCCCGAAGCAATGCTGACCGTGCCAGCGTTGAACCAAATCTGACCGCCGTTGGTGACGATCAACAGGTTGCCGTATCCGGCTCCGTTGTCAGAGATAAATGCCCTCTGGACGTTGGTCATGACACCACCGCCAGTAACCACAAAGGTGTTGTTGCTGTTGGGCGATCCGCTTCCACCTGCACCCGATCGCAAGGTCCCATTGCCCATGTTCCACAGGGTGCCCGAGGTAACCGTCGCAACGTTGCCGACCGCGAAGCTGGCGGAACCGACGGCCACATTTCCTCCGCCGGTAAAGATGTTGATGTTGGTGACGATCATCTGGTTGTTGTGAGAATTCATGCCGCTGCCAACAATGATGTTGGCACTGCCGGCATTCGCGTTGGTGATAAAGCTGGCCGCTCCCGCGCCGCCCGCGTAGAAGATATTGCCGTTGGCGCCGGAGCCTGACCCCACGTAAACGCCCGATGCAATCGTGGAATTGTTGGCAAAAACCAGCCTGCCGCCATCGTTAATGGCCAAGCTGTTGTTCACGCCGGCGCTGTTGTCCGCGATGAATACCCGAAGGACGTTGGAAACCGCTCCGCCCGAAGTAACGAGGAGCGAGTTGTTACTCTGGCTGCTCCCGCCAAACCCAGCGGCAATCCGCATGTCCACAGCCTGGTTATTCCACACCGATCCGCTGCCGGTCACTACCGCGGAGTTGTTGGAAGCGCCGCCGCCGTAACCAACGTACGAATACCCGGTAACCAGTTTGCCGCCGTTGGTGACGATCACCTGGTTGCCCGCGCTGCCGTTGCCCACCGTGAACGCGCCGTATGAGCTGGCGACGTTGGTGAAGTACGAGTTGGCGCCGCTGATGGTCAGCGCGCCCTGGCCGGTGCTGGCGTTACCCAAGGTGGTAGCTGCTGTCAGCACCGAGCCGTTGGTCAAGACGTAGCTCCCTTGGCCCGCGTCACCAACAATGAAGTTGTTTGTGGGCACCCCGCCGTAAGTGGTATTGGCAATGACCGCGCCACCGTCCTGATAGACCGTCGCGACGCTGCCGGCCGTCTGCCCGACGTCAATCGCGCCGTAGTTGCTACCAAGCACCCATGTGTTAGTCCCTGCCTCCAGCGTCACAGTGCCGCCATTAAACCCAGCGGAGTTAACTTCCGCACCTACGCCAGTACTGAAGTACACCGAATAGTTCATGTAATTGGTGAACGCCAAACTATCCAACTGCGGCGCATCCGAGCCGGGATACACGATGTCCCCAAAGCCCAGGCCGTCATCCCAATTCGCCGGATCCAGATAGTTGCCGCTGCCCAGATTTGTCCACGTCAAACTCTGTTGCGCTTGCACGGTCCTGCTCACCATCATGACCGCCGCAAACATGACCAAAATCCACATCAAGACACTCGACTTCCTCATTGTCGTGATCCCTTCATTTTTGGTAGGTCCACTCGCTTATCCCGTCCCACTTGTCACAAATGCTTTCTCTCGCTAGCACTTTCTCTCGCTGCGTCACCCATCTTATTTGGCGCGGCAAATAGCAGCAAGATCAACGTGATGCATACTGATGCATTTGGCTTCCATTTCCGCTCCGCTTGGCGTATTCTGCTCTCGTTTTTGACAGAGTACGTATGGAACAGACGCCTCCAAAGCCGCGTATTAGTTTGCACGATATTGCCCGGCGACTGAACGTAAGTCAGCCGACCGTCTCGCGCGCGTTGAAAGACGATCCCCGCATTTCCATCGCCACGCGTGAACGGGTGCAACGCGTCGCCCGCGAGATGGGGTACCAGCCCGATCCGATGCTCACGGCACTCGCCCATTACCGCCGCGGAAAAACTCAAACGCCCGTCAGTTCTGCGCTTGCCTGGATCAACCGCTGGACAAAACCGGAGCAACTCCGTCGACACCAGGAATTCGAGTTATACTGGAAAGGCGCGACGCAAGAAGCTGAACGTTGCGGGTATCGGCTTGAGGAGTTTGTCTGCGATGAGCGCTTGCCACTGCCCAGGCTGGAGAAAATTCTTCTGACCCGCAATATCCGTGGCATTCTGATTCCGCCGCATCTTTCCTGCCCCGACTGGGGCGATTTTGATTGGGCCCAGTTTTGCGTAGTCCGATTCGGTCATTCCATCGACACACCTCGCGCCCACCTGGTCACCAGCGACCAACTGACCGACAGTTTGATGGCCTTTCAGCACATCCTGAAAATGGGATACCGGCGGATCGGCTTTGTAGCCGCCGACCAACCGCATATCCGATTCAAGGCCGGCTATTTATTTGCCCAGTTAACTCTCGATCTGAAACAACGGCTTCCGTTGCTGGATTTGACAGACCCCAACTCCGAGGAGGGCAAGCGGCGACTAGCCTCGTGGTTGAAGCAGGTCCAGCCAGACGCGATTCTTACGGATGTCGCCCCTTTGCGAGATATGCTCTCCAAACTTCGTTGGCGCGTGCCCGAGGACGTTGGACTGGCCGCCCTGAGCGTGCTGGATGGAAACGCCGACGCCGGAATTTATCAGAATTCAGCCGAGATTGGGCGGGCGGCGGTGCAATTGGTCATTTCGTTGATCCACCACAATGAACGCGGCGTTCCCGAGGTTTGCCGCGAACTACTTGTCGAAGGTCAATGGGTCGATGGTCAAACGCTGCCAACACGTAATGGCAAACGCTGATGCACCGATCGCAGCTTATACGCAACCACTTACACGATATTATGGCGCCATATATACAGGTGACTTCGACAAACTCGTTGGCCACGTCGCATAACTTGAGCGCGGCCCTGATGGTTATACTGATGCATACACATCACAAGAGTATTATGCGTACTCCATCATGAATCCTCATAACGCGCCAATATACGAGATACGTGCTCGCAGCCTTGTCACAGCGTTCACGCCCCTTCCAATAAGGATTGGAGAGGAGAACTCGCTACTGGTTGATGGCGCAATTAGAAGAAGGACTGATCGCCCGTGATCTCGTTACACCAACGACTAACAACCGCCGCGCAACCAGACCGGGAACGTTCTGAGTCGAAAAGAATTGACGTTACTGCGAACATCCTGTTTTCTACGAGCAGTTGTTTGACGGTGCGAGCGCATTTCTACGTCACATAACCATGAATTCTTACAGTTCATTCTTCACTTGGATCAACACTGATAGGCCGGGCCTCGAACATGTGAGGGCAAAGGCGGACGCCAGGCAATTTGAGGAGGCGGCCGAGGCGCTACTGGCCTATTATCGGACGCGGAAAGGCGTCAATTACTACAACGGTTGGGACAGGCGCGAGTTGAATTCCCAGTATGACACCACCCAGGCCGACCAAATTTGCCAAAATCACATACTGGGCCAGAAACTGCCGCAGGACATTGATTGGCAGGCGGACCCGCACCACGACCCTGAATGGAAGTATTGCCTTCACCGACACGAGTACTTAACCGAATTAGGCCGTGCATATTGGTACACCGGCAACGAGAAGTACACCCTGGCGTTCAAGCGGCTTCTCACCGACTGGATCAAGAAGAATCCGATGCCGGACCTGGAATGGATGCTGAACGTGCCGAGCGAAACGAGCCGGATGCACTTCATGAGGATGGGCAACTGGAGGCCGCTGACACTTGGCATCCGCATGTACACCTCGTTTGTCCCGTGTTTTTATCACTTCCTGCACTCCCCCAACTTCACACCGGATTTTCTCGTTCAGATGCTCACCTCGATGGTGGAACACGCCCGGCATACGCGACTGTATTACACGCGGCATAAGAGCTACTTCAACGTGTCACCCAACTGGGGATTGATGGAGTCGAACGGCCTCGCCCACATGGGCATCTTGTTCCCGGAATTCAAGGAGTCGACGGACTGGCAGGTCGAGGCGATGTCGCGGTTTGAGGAACAGGCGCGGATGCAGGTGCTTCCCGACGGGATGCAAGTCGAGCGCGCCTCGGGCTATCATCTGGTCTGCACGTTCTGCTTTCTGCAGATTCTTGACCTGGCCCTGCGCAACAACATCCGCGTAAGCGACACGTACAAGAAGGTCGCCGAGTCGATGATTGACTGGGTCATGAGTGTGATGAAACCGCACGGCGTCTACCCGATGTTGAAAGACGGCGACGAAAGCGATGTCTTCGGCGTGCGCGCGTCGTATGGGTTGTGGGAGGACATTAACAACCTGAACATGCTCGAAGACGCCAACGATCTGCGCTGGGTGCTCAAGACCGGCGCGCGCTTGTTCGACCGACCGGACATGTTGTCCGTGGCAACACATGGCAAGTCCGGGCACAAACCCAAGATCGGTTCCGTCGCCCTGCGCGAATCCGGCTTCTATACGATGCGGACTGGTTGGGAGCACGACGACCTTTATTCGATATTCACCTGCGGGGAATTGGGCGTAATGGACCAAAGCTGCGTGCACGGCAACGCCGATGCGCTAAGCCTCGACCTATCCGGTTTTGGGGAGACGTTGCTCATCGACCCGGGCCGGTATATGTACGAAGGTCCGTACCGGATTTGGTTTAAATCCACCAAAGCCCATAACACGATCGTCGTGGACGGCCAGGATTCTTCGGAGCTTGCCGACGGATGGATGTTCAAGACCAAGGCGAACAGTACGCTGAACTGCTGGGCCGCGACGGATCAGTTTGACTATGTGGATGGCTGGCATGACGGCTACCAACGACTGAAAGACCCGGTCACGCACCGTCGCCGCATCGTGTTCATCAAACCCTGTTTCTGGCTCGTCCTCGATGAACTAACGGCCGGCGCGCCCCACTTGTACGACCAGTATTTTCATTTCGGCGCTGACGCCGAACTCACCCAGGGTGACAATCTCTCCTTCACGGGCCGGTACAAAAACGGGGCGGGTATCATGATCAGCCCGTTGATCAGCAACGGGCTCAAGGTGGAGACCTATCGCGGCAGCACTGATCCGATCCAAGGCTGGGTTTCGTACGATTACGGAGTCAAGCGGCCGGCCCACGCGCTGAAGTTTTCCAAATCGGACAACCAGACGACGTATTTCGCAACGCTCCTGGTGCCGTTCAAGAATCGACCAAGGGCATACCAGGCAGAGGTTCTCAACGAGAAGGCATACCGCATAACTGATGATGCCGGCTCGCATTTGATTCTATTCTCAGACGGCTCCGAAACCAAGCAGGGTGACTTTGAATTTGACGGTGAAGTGTTATGTGCACGGTTCGACAATCGCGGCAGATTGACAACTTGTTCTGGAGCGCACACTTCACTTATCAACTATAAGGGGAAACGATTACTGGATTCCGTCGGGCGCATGAAAATAGATGCGGGCAACGTGATGTCTTAACGACGGTGAGTTTTTCGCAGCTTGAGGACCTCAGCCCACTTTCCAACATTTCACCACTCATTACAACGAAACGGTTCAGGGGAACACCAGCGTATGTATAACACCAACACAAACGATAAGCAGCGGGACAAATTCATCAACGGGATCATTTCCACAATGTCGCTCGACCAGAAAGTTGGTCAGTGCTTTACGATCCATTGGGGCGGGTCGATGGTTACTCCGTACCTACTGGAGGCGATCGAGCGGCTCCACATCGGGGGCATCCGCGTGACGCCATTCGGTCAGAACTCGAGGCGCGGCAAGCACTATCACCAAGATCTTAGTTACGACTACACCTTTTCCACAGGTTACACACCAATCAAGCAGAACTTGTTCATTCCTGGGTCAGAGGTGTATGTCTCACCCGAGGATTACGCGGAACGGCTGAATCAATTACAGGCAGTAGCCTGCAAACGCAAGCCGGGGATTCCCTTGCACGTGTCTATCGATCAGGAAGGCGACATTAGCCGTGACTACTGCATGGGCGGGATCAACTTATTCCCTTCAGCCATGGGACTAACCGCCACTGGCGATCCGAAGCTAGTCTACGAGGCCTGCAAGGCGGTCGCCACACAACTCAGTGCCATTGGCGCCACGAATATCCACTCGCCCGTGCTGGACGTGAACCTGAATCCAAACAATCCCGAGATTAACATCCGAGCGTACGGTGATGATGCCGAGGTTGTCGCGGAATATGCACTGGCTTCCATTCGAGGATACATGGACGGAGGATTGGTTCCGACGGCCAAACATTTCCCGGGACGGGGCAATTCCGACGTCGATGCGCACTACGCGTTGCCGGAGGTTCCCGGCAACTGGGAACGACTGGAGAGGGTGGAGCTGTTTCCCTATCGCCGTTTAATTGAGAACGGGCTTCCCAGCATTATGCTGGCGCATACAGCGGTGCCTGCAGCCGATCCGAGCATGGAGATTTCGACTGTGTCGCGTAAGATCGTGACCGGACTACTGCGCGAACGGCTGGGATTCAACGGTGTTATTACGACGGACTCCATTACCATGGGTGCGTTGATGAAGAAGTACGGGGTTGCCAAATCCTGCGCGCTGGCGATCAAGGCAGGCTGCGACCTCGTGCTGAACAAGACCGAGGACGAGTTCCGCGACCAGGCATTCTGCGAGTTGAAGCGGTTTGTCGAAGACGGAGAAGTAACGGAGGAACAATTGGACGTAGCGGTGCGACGCATCCTGACGATGAAGTACAATCTGGGGCTACTCCAGCGCCATGGCCAGGTCGATGCAGCGGCAGCCAGCAAGCCGATTCGGGACAAATACATTATCACCACTGCGCGCAAGGTCGCGGAGAAATGCGTGACCGTCTTGCGCGACGAAGAGAAACTGCTTCCCCTCGAGCCGGGCCAGACCGTGATGGTGATTGAGCAACAGGTGCTCGACGGGTATGCCGGATTTGACGTGCACTGCCACAAGAAGATGTTCAACGCCGTCATGTATGAACAGTCGAAAAACATCATCGGCTTGGACACGAAGTTTAAGGCTTCCAAGGAAGACGAAGAGTTCCTGATGCAATATATCGATCAAGCGGATGTGATCGTCGCCACCAATTATTACTGGCGACTCTGTCCGGCCAACAACACGGATCTCATCAGGCAACTGATTGCCAAAGGCAAAAAGGTGATCGTTGTGACCAACTGTCCTTACGAGATGGGGGTCCCGGCGGAAGCCAAGACCGTGATCTGCAATTATTCGGTAACTCCCGAAAGCCTTCGGGCGGCGGCCCGGGTCATCTATGGGAAACTCAAGCCGCAGGGCAAGTGGATGTTGAAACATTACGCCAAACCCGTCCGGTCCAAGGGAGAAACTTCGTTCAAGCTGATGGGGGGCATCACGGCGTCAGGCGAGAACGAGATCACGCAGGTTGTGTTTTAGTGGGAAACACGGAGATTGTGGCGGCGTGTCGCGATTACCAGTGGTGTGAGCTCGGCCATGGACCAGAAGCCAAAGAGTGACGATACATTTCAGGCCAGAGTCGTCTCGCCAGACGGTCACCTGAAAATGACGTTCCTGCACCGGGTTGATGGGGAAAGGCTTCCGCGGATGTTCTACCAGATCGACTTTCAGGAGCGGCCTGTCATTCTTGAATCCGAACTCGATATCCGTTTGGACAACCATCTGTCCGAGTTGGCTCTGGGATTGAAACCGGACACGCGAGAACGATGGTGTGAGAACCTGATCATAAAGGAAGTCCGGGAAACCAGCAATGACTCGGTCTGGCAACCACCATACGGAGAAAAGAGCCGGATATGCGACAACTATCGCCAGACCACGATCCATCTGGTCAAGGACGACAACCCGACCTACGAACTGCATCTGATCATACGGGCCTACAATGAAGGCATCGCGTTCCGGTACTTCTTCCCCGAGGATCCTAAGGCGGTGTATTATCAGATCACGGCCGAGAACACGCAATTCACGCTGCCTCCGGGCACGCAGGCGTACTTCACGAACTGGGCGCAAGGGGCGTACACGTGTCTGCCCTTGAAGGATTGGCCAGATCGGAGCGAGCGACCTCTCACGCTCCAACTGAAGAACGGGCTGTATGTCTGCCTGGCCGAGGCGGAGATGGTGGATTACGCGCGCACCCATTTCGCGCTGAGCCGCGAGAAGCCCGACACCATCGTCACGTCCCTGTACAGCGGGGTGGATCTGATCACGCCGTTCGGTACGCCGTGGCGTGTGGTGATGGTGGCCGAAAAACCGGGAGACCTGATCGAAAACAATCACATCATCCTGAATCTGAATCCTCCCTGCGCCATCGACGACACGAGCTGGATCAAGCCCGGCAAGGTCATTCGTGACATGACCGTCTCAACACGGGGCGCCAAAGCGTGTGTCGATTTTGCCGTGAAACACAAGCTTCAATATGTCGAGATCGATTGGGGATGGTACGGCGTAGAGCGAATCTTCGCTTCGGACGCGCGCAAAGTGGACGTGGATCCCCGGTTGAATCCCAATCGCGACCTCGACCTCCCCGAGGTGATTCGATATGCCAAGGCCAACGATATCGGAATTATCGTTTATGTGAATCAGCGCGCGTTGCTCCGGCAAATCGACGAAATCCTCCCTCTCTATCAGAAATGGGGACTTGCCGGCGTGAAGTTTGGCTTCGTGCAGGTGGGTTCACATCGTTGGACCACGTGGCTGCATGAGGCGGTCAAGAAAGCCGCCGCGCACCGCCTCCTTGTTGACGTTCACGACGAATACCGGCCGACCGGTTTCAGCCGGACGTATCCGAATTTGCTGACGCAGGAGGGCATTCGTGGGAACGAAGAAATGCCCGACGCCACTCACAACACGACGCTGCCGTTCACGCGCTACATCGCCGGAGCCGCCGACTATACGATCTGTTATTACAAGCAGAAAGAGTTGAGCGATTTTCATGGCAAACTGATCAAGACGACCTCAGCGCACCAGTTGGCTCTGGCAGTCGTCTATTATAGTCCTCTCCAATTTCTGTTCTGGTACGATAAGCCGTCGGACTGCCAGGATGAGCCGGAGATCGAGTTCTTCGAGCAAGTCCCGGCCGTTTGGGACGAGACCAGAGTTCTCGCGGGCGAGGTTGGGCAATACATCGCCACCGCCCGTCGCAGCGGCGAAGACTGGTTCGTGGGTATCATCACTAACAATGATGCACGCGAATTGAAGATTCCGTTAGGGTTCCTGCCGTCGAGAACAAAATACATTGCCACCATTTATTCCGACGATCCCTCGATCAATACGCGGACACATGTGAGCGTTAGGGACATCGAACTACACGCCTCACAAACGATTGACGCGAAGTTGTTGCCCTCCGGCGGAATGGCCATCTTATTGAAACCCAGGATCGCAACCTAAATGGGGAATCCTCTCACCGCAGCCATGACAATCCCAAGACATGATAGTTCTCTCGATTTCAAGCCCAAGCACAAATGGTTTCTCGGGTTCGACTCTGACGGGACGGTATTCAACTCGATGGAAATCAAACAGAAGCGCATTTTTCTGCCCCTCGCGGTAGAGCTGTTTGGTCTCCAAGCGGTTGCGAAGGAGTTTCACGAGATCGGGGAATCCATCAACCTGTACTCGGAAACCCGCGGGATTAATCGCTTCCAAGCGATGGCAAGGGCGCTTAATTCTCTGCAACGGCACCCGCAGGTGCGCGCCAAAGGAATCCGACTTCCCGATTTCTCAGCGCTGCAGGATTTCGTGCGTTCCGGTCGCGCGCTTACGACCGCTTCGCTGGCAGATTACAATCGCGAGAAATCAGATCCCTTCCTCGCAAAGGTAATCGCCTGGAGCACGCGCAGTGATGATCAGTACGCGCAAATTACAAAAGAGGAAGGCAACCCTCCTTATCCGCAGATTCGACCGGTGTTGGAGCGCGCGGCCGGTAATGCCGACCTCATGATTGTTTCCGGCACGCCGCGTCGGGCGTTGCTACAGGATTGGGGGGACACAAATCTGTTGCCCTTCATCAACTTCATCGGATGCCAGGAGATGGGAAGCAAAACGGATCAATTGCGATTCGCGGTGAATGGCAACTACGAACCGCACCGGACGTTGATGATCGGCGATGCTCCCGGTGATCTCAAGGCGGCACAAGCGAACCACGTGATGTTTTACCCAATCATGCCCGGCCAGGAAGCGCAGTCTTGGGCTCGTTTTCTGGATGAAGGGTTCGACAGGTTTCTCAGCGAGCGGTACGCTGGCGATTACGAGCGACAACTGGTCGACGAGTTTGTCAGCCGGTTACGAATGGGCCACCCGAAGGAAGCCTAGGAGACCCTCGGCGTGAAAGCCGGGAAGGAGCACTACGCACGTTGCATCAGTGGTGTGGTACAATGGCTCTCTCAATCGTCATATGCCGGCATCTTGAATCCGAAGCGCAAGTGAAACCCGACACGAATACGCGCCTGACAGCAACTCCGTTTGCACTTTCTCAGGTTTGTCTGCAGGACGGGCCTTTCAAGGAACGCGAAGATGTCAATGCACGGTTTCTTCTGACGGTCGACACAGACCGTTTGCTGGCCCGGTTCCGCCAGGAGGCCGGGCTTGCTCCCAAGGCGGAGCCGTACAGAGGATGGGAATCCAAGGAGCTCGGAGGCCATAGCCTTGGGCATTACCTCTCAGCTCTGTCTCTGCTTTACGCGTCGACGGGCAGTTCGCACGCGCTGGAACGCATTCGGTATATCATCGATGAACTCGATGCCTGCCAGACCGCAAACGGTGGCGGCTACGTATTGTCCGTTCCTAGAAGGGTTTTTGAAGATCTTCGGCAGGGCAAAATCAAGGCCTCTGGGGCAAACCTGAATGACTGCTGGGCACCGAACTATACACTCCACAAAATGTTGGCCGGCCTTCGCGACGCTTATCGTCTCGCAGGCAACAACAAGGCGCTCGAAGTGGAACGGAAGTTCGTGGACTGGCTGGCGGACGTCTTGTCCGGGCTCACGGAGGCCCAAATCCAGGAGATGCTCAAGGCGGAACACGGTGGGATGAACGAAGTGTTGGCCGATCTCGCGGCGGACGCCGGCGACGCGCGTTATCTGCGCATAGCGGAGAGAGAGTTCCATCACAAGGCCGTTCTCGACCCGCTCGCCAACGGCGAAGACAACCTGAACGGTCTTCACGGCAACACGCAGATTCCAAAAGTCATTGGCCTCGCCCGCGAGTACGAGATGACATCCAACCCGAAATGCCGCGTTGCAGTGGAGACATTCTGGGACAGCGTGGTGAACCGGCGCTCATTCGCCATGGGCGGGCACGGCGAAAGCGAATACTTTTTCCCACCGGAGCAATTTCCCGAGAAGCTGACGCCGTACACGGCCGAGACTTGCAACACCTACAACATGATCAAGCTCACGGGGCATTTGTTTTCGTGGGAACCGAAGGCGGCCCACATGGATTTTGTGGAGCGCGCGTTGATCAACCACGTGCTCGCCAACATCGGACACCGGCCCGGCGAGTTTGGCTACTTCCTCAGCCTGGCCTCCGTCGGAGTCAAAGCGTTTTCGCCGCCGTTCGACGCGTGGTGGTGCTGCGTAGGGACGGGCATGGAAAACCCGGCCCGATATGGGGAGATGGTGTATTTCCACGGGCCGGACACGCTGTGGGTGAACCTCTTTATGGGCAGCACGCTCGCGTGGGCGGAAAAAGGCGTGAGTTTCAGGCAGGAGACGCGTTTTCCTGAAGAGGATTCGGTGCGTCTCGTATTCACGTGCAAAAGGCCGGTGCCGTTCGCGCTGAAAATCCGTCACCCCTATTGGTGCGAACACCCGAAGGTGAAAATCAATGGCAAAGCGATGACCGTGAAGTCTACGCCGTCTTCATACATGACATTCGAGCGCACTTGGAAGAGCGGCGACACAATACAATTGCGCCTGCCCATGGCGTTGCGTTTGGAGTTTTTGCCACATTCTGATGACAGGATTGTTGCCGTGATGTATGGACCGATCGTGCTGGCGGGCATCGTTCCCGTCGAACCGGGCGTTTCCAATCCGGCAACGCAACGTTTTGCGGATCACCTCGCCGCGAAGAGAAAGTTCGACGCGTTTGCTCCTGTTTTCGTCGGCGCCAGCGCTGCCGACGTGGTGGCGCATCTGCGGCCGACGGGCGGAACGTTTGCCGAGTTCCGCAGCGAAGGAGTCGTCAAGCTCGCGGACCTCACGTTCGAGCCTCTCTATCGGGTCTACGAGGAACCTTATGCCGTCCAGTTTCCGTTGATGACGGCAGCGGAATGGGACCGTCGGGAAGTCGAGCTTCGCGCGGAGCAGGAGCAGCGGGCCCGATGGGAAGCCAACACGCTCGACACGGTCACGCCGGGTTTCCAGCAGTCCGAGATCGAGCACGGAATGCAGTCGGAAAACAGCACGACCGGGGATTTTCTTAATCGGAAGTGGCGGGAGGCGCACAATGGTTGGTTTTCCTATGAGATGGCCGTCGATCCCGCCGCGCCCAACGTCCTCGTTGCCACGTATTGGGGCGGCGAATGGCAATCCCACAACTTTGACATTCTGATCGATGGGCAGAAGATCGGCGCCCAGAAATTGCGCGCAAACAGCCCCGGAGATTTCTTCGAGGAGACTTATCCCATCCCGCTCGTCCTAACGAAGGGCAAATCGAACGTCACCATCCGGTTTCAAGCGCATGCGAACGACACGGCGGGCAGCGTTTACGGATTGCGCACGAGGCGGGACTAATAGGCGCTGCTGTCCGACCGCTGCAACGAATTGACACTGCCGGACGGGTCTCACTGTTTCGTGTCTGCTTTCTGCGATTCCTTGTCCAGCCGAATAACAGGAAACCCATCTCGGCCCAGTTCTTCACCGTATACTCCAGTGCGACGCATCGGTGTGAAACAGTTTTCCTTTTCCTTCTTGAGCAACAACAGATAAAGATCTTCAGGCTTGGGCTGAAAATCGAGACTGAACGAGCATGGCCGGCTGGTGTCCCAATTGTCTGGCGGCGGCCGTTCGTAATAGCGGAACACAAACCTCTTTGTCCCGTTCTCTCCTTTCAGCACGCTCTTGACGACGAACTCCGTTTCATACCCGGCAAGATATTGGGGTGGTGAACAATCCGCCTTGCCGTGGTAGAGCTCGGACCACGTTTTCGTGTCCACGTACCTCCTCTCTGAAAGGGGCCTGGCGATTGCAGCCAAGTCGATTTGATCGGCGGGCAAAACGCCGCAATAGCCAGGATCGGCCTGGCCGTTAATCGGGGCGAAGCGACCGTCAGGCTCTTTCGTCAAGAACAGCAAATAAGCCTCCTTTTTGGCTGGATCAAACGAAACAAGCCATGGACCACTTCGATAAAGTAGTGAGGGATCGCGTTGCCGGTAGTGGTGGAGCACAAAATTCGTAATCGACTGGCTGCCTTTCAACAGTGTCTGGACACGAAATTCCGTTTCCAACCCCACGACGTCGACTGCAGGGGCAATGTTCGCAAGCACTGTGCATTCCGAGGTGTCTTTGGTCGAAAGGGGTTGAGCAATGACGACAAGGTCTGCCTGATCGAACCTCTTTTGGTAGCTCATGGTTTGCACGAACCGTGCGTGAGCCACAAGGGCAAAACTATGGATCAGTAGCACTACAGGAATTGTCTTCATAGGTACATTTGCTCATGCCCCTTTACCGCGTTCCGAAGCGTACGGCCAATCCAAAAGCTCTCGTCTAAACCAGTGCTCCCATATCCACCAGTGTCAATACGGGTCGTGATTTTCCGGGTTAAACTGATAACCAAGCCGAAACTCGATGGTTCCCGCCAATCGTCTCACGACTAGCATTGCCGCACAAGCGGCTTGCTTGATTACTGCTTAATGATGAATTGCCGCACCACCGGGGTGGCGGATTGCAGCTTTGGCTCGACGGTGCGGCCCCATTGCCACGCCACAATCGTAATCGTCAACGGGAATTTTGCACGGGGGGGAATCTTGGTAAGCGTGAGCGTATCACCATCCACTTCCGCAGGGCCTTCGCGAACGTAGAAGTACACCGGCACGTTCGCATCGGATGTGGCATTCAACTTCAGTGTCTTTAGGCCGAGTTTCTGATCGGGGATTGGCGGAAAAGTGATCTGTTGCGCGGCGCCCTCCAGATTGCGCGGCGGCAGGCGCAACACAGCTTGTTGGACTGCGCTCTTGTATTTCGCATCACCGGGATGACTTGCCAGCAACCAGATGTCGCCCATGCGCCGGTCCGCCGGAATACTCGCGCGGTTGAAGCGGACCGCAAATTTGTCCGCGGCCAACTGAACCACGGGACCGCTGATTCGCGAAAGCACGACCGGGCCACCACCGGAGGCGTGGCCGATTGCCACGCCGTTCGTCAACCCGGTCCACTTCGCCGGATTGGTGCCGGCAGGTACTGTGTCGAGGAACGCGCCCGTCAACGTGAACGTGAGGCTGTCGTCGAGCCGCGGCAATTTCAGACGGATTTGTTCGTGTGTGTTAGGTGTTTGATCTACGATCTTCCCGTCCTGAACGAAGCCGACGAGTTGCGGCGCTTTGCCACGCTGAGGATTAAACTTCTCCGTGGCGCGCGCCATCTCACCGTCGAAACACCAAAACGCTTCCCTGACATCGCCCGTGTAGGAGCCAAACGGCGCGGCGACCGCGCGCGGCCCTTCCTCTTTGCGCCAGCGATCCACCAGCCAACCTTTCCGTGGATCCACGGGGACCAACGCTGGCGGACGGTCTGAGGGCGCGTCCGCCGGCAGACGTTGCTCGCAGGCCTTGCGCAGAAACATCGCCAGAAAGCGCACCAGCTCATCGGAGTAGTCAAAATGCCCATGCCCAACGTCGGCCAGCATTGCCACCGGCGTATCCGGATGCTTGGCACGAAATTCCATCGCGGGCGTGAGGCGATCTTCCCACCATTCGTATTCGCCCATGACCATCAGGCCCGGCACGCCCTCGATGCCCCGACTTCCCCAGTCCAGATTTGGACGGCCATTGCCGGTGAGACGGGTGAGAGGCGCATCACCGTGCACGGACAGGATCGCGAGCGTGCGGGCCTGGTTCCAAGCGGCAAAATTCCACGGGTAACTCGCCATGGCTGAGTGTCCCAACGGCGCGACCGGCGCAAACTCAAGTTCGTCATATCCCGATTTGCGCGCCAAGGTCTTCAACATATCGTTGAAGCGTTCGGTGGCCACGTCATTGGTGGCGGCGTTTTGGAAGTAGTCCAGCATCGGCGCAATGAAGATTTCGGCAACACCGAGTTCCGCAAGAGTCTGTCGGAAATCGGGATGTTCCAGAATCCCCTCTTCGATCATGTTGTTCTGTCCGACGACAACGGCTCGCACCCGCCGGCAATTCGGCGGAATCCACAGGAAGGCCATGGGATGCTCGGTCGAATTTGGCAACGTGATGGAATCGATCGGAACCGACCACTGCCATTCAGCCGCACGAGCCCGAGACGCGAATGCACCGAAAACAAATGCGCTGAGCAGAGCTAATGCATATGCGATGCGGTTCATCTGTGGCGTTCACGTAAGTCTGGCCGCAGCCTCCGCGGTGATCTGCCATTTCAACGGTTTACCGGCCACGAAGCGGCGCAGTTCCTCGACCATGCAGCGACCCATTCGGCCGCATTCGGCTCCCAGGGAGCCGGCGATGTGGGGAGTCAGCACAACGTTGGGCAGCGTGAGCAGCGGCGAATCAAGCGCCGGCGGCTCGGGATCCGTCACGTCCAAGACCGCCGTCAGATCGCGCCGTTGACGGAGTACGTCGATCATCTCCTGTTCTCGTATGATCGCTCCTCGAGCCGTGTTAATCAGGGTCCCGCCGCGTTTCATTGAGGCAATATGTCGCCCAGTGACAAGGCCCCGCGTTCCCGTCAGCTTCGGGGTATGAATCGAGACGACGTCCGCGAGCTTGAAAACATCGGGCAGCGAGCACCGTTCGACGCGGAGTTGTCTGGCCTCGTCCGCCGTCAGAAATGGACAGTAGACGATTCGACGGATGTCAAATGGGGCAAGGAGTTCCAGGACCTTTCGAGCGACCACGCCGACGGAAACCAAACCCACCGTGCTCCGGTATCCGCCGGGCACGGAGCGCGTGTGGTCTGCCCACCCCTCCCCTTTACGGGTGGCGACGGCATAGCTCCAGAAACGTTTGAGACTGAGAAGGATGACTCCCAGTGTGTATTCGGCAACCGGGACCGCGTTGGCCGCCGACGCGCTGGTGATAATGATGTTACGCTCCCAAAACGCAGCGCTGGTAATGGGGCGAATTGAGCCGGCCCCGTAAAACACAGCCTGTAGTCTTGGAGACGCCTGCAAAAACGCCTTGTCCATTACCGGCGCCCCCCAACCAGAAAAGATGACGTCGGCGGGGGCCAGGAGCCAGGGTTTGCGGGCGATGGATTCCCGTGTCTGGAGTGGGGCAACGATATCGACCAACTCGGCGATCTCGCGTTGTTCTTCCGCACCATAAACCAACTCGAACGCGCCTTTGTCCAGGATGTACAACCCCTTCAGCCGCTTCCCGTCACGCCCGGCCCCGCGGAAAAACTTCGGGCCTTTGCCACCGAGTGGACGCACCGCCACGCCGCGCACTGTGTGATGTAATTGATTCGCCCGAGCCGCCTTCATCATGGCACCAGTCGAATGCGATAGAACCGGGATGGGGCATTGGTGGCCCCACCGGGATCCGTATAGTTCGTGACCGCCCCGCCCGCGATGGGAAGGACTGTCAGGGAGTTGACAATGTCGACGAAGTTATTGCTGTATCCACCGCTGGCGTCGCCGCCACTGACCTGCACCATGTTGGTGCGCACGCCAGCCGTCGTCCAAGCAACCACAACATCGCTGGTCTCCCGCGCCACGGACAGGATCCGGAACACCGATGCCGGGTTGGTCGGGTCCAACCCTGCCAAAAACTGATTGGTGTTGCTCATGCCCTTGCCAAGCGGATCCGCATTGGCCGCAGCCTGTGGGCAATTGGTGCAATTGAAGTGTTGCATCTGCCATTGCTGGAAGATCGACAGGACATATGCGCTGGCCGCGCCGGAATTCGCGCTCTCGCCACCGGCATTGACCGCCGACACCACATAGTAGTATGTCGTGCCATCGACGACGGTGGTATCGGTGTACGCGGTCGCCACCACGTTCGATGCGATGGTGGTATAGGGCCCGCCGGCAACGGTCGAACGCTTCGCGTTGTAGCCGGTTGCTCCGGATGAGGCGTTCCATTTCAAGCTCACCTGCGAATTGGAGGCAGTTGCTGTAAGACCCGTGGGCGCCGACGGTGGACTGGCCGTCTGACCCCAGAATTCGACATCCGCCACATTGCAATAGCCACTGGCGGGACCGAGATACCGCACGTAGCGGTAGCTGTTGGTGTTGGTAATCGCCTGCACCGTCAAGCTCCCATCGGTCGGAGTAACGCTGATTGTAAACAGAGTCACCGGCGTCGTGAAGGTGGCGTTGGTCGCAGCCTGGAAGACTCCCCCCACCATGCGCGACGCGTACGTGCTCCTTGGGCAATACTTGATCTGCGTGATGGGGTACGCATTGCTCAAGTCCAGCCCGGCCCAATCCCCGCTGGCATCCGGTCCGTCAAAGAAATTGTTGAGGCTGCCGTCAAACACGTTCGTGATCGTATTGCCGCCATTGGCGTACGATCCCGACGTGCCAATGAGGGTGCTGCTCAGTTTCGCGACATTGGTTGCAGTCACGCTGGCTTCGGACGAATTGGTTGTTTCACCGCTGGATGACAGCGCCGAGACCACGTAGTAGTAGGTGGTGTCATTGATCAATCCGCTGTCCGTATAAATCGTGCTGGTTGTATTCGACACAACGATCGAGTATGGCCCGCCACTAACGGTGGCGCGCTTGAGGTTGTAGCCGGTGGCACCGGCCGAACCCCACCATTGCAGGACGACCGATAATCCGTTGTTGACCACGTTTGTTGCCGTCAGCCCGCCGGGAGCGACAACTGATGAGAGGGGGTTCAGCGAATGTGTCAACGTGGTATAGCCCAGTTGGTCATACCCGCCGCTGTTGGGGCCGTAATTGCCGCCGCCACCTTCCGGCCGCACCATGGCCGCGTATTGCGACGTGTACGGCGCGGCGACGCCTTTGAGATTAACCCAGTGGTTGTACCACAGGTCCCAGGTCGGACGGATGTCCCCGAGACTGTTCGTGGAAATCACGGTTTGAATCACCGGGTCGCACGTGTCGTAGCAGACATACGGCACCGGGTTTGTGAGGTTATATTTGGCGAAATACTCGACCAACATCAACGGTTTGTTGTTTTCATACCCAAACAGATCCAGTCCCTGATTCCAGGCAATCTGGCAGAACGCGCCGAGCAACGCGACGTCGAGGCCCGAATGCCCCTGATCGCGCCCTTCCTCCTGACCCTGCCCAACATATCCTGGATGGATATAATCAACGGTCCGATCAATGTTTCCGTTTCCGATCCCGCTTTCGAAATAGGTGATGGCTTCGTTGAATTTATTGCTGTCATCACACACAATGCCAATCGCCAGCATCGAGGTCATGTTGCACAAATCCCAGTTGGCCCAATAATGAGTGGTGCAGGCATTGTTGTGATTGACGAGAAAATTGTGGTTCAGCGGGTAGAACACATTCGTCATCATTTTTTGGAACTGGGCAAAGTTCAGCGGTTGCCAGCCGCTGTAGTTGCGCATCAGTTCTCCGGCACAGGCAAATTCATATCCGTAGAGCCCCGAAGCCAGATACTCGTTAGAATCACCGGAAACATTTGTCAGGGTGGAGGACCAGGCATTCATGATCTGCACCGACTTGTTGGCATAATTGGTGTCGCCGCTGCCGTAGTACCGCAACGCGCACTGATAAGCCGCCGCGATATCGTACATCAAGTCCGGATAGTTCCCACCCGTAGACGTGCGGGTAATGATCGCCTGTGGATCCGGCGTGTAGTTGGTCTGCGCGTGAGAATTCGCAATTAGGATATTCCAACTATCGATCCAGGGATGATTCCCCGCAGCCACATTGGTGGCCATGCGGTTGAGATCGGCGGCCGTCTCCAAAGCGCCGGGATGCACGAACTGGCCGCGTGCGGGCAGGATCGCCACCGTCAGTAGGAACAGAAACGCTATTGGCAAGATCCCTTGAATTCCGTTCTTCAAAGAAGTTGGCTCTCGTTTCATGGCAGCACTCGGGTGGGATGGGATTTGGACGGACTGTCCGTGCCGCCGCCGGAATCCGTGTAGCATGTGACCGCGCCGCCCGCGCCTTGGTCGAACCAACAACTCTCGTCGAGCGCAGGGCTCACCCACCCTTTGGCCATGCCAAGACCCGCGCGCACACGGCGCCCCGCATGGTTATGAATGAAGGCTCGCACGGTAATCATCGAGGCGAGTGCAACTTGCGACAACATATTGGCAGCCCAAAACCTTCCTCGAACGCTTCGCACAGGCCGCCGTGGCCCTATCGAAAGCCCGAGAGCCAGCCAGCGTTGCATCCTTGATTGTACGAGACACATTGTAGATTCCACCGGAAAGAGAAACAAGGCGAAGCCAATGCATACAGGTGCATTATGGCATTTTTCACAATGACGACTGCGCGGATTCTGTCCCATCGGGCCTTGCCAGCAGGCCGCTTTCCCCGGCCTGTTTGCAAGCGATTCATTTCACAGTGATCCACCGAACGCCCATTTACTCGCCTCGCAACGCAAGAGGAGAACGCGCACCAGTATACATGCCGCTCTTGTTGCGCTTGAAACACGCGCCGAATAATTTCCGCCGTTAGCGCGACGACAATTCATCGTATCGGCGCCATAAAGAGGGAGGGCCTGTATGACTTGAACTTATCCGTTGCATAAGGTGACAGATGGAAACAGGAAACCAACAGGATAGTAACCATACCGGAACTGGAATATGAATTCTCACACTCTAAAGTATATCGTGGTGTTTGGACTTAGTGTACTCGTTGGCACCGCGGCCCGTGCCCTGACGGTGAATGTCGCTGTCAACGGCGATATTCAAGGCGCGATCAACGAGGTTGCGGCGGCGGGCGGGGGGACGGTAAACGTCGGGAGCGGCACCGCAACGCTGCAAACGGAACTCGTGATGGCAAACAGTGTGACGCTCAACGGCGCTGGAAATCCCGCGACGACGTGGGATCTGGCCAGCGGCGCCGCTGGTGGCGTGAAATCTCCGAGTAGCGCGTGGAGCAACATCGCACTGACAAACTTCAAAATCTATGGCGCCGGGACATCAGTCGCCCAGGAAGGATGCAACATCGGAGGAGTCGGGAGCAGTAACAATGGCGGGAAGATGAGCAACATCCAAGTGCTCAACACGGGCTACGGCGCCGGGCTTATGGCCTGCAATAATGGCAGCGTGAGCTCCTGCAACTTCCACAACAGCGGCATGAGCAACCTCTACCACGGTTTCTATTTCGGTGGCGGATCGGCGACCGTGATCTCCGGCAACCAAATGAACAATTCGCCGATGGGATCGGGATTGCACGTGAACAACTGGGCGACGATCAACAGCGGTTCGGACAACAACAATACGACCAGCAATAACGGGCAGAACGGCCACAGTTTTACGGCATCGACGAGTGATCCGTTCACCAATTGGACAATCAACAGTTGCACAGCCAATAGTAATGGCTATGCCTACACCACCGGAAGCGAGTACGGTTTCTACCTCGGAGCCGGTTCCGGCACGATTGAGAATTGCACGGCCAGTGGGAATCGCACAGCCAACTACTACACGGGTGCCTTCAAGCAAATCAACAACCATTAAGCAGGGTCTCGCGTAACCCCGGTGGAACCCGGGGCAGCATCGCCCGGGTTCCACTCTCGTTTGCAGCAAAGTCTCCACGGCGATCACGTGACGCAGAAGCGTTCCTCGATCTGGCGGTATTCCATCAGTCTGGTTTTGATGTCCACCGCATTTGTTGCGGGACGTTTCACAGCGCGGGGGCGGCCTGACCAAATCCGGGAGACGGCCACTCCTGCGGAATTCACAAGGTCAGCGGCGGACGAATTGGATGCCAACAGGGCGGCATTAGTGGGGATCGGCTCGGATGGAGATTATCTGGAGGGATTGAAAGCAATCGGCGAGCGGCCGGAGAGTGAGGCCAGTTACGATGACGCGTTGAAATTCCTCCTGAAATGGGTGGGCGTCGATCCTCTGTCCGCGTTGGAGTACGTCCGTGCTCACTACGATCCGAGACATCGGAACGCGTTTCTTTCCAGCTTGCTGGCGGCGTGGGCCGGCAAAGATGCGGCAGCGGCTTGGGCCTGGACGACACAGAATCTGCCTGGCGATCATACCCAGTACGATGCGGTGCTTTCGACCATCGGCAGGAGCGATCCCGAAACCGCCTGGCGGTACGCCACCGAAGCCGCCGATAAAGAAGGGCGGCCCCATGACCAGTCCGTTTATGTCAGCGCGCTCCGGGGAATTATCTACGCCGGCCAGTACGAGCAGGCCGCTGGTTTGATTGCGAATCTGTCGCTGGGGCCGGGCGAAGAAACGTACGACATGACCGGCTTCTTGGCGGGCGAATGGGCCCGTTACGATCCGGCAAAAGCGCTCGCATGGGCGACACAGCTTCCGGGCGATGGCAGCCTGTCCCGTCAACAGGCGTTGGTCAACCTGGGAATATCCTGGGCGCGGAGCGACCCGCAAGCGGTGGCTGACTTTGCGCTGCAACTGCCGCCGGGTGTTACCAGACTGAACCTGCTATCAACGGCGCTTGATTCATGGATCACCGATCATCCAGATCAAGTCGCCACCTGGCTCAACCAGAATCAGCCCAACGGGTTCGATCCTGATTTCAACCTGGTGTTGATGTCACTTGCCTCATCGTCCAAGATCGTTGACGCCAATCATAACTTGGCGATTTGCTGGGCCAACGCCATCGATGACGATGTTGCCCGGATTCAGGCACTGAATCGAATCATGACCCGTTGGATGGCGACAGACGCCATGTCTGCGGAAAGCTACCTTGATACTACCGCGGACTTGTCTCCACAGGACATTGCGCAACTTCGCAGGAATCTCAACATCAGCCATTAGGTGGCACGTTACGCTATTCGAGATAAAACAGGGGTGAACATCACGTGTCCGTAGCAATGAAACATGCGGCGATCAACGCGCTTTTGGTTGTCCTGTCGTTCGGAGCCGGCCATCTGATGGCTCCGCCAAAAGCTCGAAATGATAGCCACAGCGACGCGCTGTTAACGGCGGGAAGATCCAGCGATCAAACGGTAATGAACGCGACAATGCGGGCAGCCCCTGGCAGTCCGACAAATTCAAACGCGCCACTACTGTCGAAAAATGACACCTCAAGAACGGACGAGATCAAGAGTTTGCTATACGGACTCGGTGACGAACTGGCCAGTGAACAGGCTTATGACAAACTGATGCAGCGGTTACTGGCTCTGGCGGCGGTAGATCCGCATGGAGCCGTTGATTATGCGGTGCATCATCTCAAGCCGCCATTTCAAGAGGTGGCGCTGACAAAGGTCCTCGGAGTCTGGGCGGGAAACGATTCGCAATCAGCATGGGATTGGGTGAAGACCAACAAGGCGGACGACTCGTTGCTTGTCGGCACCGTGCTGAACGAGGTGGGGAAAACGCAACCGGACACCGCCTGGCGATTTGCCACGGAGCTTGGGAGCACGATGCCCCAAGAGGCCGCGGGCCTGTATGTCAGCGTCATCAACGGAATGTTGTACGCCGGCAGGTACGAAGATGCCACGCGGCTGTTGGATAGCGCCGTTCTGCCGAAAAATGTGCGGGAATCAGAATATGGTCTCGCTGGTTTTCTGGCCGGTCAATGGGCCGAGTATCAGCCTAATCGGGCGGCTGCATGGGTTCTTACGTTGCCGGAAGGCGGCTCGGCGCGCAGACAAGCGCTGGCCGCTCTCGGTCAGTCGTGGGCCGTTGTTGACCCGGAGGGGGCAGCCAATTTCGCAGCTGAACTTCCGCCGGGCCCCGAACGTGTTTCCATGATGGCATCGGCTGTCGATGCGTGGTTTGCCAAGGATCCCAAACAGGTTGATACGTGGATTGCAATGCTGCCTCAAGGAGCCGATTACGACCAGTTCGCAGCAGCCATTGCTGTGGCGCCGCGGATTATTAACAGCGATCCCGAAGCCTCGGTGCAGTGGGCCATGGCGATTTCCGACGACGAACTGCGAATGCAGAGCCTGAGCAAGGTCTTTGTCCAATGGTTCCAACAAGCTGATGTCGATGCCATGGCCTATCTGACACAGATGCCGCCAGCCATTCAAAGCGAACTCCGTAAGCGAGTAGGGATTGTCAACGGGCCGTGATCCGAATGCGAACATCGCGCCGTGACAAGGACCGCTCTCGCTAGCAGTCTGTTAGGCTGCGCTGCTCTGTTGAAATCCTCACAAATTGGCTGATGGTTGCTCGGGGTGGGAACCGATGAAAGACCAGTCGTTGTTGGGGCTGCGCGATTCTATTCGATCAAGGAAGGCGGTTCGCCAACTGGCGAATCACCTACGTGGCGGCTTGGTGACTACGCATCGGCACCACGTTCGCAGCTTGTTTCGGAGAAATGTTCCACCACACCATGGCGTCCTGGGGAGTGACCAACTCTCGGTAGTGTCGAAAGATCATGGCTGGGGTGTTACCCATTTCTAACGCGACTTTGGCCGCATCCTGACACTGAGCCAACCGGTAGGTCGCGTAGGAATGTCGCAGGCCGTTCTTCGGCCAACGAACGCCGATTTCTCTTGCCAAAACAGACGCCTTGCGCCCAATGCGAGACCAGAGGCAGACTGGTCCGGTTTGTGCCCGATATGGAGCAAGCCACGCTTCAAGGTTGGGCTGAATCGGCACGAGACGGCGCTGTGCGGTCTTGGCCTTCTTTGCCTTCACCTCCACGAACCCTTGATCAAATCGAACATCTTCCCACTCCAGCCGAAGAAGCTCAGCATGCCGCAGGCCTGTGAAGGCCCCGATTGCCAAGAAAGGCACGAGGTTGCCATCCGCTTTGGCGATCAACCTAGCGAGGTCGGCGGGACGGAAAATCTCGATCTCGGTGCCGTTGTCCTTTGCCCGCGGTAGCATGTCGGCTTCGGTGGCCCGATCACGCAACAGATAACCACGCTGGCGGGCAAAGCGCCAGAGTGTTACCACCAAGCCCCGGTAGTTGTTTCGCGAGCGCAAGGAGCCGGGCAGAGACCGCAGCCAATTCTCAAGCTGACCTTGCGTGACCTGTCCCATTGGACCCGAGAAGGCAGCAGCGATGTGCGGTAGCCGCGTGTTCAGGTCTTTGAGGTAGGCCGCACTCACTCCGTCCTGTCGCTTCGCTTCCAGCAACTCATCGGCGACTTGCTTAACCGTCTTGGCAGGCAGCGCCGTGGGATGATGCCGAAGATAGAAATCTACCGCCTCATTCAGGGATGCCTTTTGGAGTTTGGTTCTGGCCTTCGCATACGCCTCGACAGCGTCATGGAGCGTCACGCCGAAAGGGTTGAGCACTTCGAGAGAGCGCGCATAGGAATCGCGGTCGGCACCGGTAAGCATGATGCCCAATGCTTTCTGCCCGTGAATCGCAGTCGCGACTTCCTTGGCGCGGTCAGCGGCTTCATCGCGTGTGGACCGTGATTCTCGCCGACGGCGCCCGTCTTGGTAATAGCTGATGCACCAGCGACCGCTGGAAAGAGCGTAGACAGGGACCTTGACGGAACCAACGCTGACAAGGAAAGAGCGTTTCATAACGATGCAGAGCATACCAAATTTGTCACGGATTTGTCACGAGAAAACCGAGGAGTACAGACCTACAGCGGAAAAGTGGAGCGGGCGATGGGAATCGAACCCACCTCACCAGCTTGGAAGGCTGGCGCATTACCACTATGCTACGCCCGCGTCCGAGCGCCGTCAGCAGTCCGGCGGTTGCGCCGTCAAACTATCCCACCCCACCCCGACCGTCAAGCTCGCTACGCGACACGGCACGGCGCCATGACCGCATCGGGCATCCCGTGAAGGATCTTCTTGTCGGCCGGGCAAACGGTCGCGAGGATGCCGCCCAGTTTCGCGTCGTCACCCGTCACGAAGTAGTACGGACACAGCCGCGTGCGCGCACTGAACTGGCGAAGCTCGTTGGCTTCAAAATCGACGTACTGGGCCTCGAACAGTTTTGATTTCTCAAACCGCTGGAGAATGAACGGGTGCGCCGCGAAATCTTTGAGGGCAAGTTCGATGGCTTCGGCCCATTCGTCCGCCGGCAGATCATGCCCCACATACACGCCGCGGCTACCCCATGCGCGGTCGCTGAAGCCGGAGATCTTCAGGACCAGCTCGCGCTGTTTTTGGGAGAACCTCGCCATCTCGCGCCAATCGTGGATGCCCAACTCGGGAATCACCGCGTGCGGCGGCAGCGGGGTTGGATCGACGATCCATGTGTAGGGAAAGACCTCGCGTAGCGCGGCCAGGGTTTTGTCGCCGAGTTGCTCGCGCCAGAACGCGTGGAGCTGTTCCATCCACAGGAATGCAAACAGCATTTTCTCTTCGAGCTGTGGTTTGAATGGCGGGGTGACGTGCACGTTGCCCTGCGCGGCGGCATCCATGAGTGCCCGCGCATTCGCGATGTTCGGCAGATCGAACAGTTCAAAGAAACGGTAGACGATGGCGGCCTTGTCGAGGCTCGTTAATTCCTCCGGGCGGACAATGCGGAAGCCGAGTTGCCGGCCAAGCCATTCCATCTCGGGGCGATATGTTGCCGCCTCATCGGATACTGCGATAATTGCGAGCGGGTCGTCGGTTTTCGACTCGGCGTGCAGGATCGCACTGAATCCTTCCATCATACCATGGGCGCCACCGACGATCTGGTCACCCAACTCGGCGTAGGTCTTCCCGAGCCAGCCGGTCAGGCCGATGCCGCCGGGAATGGAATCGAGCTCGGCGATGAAGAAGTGATCGTTGGTCAGAATCACGTCGGGACGGATCACGCGCGGGACATGCGCCTTGAAGCGGTTGAGCCGGGAGAACTCGATCAGCTCTTTCGGTTTGCCCGCATCGAGATACTGCGCGATCCATGCGGGCAGCTTGCCTTCGACGCTGTGACGGTACATCACATTGCAGGCGCGATAAAACGCCAGCAGCTGCGGCCCGAGCGCTTCGAGGCGGGCGACGATCTCGGCGGAAAGCGGGAACGCCTCGGGGGAAATCCGCCACGTCAGCCCGGCAAACAGGCCGGCGGCGGGCAACTGGTCGCGGACATACCGGGCGCGCTCGGCGGCGGATTGCGAATCGCTCATGACGCACTCAGAGCTGCCCGCGCAACTCAACCCGACGGATTTTGCCGCTGGTGGTTTTCGGCAACGCTTTCACGAACTCGATTTCACGCGGGTATTTGTAGGGCGCCGTAACGAGTTTGCAGTGTTCCTGCAGTTCGACCTTGAGACTGTCGCTGGCGGCGTAGCCGCTGCGGAGCACGACAAACGCCTTGACGATCTGCCCGCGAATGGCATCGGGTTTGCCGACCACGCCGGATTCCAGCACGGCGGGATGTTCCAGAAGCGTGCTCTCGACCTCGAACGGTCCGATGCGATACGCGGCGCTTTTGATCACGTCGTCGGCGCGTCCGACAAACCAGTAGTAGCCAGCGGCGTCGCGCCGGGCGACGTCGCCCGTCAAATACCAGTCGCCGCGGAAACGTTGCGTGGTCAGGTCGGGATTCCGCCAATACTCGCGGAACAGCCCCAGCGGCCGTCGCGGGCGATAACGCACGGCGATTTCGCCTTCGGTGCCGACTGGCACCTCCTGCAGGTCCGCGTCCAGGAGAGCGATTTCAAAACCCGGGACCGGCTGGCCCATCGAGCCGGGGCGCACGTCGCAGCCACGGGACCGGATGTTGGCGATCAACACGACCGTTTCGGTTTGACCGTAACCTTCGTAGATGGTCATCCCGGTCGCCTCCCGCCAGGCCGTGATGACCTCGGGGTTGAGGGGTTCGCCCGCGCTGACGCAATGCCGCAAATGTTTGAGGCGACATTGGCTCAGGTCTTCCCGAACGATGAGACGCAGAGCGGTTGGCGGCGCGCACCACGTGGTAATGGGATAGCTCGCCAAGGTCCGCAGCGCACACGAAGCACTGAATTTGCGCCGCGCGTCCATGGCGAACACCGTGGCGCCGGCCAGCCAGGGGCCGAAGAAGCACGACCAGGCGGCCTTCCCCCACCCCGTATCGGTAATGCACCAATGGAGGTCACCCGGTTTCAAATCGAGCCACAGTTGGCCCGTGACCCGGTGGGCCAGGCCATAACTGGCCTGCGTGTGCAACACCATCTTCGGTTGGCCGGTGGTGGCGCTGGTGAAATAGATGATGCCGGGATCATCGGCGCGAGTCGGTTCGCCGGTGAATTTCGGCAAGGCGTCGCGCAGCCCGGCCTTGAAGCTCGTCCAGCCGGCCCGTGGCGAGCCTACCAAAATCCGTTTGCCGCGGAACCAATCCAGCTTGCTGATTCCACCGTCGTCGGTGATCGCGGCGCGGACGCCCGCCGCCTCGATGCGGTAGCGGACATCACGGGTCGTCAACATCGTGGCGCTGGGAATAGGAACCGCGCCCAGACGGATCAGGCCCAGCAACGTGATCCACCATTCCGGGACGCGCGGCAGCATCACCAGCACCGGATCGCCCGGTCCAATGCCGCAGTCGCGAAAGAAGTTGGCGGCGCGATGCGCGTCGGCCACGATGTCGGCGACGGTGATTTTGCGTTGGTGCCGACGGTTTTGGTCCACCCACCACAGCGCCAACGCCTCCGGGGTCCGCCGCGCCCATTCCTCCATCACGGTCGCGACGAAATTGAACTCCTTCGGTGCCGTGCGGTTCACTCGCGCACCTGGCCATCTCCCACCACGACGAATTTGTAGCTGGTCAACTCCTCGAGCCCCATCGGCCCGCGGGCGTGAATCTTGTCCGTGGAAATGCCGATCTCGGCGCCGAACCCGTACTGGCCGCCGTCGGCCAGTCGCGTGCTGGCGTTCCAGAACACGCTGGAGCTGTCGACTTCGCGCAGGAATTTGTCGGCAGTGGCTTTGTTGGCCGTGACGATGGCATCGCTGTGGGCCGAGCCGTATTTCGTGATGTGAGCGATGGCGGCGTCCACGCCGTTGACCACGCGCACGGCGAGAATAAGATCGAGATACTCGGCGTACCAATCATCTTCGATCGCTGGCTTGGCGCTCGACACCAACTGACGGGTGCGTTCGTCGCCACGCAGTTCGACCTTTTTGTCGGTGAGCGCCTTCCCGATCCGGGGCAGAAACTTGTCGGCGATTTTTTCGTCGATGAGCAGCGTCTCGATGGCGTTGCAAACGCCGGGCCGCTGGCACTTGGCGTTGATGACGATTTTCTCGGCCATGTCGAAGTCGGCCTCGCGGTCGACGTACACGTGGCAGACGCCCTTGTAGTGTTTGATGACGGGAATGCGCGACTTTTCGGCGACGGCGCGAATCAGCCCTTCCCCGCCGCGCGGGATGCAGAGATTGATCAGGTCATCGAGCTTGAGCAGCTCGTCGATGGCGGCGCGGTCGGTGGTCGGCACGACCGTGATGCTGTTCGGGGGCACCCCGGGCACGGTCATCGCTTCGGCAATGGCGAGATTGCTGTGGATCGCTTCCGAACCGCCGCGCAGGATGACGGCGTTGCCGGTCTTGAAACACAGGCAGGCGGCATCGGCGGTGACGTTGGGCCGCGACTCGTAAATGATCAGGATCACGCCGATGGGCACGCGCACTTTGCGGATGCGGATGCTGTTGGGGCGGGTCCACTCGCTGATCGTGGTGCCGACGGGGTCGGGTAAGTCCGCGACTTCGCGGACGCCGCGGGCCATTTCGGATACTCGTTTCTCCGTGAGCGTGAGCCGATCGAGCATCGCCGAGGACAACCCGGATTTCCCGGCCGCATCGAGATCTTTGGCATTGGCCGATTTGATCGTGGCGGCGGATTTCTCGATCCCGTCGGCCATGGCGCGGAGCAGGGCGTTCTTCTGGTTCGCGTCGAGTTTGGCCAGCGCGCGCGAGGCGTCGCGCGAGCGTTCGGCCAATGACCGCATTTGTTGTTTCAGGTCCATTTAGAGAATCACCATGTCGTCACGGTGGATGACCACACCCGTGGCGGACTTGATTTGGATGCCGGCAACCTTGGTCAGGCCGCGCGCGAATTCAATTTGATCCTTGTCGCGGATGCTGACGACGTCGCCTTCCTCGAACTTCCCTTCCGAGCCGATGATCCCTTTGGCCAGCAGGCTTTTACCGTTGGAGCACAGCGCCGCTTTTGCCCCGTCGTCGACGGTCAGCACGCCCGCGGGGCGCTGAAAAAACGCGATCCAGCGTTTGCGGCTGGCCAGCTTGTCGGCGTGCGGGAGAAAGATCGTGCCCACATCTTCGGCGGCGAGAATATCACCAAGGACATTGGCGCGCTCGCCGTTGGCGATGACGAGCGGGATGCCAACGCGCGTGACGATCTTCGCGGCGTCGATTTTGGATTTCATGCCGCCGACGCTCGTGGCGCGGTTCGTGCCGCCGGCGAGCAACTCGATTTCGCGCGTGATTTCGGGAACGGCAGGGACGACGTGTCCATCCCGTTCCAGCAATCCATCGACGTGCGACAGGATGACCAGCAAATCGGCGTCGACGAGCGTGGCCGCGAGCGCACCGAGCCGGTCGTTATCGCCGAATTTGATCTCGTCGACCGAGACGGTGTCGTTTTCGTTGATGATCGGGACTACGCCGCGCGCGAGAAGCGTGGCCAGCGTGTTGTGCGCGTTCAGGTGGCGCGTCCGGTCTTTCAGGTCGTCGTGGGTCAGCAGGATTTGCGCGACGGTAATCGCGGATTGACTAAACAATTCGTCGTAGACGGCCATCAATTTGCTCTGGCCGATGGCGGCGGCGGCCTGGAGTTCGTCGAGGCGTTTCGGCCGCTGTTTCAGGCCGAGCTCAGCCATGCCTGCGCCAATGGCACCGGAGGAGACGACGATGATCTGTTTTTTCTGTCCGTGCAGCGCGGCGATCTGGGCGACCAGCGCTTCGATCTGACGCAGGGCAAGATGGTTTTGCGCATCGGTCAACAAGCCCGTGCCGAGCTTGATAACGACGCGGTTGACCTTGGCGAGGATTTCGTGGCGCAGTTTCACGTAAACGGAAGAGATTACCAAAACGGCGCGGGTGTGTCGAGAAGGGAGGTTATGGCAGCTTGAGCAGCAAGGACTTGCAAACTTGATATCGCAAATTGCGATATCAAAAGCAGGGCGAGGCGGGCACCGGTACCAGCCAGGGGTGTTTACCGAGCACGGGTAGCACTTGTCCAAGAAGCGGCAGCTCGCTAGACTGCGGGGTCAAATGAGCGACGACAAGGCGATTGTGCCCGTCGAACGAATCGAGCGGTTGATCTATCTGATTCGCGGACAGAAAGTGATGCTCGATTCTGACCTAGCGGAAATATATGGGGTCACGACGAAACGATTGAACGAACAGGTCGCGCGAAATGTGGAACGCTTCCCGCTTGATTTTGCATTTCAGCTTACGCGGCAAGAGGTTACACATTTGAGGTCGCAAATTGCGACCTCAAAGAAGGGGCGAGGCGGGCGTCGGTACCAGCCGTATGTTTTCACCGAGCACGGGGCGATCATGCTGGCCAGTGTGCTCAACAGCCCGGTGGCGGTGCGGGCCAGCGTCCGGGTCGTGCGGGCGTTCGTGCGGCTGCGGGAGATGTTGGCATCGAATCGGGAACTCGCGCAGAAGCTGGCCGAATTGGAAACGAAGTTCGAAGGCCACGACGACGCGATCCGCAGTTTGTTTGAAGCCATCCGCCAACTTCTCGCAACGCCGGAGCCGAAGCGCCGCAAGATCGGGTTCCATGTCAGGGAGAAGCGGGCGCGGTACGCTGTGCGTGGTGGCGGCGGCAGGAATTCGCAGCGGCGGCGGATGTAATGGGTCAGAGTGGCAAGGAGACGCGACCAATGATCATTCATGATCTAACGGACAACGAGGGACGCGTATTCGCCTTTGAAATAGAGGACTTTCAGTTTGGCAGAGAGAGCGTTTGCAGGTTGGTTCAGTCCATTCCGGGCGCACACGTTCTTCGATCACCGAAGAGGTATTTGTCCTGGTTTCGAGAAGACGTGTTTTGTGAGTTTGAACTACATGGTAAGAGCTTTCGGGCGTGGGAGCCGTTCGGAGATAACAATCGCTATTGGATTGGTCCAGAGCCACCAAAGTGGTGCGAGGAGATCGGATTAGTTCGTGAAGCCTTCTTGAAGCAGTCACCGGAACCCCGGAAGGGGATCGTCGCGTTGCTGTTTTCGAAGTGGTGATGTGTCAACTGATCGCAGCGGAGACTTCAGCTTTGATCAAGACGGGGCTCATTTGAATCTCTTCGGCCCGCCGGTCCAGGTTCTCGCTTCAATTACCCGTAAATGAGACAAGCCCTCGAAGCTGTTGTCGCTATTATTTTCCGTGTTTCGGGGTAAAGTTGGCCCGGTATGCGGAGTCGGCACGGCATGGAAGATGGTCGATGGGAGATGCCCCCGAGGGAGAAGGGGGAAAGTGGACTGGAGACCTATCGGTCCGATAGTGCGCGCGGTCGGGAGACCTGCGCACAACATACTTGGGATCGGGCAAGGTCGGAACGGCAAAGCGCCGACCCGTCGACCCCGCTCAGGACGAGCGAGTCGGCGCACTCCAAAAAGGTCGACACGATGGCATTGCCCCCCTCCCCCCTATTTCTGCGAAACGAAGCCAACGCTTTTCGGGGAACGTTGCTTGTGCATGCCACAGTCGGACAAGGGGTTACGGAAACCAAAAACGCGAAAAACGCGTTGGCTTCGTTTGGCTTCGTTTTGGGGTCCCGAGTGCCCGTTAGAGGTGTTCTGATGAGGGGTTGTGAGCCGAGATTGGCGATGGTGTGGCGTGCTACGGACTGCTTCGGAAAGTACGTTGACAGAGGGGGTGAGTTTGATAGAGTGCCCATGGCGTTACCCCCGTTGATTTGGGAAGTTGGCTCCTGCCTCTCGACAGGCAGTACAAACTCACAAAGAGGAAGTTTAAGAACATGGCTACGAAATTGAAATCGAAGAGTTCAGGCAAGAAGTCGTCGAAGTACGTCTATTTCTTCGGCGGTGGCAAGGCGGATGGCAACGGCGGGCAGAAGCCGTTGCTCGGAGGCAAGGGCGCGAACCTGCATGAGATGACACGGATCGGGCTGCCGGTGCCGCCGGGATTCACGATCACGACGGAAGTCTGCACGTACTACTACGCGAACAAGAAGTCCTATCCGAAGGTGTTGACCGAGCAGGTGAACGTGGCGCTGGCGAAACTCGAAGCGGTCACGGGCAAGAAATTCGGCGACCGTCAGAACCCGCTGCTGGTGTCGGTGCGCTCGGGGGCGCGGGAGTCGATGCCCGGGATGATGGACACGATTTTGAATCTCGGACTGAACGACGAGACGGTGGAAGTGCTCGCCAAGAAATCGGGTAACGCGCGTTGGGCGTGGGATTGTTATCGCCGCTTCGTGCAGATGTACGGCGACGTCGTCATGGGCGTGCAGAAGCAGGGCAAGGACGACCACGAGCCGTTTGACGAGGTGATGGACCATCTCAAGGAAGAAGCCGGCGTCAAAGAGGACACGGAACTGAGCGCCAAGGAATTGCGCGTCCTCGTCGACCGGTTCAAGGACCTGATCCAGAAGCGCACGGGCAAAGACTTCCCGCAGGACCCGGTGAAACAGCTCTGGGGCGCGGTGGGCGCGGTGTTCGGTTCGTGGATGAACGATCGGGCGATCGTGTATCGCCGCAAATACCATATCCCGCACGACTGGGGCACGGCGGTCAGCGTCCAGACGATGGTGTTTGGCAATCTCGGCGACACGAGCGCGACGGGCGTGGCGTTCACGCGCGACCCGGCGTCGGGCGAGAAAGTGTTTTATGGCGAATATCTGATCAACGCGCAGGGCGAAGACGTCGTCGCGGGCACGCGGACGCCGCAGCCGATTGCGAAGCTTAAATTGGAAATGCCCAAGGCGCACGCCGAACTCGTCAACGTCTGCAAGACGCTGGAGAGCCGGTTCAAGGACATGCAGGATTTCGAGTTCACCGTCGAAGACAACAAGCTGTACATGCTCCAGACGCGCAACGGCAAGCGCACGGGCCTGGCCGCGGTGCGCATCGCCGTCGAGATGGTCGAGGAGAAGGTCATCGACTGGAAGGAAGCGGTCGGCCGCGTGCCGGCGGATTCCCTGACGCAGGTGCTCGCGCCGATTTTCGACCGCAAAGACCGCGACGCTGCCGTGAAGGGCGGACGATTCCTTTGCAAGGGTCTCCCGGCGGGTCCCGGCGCGGCTTCGGGCCGGGTGGTGTTCAACGCGGAAGACGCGGTGGCGCGCGCCCACAAGGGTGAACGCGTGTTGCTGTGCCGCGTGGAGACGAGTCCCGAAGATTTGCGCGGGATGATCGCCGCGGACGGCATTCTCACGGCGCGCGGTGGCGTCTCGTCGCATGCGGCGCTCGTGGCGCGTCAGATGGGCAAGATCTGCGTGTGCGGCGCGTCGGACATCGTGGTCGATTACACGGCGCGCGTCATGCAGGTGGCGGGCCGCACGATCAAGGAAGGCGATTTCATTTCGATCGACGGCACGCTGGGCGAAGTGTACGAGGGCGAACTCAAGACCGCGCCCAGCGAAGTGGTGCAGGTGCTCGTTGCCAAGACGCTCGATCCGAAGCAGGCGCCGACGTTTCAGCGGTTCGAGAAGTTGATGAAGTGGGCGGACAAGATTCGCCGGCTGGGCATCCGCACCAACGCGGACCAGCCCGACCAGGCGGCCAACGCGATTGCGTTCGGCGCGACGGGGATCGGTCTGTGCCGCACCGAGCACATGTTCTTCGAAGGCGACCGGATCTACGCGATGCGCGAGATGATCATCGCCGAGACGAAGGAAGCGCGTGAGGAAGCGCTGAAGAAATTGTTGCCGCTGCAGCGGGATGACTTTGCCGGCATCTTCCGCGCCATGAAGGGTTACCCGGTGACCATCCGCACGCTCGATCCGCCGTTGCACGAGTTCCTGCCGCACGACGACGAGACGCAACGCGAGACGGCGCACAAGCTGGGCATCAGCCCGGAGAAAGTGGCGGCGCGCGTGGCGGCCTTGCACGAAGCGAACCCGATGCTCGGACATCGCGGATGCCGGTTGGGGATCACCTATCCCGAGATCACCGAGATGCAGACGCGGGCGATCATCGAGGCGGCGATCCAGGTGCGCAAGGAAGGCATTCCCGTCAAGCCCGAGATCATGATCGTGCTGGTCGGGTTCCCGAAGGAACTGCAGAACCAGTTGGAAATTGTCAATGCCACGGCCAAGAAGGTCATGGAAGAGAAGAAGACCCGGATTGACTACCTGGTCGGCACCATGATCGAGATTCCGCGGGGTGCGTTGTGCGCCGACGAGATTGCGAAGGACGCGCACTTCTTCAGCTTCGGCACGAACGATCTCACGCAGACCACGCTGGGCATGAGCCGCGACGACAGCGGCTCGTTCCTGCCGCATTATCAGGAGCTGGAAATCGTCAAGCGCAACCCGTTTGAGGCGATTGACCAGGCGGGCGTCGGCCAGCTGATGCAGATCGCCATCGAGAAGGGCCGCAAGACGCGTCCCGACATCAAGCTCGGCATCTGCGGCGAGCACGGCGGCGAGCCGACGTCGGTGGAGTTCTGCCATCGGATCGGGCTGACGTATGTGAGCTGCAGTCCGTTCCGAGTGCCCGTGGCAAGACTTGCCGCGGCGCAGGCGGCGCTGAAGGACCAAAAAGCCGGCGGTAAAGGGCGCGAGATCAGCTAAATCGCCCAAAAACAGCGAAAATTGCACAGGGCCGGGTCGGTGACCCGGCCCTGTTCATTTTGGCGCAGGTGTTGCTTTGAACCAAAAGCGGTTACGAAGCATCTAAGTGACTGATGGGTGACAAGTGGGCAATCTGGGTCGAAAGAGCTTGCGTAGCATGAAGTGAGGACATAGCCTGCCGGGGAGCCGGAGGACTCGGTCGCCGGCGGTAGCGTGAGACGAACATGGTCATTGATTACAATCGAGAAAGCGAGAACGGGATCAAGATTTATCTGCGCGAGATCGGGCAGATACCGCTGTTGACCCCGAAGGACGAGATCCGTCTCGCGGCGCGCATCAAAAAGGGCGACAAGACCGCGCGCACGCAGATGATCAAGGCCAACCTGCGTCTCGTGGTCAAGATCGCCCACGACTATTCGAATTTCGGTCTGCCGCTGTTGGACCTCATCAGCGAGGGGAACATCGGGTTGATGAAGGCCGTCGAGCGCTTCGATCCCAAGAAGGGCGGCAAACTGTCGACCTACGCGGCGTGGTGGATCAAACAGTCCATCAAACGTGCGCTGGCCAACCAGGCGAAAACGATCCGGCTGCCCGTGCATCTGGTTGACAAGATCAGCAAGATGAAACGGGCCGGCCACAAGCTCAGCGAGAAGCTCGGACGCGAACCGACCGACCAGGAGTTGGCCGATCTGCTCGGCATGACCCGGGCCAAGGTGGCGCAATTGCGGACCATCAGCGTGCGCCCGGCCAGCCTCGACGCGCCGATTGGCGAGGACGAGGACGCGACAGAATTCAGCGAGATCGTCGGCGACGAAGCGGCCTTGACGCCGTTTGAGCTGTTGCGCGACAAGACGCTGCGGCAGGAAGTGCGGGACATCTTGGAAGAACTTGATCCGCGCGAGGCGGAGATTCTCACGTTGCGGTTCGGGCTGGACGGCAGCAAGCCGAAGACGCTCGAGGACGTCGGCCGGAAGTTCCGGGTGACGCGGGAGCGCGTTCGCCAGATCCAGAATATTGCGCTGACCAAGCTGCGACGCATCATGGAAAAGCAGGACCGTCCGCAGGCCGTGTCGCGGAACTAGCCGCTGCTATCTTCGCGCTTCCCTTCCGCCGCGAGATTCGTTACAAACGCCCTCGCAGTCCGTTGGGGAACGATCCATCATGTACGACGAATTGAAAGCGGCCGTGCGCGACGTGCCGGATTTTCCGATCAAGGGAATCCTGTTCAAAGACATCTCGCCGATTCTACAGGATGGGCGGCTGTTCCGCATCGCCGTGGACGCGATTGCGGACCGCCACAAGGGCAAACGGATCGACGCGGTGGTGGGGATCGATGCGCGCGGGTTCATTTTTGCGGGCGCGGTCGCCTACAAGCTCGGCGTCGGATTCGTGCCCGTGCGCAAGAAGGGCAAGCTTCCCTACAAGACGGTCGTCACCAGCTACACGCTCGAATACGGCAGCGAGACCAGCGAGATGCACGTTGATGCCATCCGCAAAGGCGGCAACGTCGTCATCGTGGACGACCTGCTGGCGACCGGCGGCACGGCGATGGCGGCGGCGACGCTGGTCAAGCAGTTGGGCGGCAAGATCGCCGAGATCGATTTTCTCATCGAGCTGAGCTTCCTGAATGGCCGCGAACGCCTGAAGGAATTCCCCGTCTTCGCAGCGATCGCGTATTGACATCATTCCGTCGGCGAAGATCGCCGCCCGACAAACAACAACCGACCTGACGCACTGACCAATTGTGCGGCGGCCATCCTGACCGCCGAAGGTGTTCGGACCGGCTGGACGGCATCTTGCCCCTTGCCACCGATCTCATCTGAATACTATTGTTCGCTTATGAAGCCTATCATATCGGGCATCACATTGGCTCTTCTGTTGGCCACGAGTGTGTTCTCTGAGGAGATGCAGACACTATCAGGTACGCCCACAAGTCAAACATGATCGTCCCTGGTCCGTACTATTTGGAGATTTTTCGCGCAGGCGGTGGCAATGAGAAGTTCATGCTCAATGGGGCTGACCTGGAGAAGTACGATGGGCAGCCGGTACTTGTTCGAGGCCATATCCGCAGTCGGTGGCAGGCGGCAACAGGTGCTCAGCCTACCCTGCCTAGGTGGCTTATTTGGATGGATGTTGTCGAGGTGAAGCCCGGTCCGCACAGAGGTGAGCAAGCCGTCCCACCTCCTCAGCCTTCGACCCTTGGGACTCGCTGAGTTCCAAGCTTAACCAGCGGTATCCATTGCCGACTTGAGCCAGCGGATGTCTTCGATATGCAGTTTGCCCACCAGCGACAACGCCTCGCGGCAGGGCTTGAGCTCCACGCCGTCAATCACCGCATCGACCTCGGCCACGATGTGTTCCTGGGCCGATTGAACCAGATCGAGGCACTCTGCCAGCGACTCGTTGGTGAGTTTCAGCGAGAACCGCGCGCTCGGAATATCCGTCGGTCGACCACCCAGCTCGCGAACGATGTTGGCGAGGCTGACGCAACTGACGCTGCAGTCTTTGCGCACGCGCTTGATGACCTCACGCGCGCCGGGTTCTTCCGCGAGCGATTCGGCGCGGCGAAGAGCGCGGACGCAGGCCCATTCGTCAGCCAGGATCTCATTCATTTTGGCAACGATCTCAGCCATGTTTCTGGCGATACAGATTCAGCCAGTAAAATCCGCCGATCACAATTCCGTGCATGATCTCGCCCCTTTCGATCATCGCCGGCACATCCGCGAGGGGGACCAGTCTCACCTGGATATCCTCGGCATGGTCGAGGTTCGGCTCGGCAATTTTGCGGCAATTCTTCGCGAGGACGTAGTGCTGCCAATTGCTCTGGGTCGCCGGATTGGGTTGCACCGTTCCCATGCGAACAAACTCGTCAGCCCCATACCCGGTCTCCTCCAACAGCTCGCGGCGGCCGCTCTGTTCCGGTGTCTCGCCCGCTTCCATCAGACCGCCGGGCGTCTCCAGTTGCAGGGAGCGGGAGCCATGACGCCATTGCTCAACCATGACGACCTGTTCATTCGCCGTCAGCGGGATCACGTTGACCCAGTTGGGCTGTTCGAGAACGTACATCTCCAGAGCCTGGCCGGTACGCGGGTTCACCGTCACGTCCTTGCGCACCGTAAAAATGCGGCAGTCCGCGACAGGACTGGAGGACTGGATGCGCCAGGGTTGTGGGCGGTTGCGAGTCACTTCTTCGCCACTTTTTCGGTGATCTTCCGCAATTCGTTGCGGAATTCGTCCGGGGAGGAATAGCCAATGATCTCCGACACCTTCTTGCCGTCGGGATCGAGGAACACGATGTGCGGGATCGCTTGCGTATTAAACCTGGACGCCAGCTCCTGTCCCTCCCGGCTCGCATCGATGTTGATCTTCACCGCAATGAAGCTATTGGACAACGCCGCCTGGACATCCGCGTCGGCGAACGTGGTTTTGTCGAGCATCCGACAAGGGCCGCACCAGTCCGCGTACATGTCCATCATCACGAGCTTTTTCTCTTTCGCGGCGCGTGCCAGAGCAGACTTGTAGTCCTGGGCCCAGTCGACCGCCGCATGCACAGCCATACCGAACACCAAAAGCCACATTGATGCGATTGTCACAAATCGTTTCATGAACAATTTTCTCAGTTCGCGCCGACTGCCACTTCCCGCGCCTCGGCTTTCACCGGCGGTTCGATCCATTTCCCGTGCTCTTTGATCAGCGCGATCAATTCGTCCACCGCCTGATCCTCCGGGATGTGTTGTTTGACCTGCGTCTTGCCCACCCAAAGCGAAATCTTGCCCGGGGCCGTGCCGACGTACCCAAAGTCCGCGTCGGCCATCTCGCCGGGGCCATTGACGATGCAACCCATCACGGCAATCTTCACGCCTTTCAGATGCGACGTGCGCGATTTGATCCGCGCCGTCACGGTCTGCAAATCGAACAGCGTGCGCCCACAGCTCGGACAGGCCACGTAATCGGTCTTGAACGTCCGCGCGCCCGCCGCCTGCAAAATGTTGTAGGCCAGCTTGACTGACTTCAGCAGATTGTCTTCGCCGGTGACCTCCACGGCGTCGCCGATGCCATCGCAGATCAATGCGCCGATGTGCGTGCTGGCGGCAATCAACGCACTCGATGGCGCGTGCCGGGCGCGCCGCGAGCTGACCCGGTCGCGAATCAGTATCGGCAGATTCAACCCGCGTTGGTCGAGGATCGCTGCCAGAATGCGGTACGCGGCAATCACGTCGAGCCCCTCGGCCCGGCCAACGGCCAGAATAATCTGGCTCTTCGGAAACAAATTCAGCACGCCGGCCAACGTGGCACACTGATTGGCAAACTGTTCCGGGGAATCGCCTGCTACATCGAACTGCACCGTCAGTTCCGCCGCATCCGTCAACAGGGCGGTGACATCTTCCTTGCCGTTGTAGGGAACGTTGATCTTCTCCGCGACGTCCGCTACCGGCAGCGTAACCTCGGCGCTGTCGAGTTTCACCGCGACCGGTGTGTGGATGTGCCGTTTCCGAAGCTCCGGCTTCAACGCGGCAATCTTGCCGATGTCGGCCATCGTCTTGACGTGGAATTGCAGAATCTCGGCAAACGTGTCCGGCTCGGCGGTCGTGATTCGCTGAATGTCGCCGATTCGGGCCGTCAGCGGCACGGGCAACTCGACGCGCTGCGGATGATCCTTGCCCAACCGCAGACGCAATTCGCCGATGAAATACTCGGGTGTGGGCCGCCGGGTATAGGTGAATGGGTCGCGTTTCTCGGCCACGTTGATGATCGGCCGAGGCGGCAACCCGCCCTTCTGCTGTTGCTCCCAAAGCGCGTTGTACTTTTGGACAAGTTCCCTACAAACGGGGATTTCGTGGACGCTGTCCTCCGTGAGCGAGACGCGGACGGTGTCACCGATGCCGTCTTCCAAAAGCGCGCCGATCCCGATGGCGGACTTGATGCGACCATCCTCCCCTTCCCCGGCTTCGGTGACGCCCAGATGCAGCGGATAATTCCAATCCGCACCCTCCTGGTCCATGCGCGCGACCAGCAGACGGTACGCCTCGATCATCACCTTGGGGTTGCTGGCCTTCATCGACAATATGATGTCGTGATAACTGTTCTGACGGCAGATCCGGACAAATTCCAGCGCGCTCTCCACCATGCCCAGCGGCGTGTCGCCGTACCGGTTCATAATACGGTCGGACAACGAGCCGTGGTTGGTCCCGATGCGCATCGCGCGGCCCAATTCCTTGCACTTGAGCACCAGCGGCGTGAACGCCTTCTCCAGCCGCTCCAATTCCTCCGCGTACTGATCGTCCGAATACTCGCGCGTGGCGAACTTCTTGCGGTCGGCGTAATTGCCGGGATTGATGCGGACTTTCTCGCACCACAGGGCCGCCTCCATCGCCGCCGCAGGCACGAAATGGATGTCCGCCACGATCGGTGTGCGGAAGCCCCGCGTTCGCAATTCCCCGACGATATTCTTGAGGTTCTTCGCGTCGCTGATGCTCGGGGCGGTGATCCGCAGGATTTCGCAGCCGGCCTCGATGATCGGGATCGATTCGCGGACGCAAGCCGCCGTGTTCATCGTGTCGGAGATCAGCATCGTCTGCACGCGGATCGGATTGTCGCCGCCGACGCCGACATCGCCGACCTTCACCTCGCGCGTGGCGCGTCGTTGCCAGAAAAACGGGTCGGAGCAATAGTTCATGGCTGTGGCGCCGGTTGGCTGGCAGGCGTTGGTTCGCTGCCGTGCACGGCCGCGGCCGGCGCGCGGTCCGGCAGGAACCATTGCTCGAGATTGTTCCAGGAGACATAGGCGATGAACGTGATGAGGGCAACCGCGGACGCCATCGAGGTGATATGCACGAGGCGCGTGTTCAGTGGTTTGCGCCGCAGAATTTCGACCACGGCAAACAGGATGTGTCCGCCATCCAACACAGGGAACGGCAACAGATTCAGGATCGCCAGGTTGATGTTCAGCAGCACCGCGATGACCATGCCGCGGCGGATTCCGCCGAGCACGATTTCATACCACCACGCCGGTAGAATACCCACCGGCCCCTGAATGTTGCGGACGCTGACACCGGTTTCCTTGGAATGGTAGATCGCTCCGACCAGCCGTCCCATCGAGCGAAATACCTCCGTGAATTGTGCCATCGGCGTGGGGCCGGGCCTCTGCAACTGCATTTCGTCGCCCAGCATCACCCCGATACGCGCGACCTGGTCCTTTGGGTCGAAAGCCGGCACGACCGTCATCACAACGGGCTTTCCGTCGCGAAGCATCTTGATGACCGTCGGCTCGTCCCGGCGGGTCCGGATCAACTTGATCACCTGTTCCGAACTGTAAATGGGCATGCCCTCAATGGAGACAAACTGGTCGCCAGGCTGGATGCCAGCCGCGGCGGCTGCCGAGCCGGCCTTCACGGACCGGGCAAAAGGATGCTCCTTCGGATTCAGGTCGATCATTTTCACGCCCAGTTTCTCGTTGACCTTCGTCTCCAGCAGATAACTCAAGCTATGTCCGTCACGCGTGACCGTGACTTTCACCATCGGTTCGCGGCTGAACGCCACGGTTTCCAGAAATTGCTCCCACGTATCCACTTTCTCGTCGTTGACGGCGGTGATCCGATCATCCGAATGGAGGCCGCTTCGCCCCGCCGCACTGTCTGGTTCGACCCAGCCGATGACCGGCAGGTTCGCGGGCGCGCCCACGCCCCAGATGATCGCGGCGAGCGCCAGCGCGAACACCATGTTCATCGCCGGACCGGCCAGGGCGACGAGAATGCGAGACGATGGCGGTGCGACCGGTAGTTCTTCCCGCTTGGCCTCGGTCCCGCCTTCGATCGCCTCCATCGGCGACATCTGCGGCAGCGCGACATAACCGCCAAACGGCAGCCACGAGACACGGTAGTCGATGCCGTCCTTCACCCAGCCGAAGATCTTCGGGCCGAACCCGATGGAGAATCGTTCGATGACCATGCGCCGGCGCTTGGCCACGAGAAAGTGGCCAAGCTCATGGACAAAAATCGTCACTGCAAAAAAGGCGACCACCAGCACCGCCGGGTAAACCCAGTCGGTGAGCACACGTAACACGATTTCAAATGACACGTTCGGCTTCCTTCCTTGCCCAAAGGTCCGCCTGCAGTATAACATCCAGCGTCGGCGATGCAACCCAGGAAGCCCCGGCCGCGCCGCCTTTGTGGTGCGCGCGCATCACTTTTTCCACCGTCTCGAATATCTGAAGGAAACCGATCTTTCCGTCCACAAACCGCGCGACCGCGACCTCGTTCGCGGCGTTGAACACGGCCGGCATTGTCCCGCCCACATGTCCCGCCTCGTGTGCCAGGCGCAGAGACGGGAATTTCTCGCGGTCGGGATTCTCGAAGGTCAGCGACCCGATTTTCGCCAGATCGGTGGGCGGCATCGAGTTCGGCGACCGGCGCGGCCCGATCAACGCGTATTGAATCGGGTAGCGCATGTCCGGCACGCTCAACTGCGCCAGAATCGATCCGTCGCGGAATTCGACCATCGAATGCACCACGCTTTGGGGATGAATCACCACGTCCACGCGGTCCACTTCGACGTCAAACAGCCACCGGGCTTCGATCATCTCGAGGCCTTTGTTGAACAACGTGGCCGAGTCGATGGTGATTTTCTGGCCCATGTTCCAGCTCGGGTGCTTCAACGCCTGGGCGACGGTGATCCGGGCGAATTGCTCGCGCGGCGTTTGCCGAAACGGGCCACCCGACGCCGTCAGAATCAGCCGTTTCACATCGCGCGGATCGCGGCCCTCGAGACACTGAAAGATGGCGCTGTGTTCGCTGTCGACGGGCAGCACCCTGACGCCGTGCTTCCGTGCTTCGCTCATAACCAGCTCGCCGGCCATCACGAGAATTTCCTTCGACGCCACCGCCAGGTCCTTGCCCGCGCGAATCGCCGCGAGCGCCGGCTCCAGCCCGGCCGTGCCGACGATGGCCACCAGCACGATGTCCGCTTCCGGCATCGTCGCCAGGTCAACCAACCCTCGCTCCCCGGCGTGGACGGGAATCTTGCCGCCAATGCGGCGCTTCAGTTCGTCCGCTCTGTCCCGATTCGTCATCCCGACCGCGAGCGGCTTGAATTGGCGGATGGCCTGTTCCATGCCGTCCACATTCCCGCGCGAGGCCAGGCCAACGATGCGGATCTGATCCGGCAAATCCGCCGCCACTTTCTGTGTCGAGACGCCGATGGATCCGGTGCAGCCGAGCAGGACGACATTCTTTGGTTTCATCAAGCCGCGCCAGCATACTTCCCTCGGGCCGCGGCCTCAAGCGTTTCGTTGGGCCAGTTCGGACTTGACGACTTTTATTCTGCAGGTATGTTGCCTCCCCAATTCAATGCGGGAGGACCATATGACAAACGAGCATAAATACGAAGCGTCCCCCTTTCTACGAGCCGACCAGTAAGCGCCGCAAGGGATTCCCGTCCGAGACACAGGTAAGGAAAGGTCATCGGGTCGTCCATGGGAACAAGGAACTCCGAGAGAAATTGGGCCGAAACGATCCTTGCCCCTGCGGCTCGGGACGCCGGTTTCAAGAGATGTTGCCTCGGGACCGGCCATTATGACGGCTCCGAGCGGAATTACTTCTTTTAGGGAGTAAATTCGATCCACCCTTGGGCGAACCGCGGGAGCTTCCGCGGTTCGCCCCAGCTTGGCGCTATTACCGCAGCACCGGCCGCATGTAGGCGTAAAGCAGCGGCGGGGCGGGGCCTGCCCTGAGCCTAGGATTTCTTCCCAGTGCCGCGTAGGAGATTGGATGAGGCCTTTTTCATCACAATGCCTAATTTACAGATCCGCACATGCTGCTATGCTTTAAACATCGCAGCGTGTGGAAGGTGGAGTTTTCGAGTTTCAGTTGAGGAAAACCATCGTGCTTGCGAAGGATGCAATATCACCGAGCCGGCAGCTCATAGAGACCATGAAACCATGGCTCGCGATTGCTGTTTGTGGAGCCACTCTCGCTCTGGCAGGTTGCACCTTTCTGGGCGAAACCACCGTCCTCTCCTCAATCGGCCCAGCGCCCATCGAGTCCCCGCCAACAACCGGTTACGGGTCCCTTCAGGTCTATTCGGCTCACGCGCCGACTGGCCCGGACCTCATGGAGCAGGAATGGACCTGGTTCGCTGATTCTTGGAGCAACGATCTCTTGTACTCCCCGGCGCGCTCTGACTACGCCCTCTACAATGAGCAGGGCACCTTGATCAAATGGGTTCGCAATGCCCGCAATCAGTACGATCCGAAACCAACAAGCGTTTCTCTTCCCCCGGGCCGCTACGAAATTGAGGCCGCCGCGGACGGCGGCGAAAGCGGTACGTTCCCGGTACGGGTCCCGGTTGTCATCAAGCCGGGCCAGACCACCCGGGTACATCTCGGCGACGGCTGGCAACCAAACCACTGCGACGCCCGGGATGTGGTGCGTCTGCCGAATGGGGACTTTATCGGCTGGCGCGCGAATCCTTAGTCGGCGGGCCCAACGTCTTGCGGGTCAAGCAGCCGTTCATTACCGCAACACCAGCCGCATGTAGACGTACAACAGTGGCGCAGTGAAGAGAAGGCTGTCGACCATGTCGAGGCAGCCGCCGTGGCCGGGGAGGATGGTGCTGGAATCTTTCACGCCCGCTTCGCGTTTGACGAGCGACTCGGCCAGGTCGCCGATCACCGCCGCACTGCCCAGCAGCAGGCCGAGCACGACCACGTGCGGCACGGTCATGCCGTCCGCCTTAAGCTTGTCGGGCATCACCCACAGACACAGGAAGCTGCCGCCGACCGCAAACAACAGCCCGCCAACGGTCCCTTCCCACGTTTTCTTCGGGCTGATGCGCGGGATCATTTTGTGTCGACCGATCGATGAGCCGACCAGGTAGGCGCCGATATCGGTGAACTTCGTCACCACGACGAGATACATGACCCAAAACCGGCCGTTGACGACGGCGAAATTGATGCGGGTGATGAAGTTGCCCAGCCAGGCGACGTAGATCAAGCCAAACAAGGTGACCGCCATGGTTTCGATGCCGTGCGCATTCAGTTTTTGCGGGAACTGCCGGATAAACACCCCGATGGCGAACACCAGCAGAATGAAGATATCGAAATCGTAGGACGTGGCCGCAAAATCAGCGGTCGGCCGGGATTGCCTCATGCCGAACACAAACCAGCTTCCCGAAACCAGCGCCACGGTGCCGATCACACCCCAGACCTTGTACGCCGGCAGCCCCTTGGCCTCGCAAATCCTGTAAAACTCCCAGACCGCCCGCGCGATGACCAGGTTCATGAAAATGTACATCGCGGTCGGCGGCAGCCAGAAGACCACGGCCAACATGATCGCCCACAGGGCCAGTGAACTGATCAGGCGCCAGCGAAAGCCGCTTCGCGACGCGGGCAACGTCGTGGCCGCCGCACCATTCGTGAGACCAAGCCCGTTCGTCCCGGAAATGGGCGCGACGACGTCGGGATGTTCCCGGGCGGTGCTCAGGCGGCCTCGCTCGGGTTGACCCTGCCGAAGCGGCGGTTTCTGCCCCCGTAATCGGCCAGCGCTTTCAGGTACTCGGCCCGGCGAAAATCGGGCCAGCGCGTTTCGGTGACGTACATCTCGGCGTAGGAGATCTGCCACAGGAGGAAATTGCTCACCCGCATCTCGCCGCTGGTGCGAATCAGCAAGTCCGGGTCGGGCATTGCGCGAGTGTACAGGTGTTGCGAGATCACCTTCTCATCGACGTCCGAGCCGTCCAGCCGCCCGCTTTTCACTTCCCTGCAGATGGACCGCACCGCATCGACTATCTCCGCGCGACCGCCATAGCTGAGCGCGAGGACGAGTGTCAACCCCGTATTCTTTCTCAGCGCATCGATGGACTTTTCCAGTTGCCGCTGGGCGCGCGCGGGCAATTCCTGCAGACGCCCGATCGCGGTGAGGCGCACGTTGTTCCTGTTCAGTTCGGCAACCTCCTGCTTCAAATAGAACTCCAGTAGCCGCATCAACGCGGACACCTCGGCTCGCGGTCGGTTCCAGTTCTCCGTTGAGAATGCGTACAGTGTCAGGTAATCGATGCCCAGCTCGCCCGACACGCGGACGATCTCGCGGACGCTTTCCGCGCCGCGACGGTGTCCCTCGATGTGAGGCAACCCGCGCTCACGCGCCCAGCGTCCGTTGCCATCCATGATAATGGCAACATGATGCGGAAGATTCTTAAGGTGGTGAGACATAACCGACTACTCGGCGCGCCTTCGTTTGCCGCTTGACCGCGTCAGCAGCCAAACCAAAGGCAGCGTCGCCACAGTCCAAACCAACGCAAAGACCAGGATTGCCAGGATCACGCCAAAACCTGTCGACGCACCGATGACCAGCCCGCCAGCAACCGCGATCGACAAAGACACAGCGACAAACCACCCGAAGAACCGTCCTGCGCCTCTTACCTGTCGTGGTGTCATCGCCATGGCTACAGGAAGATCGTCTCCTCGCGGCGGGCCCCGATGGAGACGAGGCCGAGTTTCGCGCCGCTGAGCTGCGCCAACTTTTGCAGGTAAATCCGCGCGCGCTTCGGCAACTGGTCAAAATCCTGCGCGAGCTTCGTCGACGTCTGCCAGCCTTCGAACTCCTGGTACACCGGCGAGCATCGTTCCATGATTTCGAGGTCGTTGGGAATCGTCTCGTACATCCGGCTGCCCACTTTGTACGCCACGCAGACCTTGATCTGCGGCAGTTTGTCCAGCACATCAAGCTTCGTCACCGCCAGCTCGTCGATGCCGTTGACCATGACGGAATACCGCGTCGCCACGGCATCGAACCAACCGCATCGCCGCGGTCGGCCGGTCGTCGCGCCGAATTCGCGTCCCGTTTCGCGCAGGAGCAGTCCCTGATCGTCCAGCAGCTCGGTCGGGAACGGGCCTTCGCCCACACGCGTCGTATAGGCTTTCATAACGCCGACCACGCGGTCGACCTTGTGCGGCGGAACACCCGTGCCGATACAGGCTCCGCCAGCCGTCGCGCTCGAACTGGTCACAAACGGATACGTCCCGAAATCGATGTCGAGCAGCGTGCCCTGCGCGCCCTCGAACAGGATGTTGCGGCCATCGCGCACCGCCCGATTCAGCAATGTCACCGTGTCGGTCATGAACGGCCGCAGTTTTCGTCCGCACTCCAGATACTCGTCATTGATCTTCGCAAAGCTCAGTGGTTTGGCGCCGAAGGCCTTGAAGATCTCGTTGTTTTCCCGGATCTTTCGACGCAACTTCTCGGAGAAACGTTCAGGCGAAAGCAAATCGATTAGTCGCAAGCCCGTGCGCGCCACCTTGTCGGCATAGGCGGGGCCGATACCGCGCTTGGTGGTGCCGATCTTGCGTTTGCCCTTCTGCTCCTCACGAATCTCGTCGAGCAACTTGTGGTAGGGAAACACGAGGTGCGCGGTCTCACTGACGTAAAGGTTGCCGTCGATCATCACGCCGCGGTGGCGCAAGTGTTCGATCTCGCTCAGCAACGCTTCGGGATCGACCACCACACCGTTGCCGATGACGCTGATCTTGCCGGGATGCAGAATCCCCGACGGGATCAGGTGCAGCACGTACTTCTGGTCGCCGACCTCGACCGTGTGGCCGGCATTGTTGCCGCCCTGATAGCGGACCACGACGTCCGCCTGCTCGGTGAGCACGTCGATGACCTTGCCCTTGCCCTCATCGCCCCATTGGGCGCCAACCAAAACCGTCGTTGCCATAACCGACCCACCATAGCCAACCCTCAACCTGCTGGCAAGCCGCAAGCGCGCTTGCCAGCCAGCGAGTCGGGGCTGATTGTGTCGCCGTTTCGTGTCCTATCGAAGCGGAAATCGTCGATCGTGCCGAGCAGCCGCGACACCAGATCACTGCAAGGTCAGGTTCACGCGGCTCGACCCTTGGAATGAAGCGTCTACCGTCTTCGGTGCGACGAGGCTGATGCGGTCCGGCTCCACCTTTCCGCTCTGTAACAAGTAGCTCTGCACGGCGGACGAGCGGTCATCCATAAGCTTCTTGAAATCGTCCGGCGTGACCTCGGTGAGCTCGATCAGTTTCTTCTCCATGTCCGCGACGCTGACAACGCCACCCGAAGCTTCCTTCGCTCCCTGCGCCGCGCTCTTGGCGGGGTGCAACGGCTCGAAATTGGTCTTCGTTTGCAGATGGGCCAAAACAGTTTCCTCGCGTGAGGCGGATGCCTTGCTCGACACCAGCCCCATCGCCTCCGCGTACGCGAGCTTGATCAGCCGATCGTGATCCTCCGGCGCTAACCGCACCGCATCGACCGATGTCACCTTCTGGCCCGCCGCCTGCAACTCCTTCGCGCGCATCTCATCGAGGTGACGCTCCAGCTTGAGCTTCGCCAGCGCCTCGCGGTCCTTGACCGGATCGATGGAGCCGGCAATCCCGAGCTTCAACTGCGGTCGCTCGTACAATGCCGTCGCCAGACTATCGAGCTTGCTCACCTCGCCTTCCGCGAAGTCCGCCTTGCCGACCTCGAAGTTGATGTGGTCGAGGTCCTCGCCGCCTCCAACCAGCGAGCCGAGCATCGCGAACGGTTTGGTGATCGCCTTCGTGATGATGTTCATGAACACCTGCATGATGACCGGCCCGAGCTTGAATTTCGGATCATCGATGCGGCCATTGACGGGCACGTTGAGGGCGATTACCCCGTGGCGGTCCTGTAACAGCGCGATGCCGAGTTTGACCGGCAGTTTGATCGCGTCGGGACTGTTACTGGCCTCACCCAGACGCAACTGGTCTACGCGCAGCCGGTTCTCGGCTTTTAGTTCCTTTTGCGTGACGTAGTAGCGCAGGTCGAGCGACAGCGCGCCGCTTTCGAGTGGGAAACCGACGTATTTGGCCGCATAGGGCGACTCGGGCATCAGCGCGTCGTTCTGCAGCGAAATGGCCAGGTCAACAAACAAATCCGAGGACAGCGGATTGATTTTGCCTTTGATGGAAAACGGCGCGTACTTGTTGACCTTCCCGGAGAAATCGACTGCAGCGACCGTGTTCAGATCCGAAGTCAGCCCCTTGACGGTGCCGTTGAAATCTTCCACCGCCGATTCCACGTGCGGGTCGACCGACTCATCCCGGAAACGAAACGACGCGTTGTCGAGCGCGACTTCACCAATCGTCACTTGAAACGCGTTGTTGGTCTGCCCCGCCGCGGGTTTCGGCTCCGTTGCGGGCGAAGGCGCGGCTCGGGCAACAGTCTGGGTCGGTGACGCGCCGGGCAACAGCGTCACGCCCGTCGTCAGATCCGCCAAGCGAATCTCGGCGACATCCAGCCGTTTGGCTGCCGTATCCAGCGCCACGCCGCTCACCGAGAGGTGCAGTTTGTCGAGCTGCGCCCGGGCTGGTCTTGGTTGCGCGGTCAACACCGCAATTCCCGCCAGATCCACCGTCAGGTTGGAAACGGACGCGCTGGCCTCCTCGCCGGTTACGTCGACGCGGTAGTCAGTCTGCAGGTCGACCCGGCCTCCGACGACCTGAATCGGCAGGGCATCCTCCGCGTAGGCGGCGTACTTGTTGACGTGCAGCCCCGTCATCTTGAACACGCCGGCCGAATGCAGCGGTACAATCGACACGTCGCCCGACCAGGCGAACGCCTCACCGTCATCCGTGTCGACGACGACGGAATACGGGCTGCCAACCTTCGGGCGGGTCGTGAAATCAGTCAGCGTGACGTTGATTGGCCCGAACTTGCGCTGGAACGGCTTCTTGCGGTCCAAATCCGTGAACGAAAACCGGCCGTCTTCAATCCGCAGTTTGTCGATCACGACCAATGGCAATTGTTGCCTGTCGGCGGCCGTGCCGGCCGGTTTGGCTTCGACGGGTGGCGGGTTGGTGGGCGGCAGCAGGTTCGAAAAGTTGAACGTTCCATCGGCCAGTCGAACGATGTTGGCGGAGGGTTTCTTGACATCGATCTCGCTGAAGACAAGGCCGCGCTTAAGCGCCGAGATCGATTCGAAATTGATGTACAGCTCGTCCAAAGAGACGAATTCATCGCCATTGGTTTCCGTCAATGAAAATCCGCGAAGGGTAAACGACAGTGCGTAGGGATTGAGCTTCACTGCGCCGACAGCGACACGGCGATGCGTCAGCGCGGGCAGCCGCTTGAGCATCTGGGATTTGATCACCGCGGGGAGGATGAAGAAGCTGAGAATGTTGAAGAACACGAAGGCAATGCCGATGCCAATCGCCCATTTCTTGAATCTGTGATGTCGACGCTCCGTCATCACCCGCATCGAATGTACCGAAAAAACGCGGCCAAGTCAGCCGAAAAAGATGGCAAAGGAATTGCTTGAATCGACACCCAGTACAAACTGGAAAGATCACCGATGACTCCGACCCGTTCACTTCGCCAAACAACGCTGTGCGGGATGCTGCTACTTCTGTGCTCCTGTTCGCGATCCATCATCAACCCGTCGTCTGTCAATCGGGATGCCGCGGCCCGCTGCGTTCGCAACATCGATGCGTGGAAGAAGGATCTGGCCAGGCTCGATCTTCTTCGAGAGGAGTTTGACCTCACCGCCGATCAAATCCGCCGCGAATACGCGACCGACACTCCGGAGGCCAAGATGCGGTTGCGCGCGCGGCTCGCCGATGTGATCACCGAGACCGATCAAATGGATCACGATACGGATGCGTTGTTCCGGGAAATCATCCGCGACCTGGAATACGTTTCTCGGGATAAACGGACGCGGGCGCGGATCGCCGAGGTCACCAACCCCTTGCGAGACGCCGAGTACATCCGGGGTCCCGAAATCCAGTACGCGATGGATGCGGTGTCATCCCAGTTGCAGACTCTGCTGCAGGTGGATTAGGCTGATTTGTTCCGCTTGTCGATCGGCACGTAATGTTGTTCGGTCGCGCCGATGTATATCTGCCGCGGGCGATAAATGCGGCTGCTGGCCTGATCCATGATCTCTTTGTAGTTCGCGATCCAGCCGGGCATGCGTCCGATGGCGAAGATCACGGTGAACATCTCGACCGGGATGCCGATGGCCCGCATAATGATGCCGCTGTAAAAATCCACGTTCGGATAGAGCTTGCGCTCCACGAAATACTCGTCGCGCATCGCCGCGTCTTCCAACTTCTTCGCGATCGCCAGCAACGGATCGTCGATGCGCAGGACGTGGAGGATCCGGTCACACTGTTCCTTGATGATCTTCGCGCGCGGATCGTAGTTCTTGTACACGCGATGGCCGAACCCCATGAGCCGTTTGCCGCTCTTCTTGTCCTTGGCGGCGGTGATGAATTTCGAACCGTCATCGCCGTCGCGGTGGATCTGTTCGAGCATTTCGATGACGGCCTGGTTGGCGCCGCCATGGAGCGGCCCCCACAGGGCGCAGACGCCGCCGGCCGCGCAGGCAAACAAATTGGCCCGGCTCGAAGCGATCATGCGGACGGTCGAGGTCGAACAATTCTGTTCGTGATCGGCGTGCAGCAGAAAGATCAGATCCAGCGCCCGCACGACTTCAGGTTTCAAGTCGTAGTCCTGGTACGGCTCGGAGAAGAGCATGTGGAGGAAGTTGGCCGTGTACTTGTACACCGGCTTGGGATAGACGATCGGCAGGCCGCGCGATTTCCGGTACGAAAACGCGGCGATGGTGCGCACCTTGGAAATCAGCCGCGCCGATTGCCGGTCGAAGTGCTCGGGCCGATAGCCTTCCATGAGGCGCGGGTGGAAGCAACTGGCCGCATTGATCATTGACGAGAGGATCGCCATCGGATGCGCGTTGGGCGGGAACCCCTCGAAGTGAAACTTCATGTCCTCGTGCAACATTTCGTTTTGCGTGAGCAGCTCGGAGAACCGGCGCAATTCCTGGCTGGCAGGCAGATGGCCGTAGATCAACAGATACGCGGTTTCGATGAACGTGGATTTTTCCGCCAGCTCTTCGATCGGAATCCCGCGGTACCGCAAAATGCCCTTTTCGCCGTCGATGAAGGTGATGGCGCTGGTGCAGGAGCCCGTGTTCGAATAGCCGTCATCGAGCGTGATGCAGCCGGACTCATCCCGCAATTTGGAAATATCGATTGCGTGTTCGCCTTCCGTGCCGACGACCACCGGTATCTGATATGTCTTGCCACCGAGTTCCAATTTCGCCTGCTCGCTCATGGTGCCTCCTGCATGAAGATTTGTCGCATCTACGTTTACCGTGATTCGCTTCGCGCCGCCACTGTTTTTCGCAGGGAGGGCGTCTCATTTCCCGATGGCCGCGGGCCGCAGAATCGGACGCCGCGTCGGCTCGACCCATCTCTAGGCCGGGGTCTTGCCGTTCTTTTGGAAGACGTCGACGCGGGCCGGTGGTACGTTGGCCCAGACGACCGCCGTGCGGATCCGTTTGAAACCGGAGAGACAGGGATTTGGCGCCTTGCCCAGGTTGTAGGTGTACTGCACGAGCTTGCCCTCGCTCGGGAGAACGGCATGCACCTCGCGAACGATGCTCGCGACGACATCCTGGGGCAACGAACGCAAGGGCAGGCTGGAAACGACGTGGCTGACTTCAACCGTCTCCTTTCCGAGAAACGTCTTCAGCAGAGTGCGAAGATCGCCGGCATCCCCAAGCGCGACCTTCAGGGATGGAAACCGGCGCTTGAGCAGCCGCACCAGGGTTTCCGAGCGTTCGACGGAGACAATCTTCTCCGCCGGGATTCCCCGTTTGAGGAGCGCGGCGGTAATCGCTCCCGTTCCCGCGCCGAGCTCGATCACATATCCACGCGGGGCGCGCGGGACATAGCTGGCCATGCGCCGGGCCAGAAACGGGGAACTTGGCACGGCCGACCCGATGGGACGCGGATTGTTGAGCAACTCGCTTCCAAACGTCACCAACGATGTAACGGCTTCGATTGGCATGATTGATCTGCCGCCTTGTATTCCGATTCCGAGGCGAACTGCGACGTCATATCGCAAATAGAGCACGATACGAGCCACACAGCGTCATGCTCCGTTTGGCCATCGTGTGCCTCCTCGTCACGAAACGGGCGGACTATCCCCCATTTGCGCCAAAAAAGCGACAATCTTTTTTGGGTCGTCGGCCGTCGGGTTGCAAACCGCCAGAAAATGGCCTATTCATTGGGCCATGTCGTTTACCCTCGGCCAATTGACCCTGGAGTCGAATCTGTTCCTCTCCCCGCTGGCCGGGTACACCAACCTGCCCTTCCGTCTCATCATTCGCAAAATCGGCGGGGTCGGATTGTGCACGACCGACCTCGTCAACGCGCGCTCGCTGCTGGAAAAGAACCGCAAAGCGCTGGAGTTGGTCCGTTCCTGCCCGGAGGACAGCCCGCTTGCTGTCCAGCTTTACGGCGCGACGCCCGAACAGATGCGCGATGCCGCGGTGTTGTTGGAATCGCGGGGCGTGAGCGCGGTCGACATCAATATGGGCTGCCCCGTTCGCAAGATTTGCCGCAGCGGCGGCGGTTCGAAATTGATGGGCGATCACGACAAGGCGGCGCGGCTGGTGAGCCTGATGGCCGGCGCGGTGAAAATCCCCGTCACGGCCAAGATGCGGCTGGGCTGGGACGACGAAAACCTGACGGCCCCCGATTTGGCGAAGGCGCTGGAAGACGCCGGCGTGGCCGCCATCGTGGTGCACGGACGCACCCGGCAGCAGGGATTCAGCGGGTCGGTGAACCTGGCCGGCATCCGCGCGGTCGTCGAGGCCGTGAAGCGCGTGCCGATCATCGGCAACGGCGATATCACGACGCCGCAGGCAGCGAAAATGATGTTCGACCAGACCGGCTGCGCGGCCATCAGCATCGGGCGCGGCGCGTTCTACAATCCGTGGATCTTCCGCCACATCGAGCAGTATCTGACGACCGGCGAATTGCCGGCCGAGCCCGCCTTTGAGGAGGTCGTCACGGTGATGAAGCGGCATCTTGACTTGATGGTGGAAATCTTCGGCGAGTTGCAGGGTTGCCGCATGTTCCGCAAGGTCGCGCTGCAGTACGCGCGGCGGTTCGGTCCGACGAAGGAATTCCACAAACGCGTCGTCCGCCTCAGCGCCCGCGCCGAGTTCGACGACATCCTCGTCGCGTACCGCGCCTGGCGCGCGCAATTCCTCGACGAAGACGGCAGGCTGCTGCCACCGTACGAGCCGAAGCGCTTGGGGATGAGCGTTGACACCACGGACAAGGTCAAGGTGCCCGCCGGCCCGAATGAGTTGTGGTAGGCGCTTCCCTTACCGCACTGGAAACAGCGCGGCTTTGATGCCATTGAGCATGAATTGCATGGCGACGGCCGCGAGCAGCAGTCCCATCAAACGCGTGGCGACTTTCATGGCAATCGGGCTGATCCAGCGCAGCCCATGCGCCGAGACCCGGAAGATGAGGTAACAGGCCGCGCACACCCCGACGATGCAGCCGTACAGGGCCAGGTGCTGCGCCAAGCCGTCCGCCTGGCCGCGCATCAGAATGGCCGTGGTGATTGCCCCGGGCCCGGCCAACATCGGCACCGCCAGCGGCGTGATCGCGATGTCGTCTTTGTCCGTGCCGGCGGCGGTTTCCTCGCTCGTTTCGCGGACCTCGGAGCGCCGCGCCCGCAACATATCCAGCGCGACCAACAGCAACACAATGCTGCCGCCCATCTGGAACGCCGGCAGCGTGATGCCCAAGAGCCGGAAAATCCATTGCCCCGTTGCCGCGCAGACGATCAACACTCCGCCGGCCACGCAGCAGGCGAGCCGGGCCATCTTGATCCGATTGACCGGCGAATCATTCGGCGTCATCGCCAGAAATGCGGGCAGGGCGGCAATCGGGTCCACGATGATAAACAGCGAACTGAACGCGAGCAGAATATATGCGTGCAGGCTCATCCCTTGATCGTGTCTCGACCATCGCAAACCCGGACGCGTAACGCAAGCTGTCAAACATGCCTGATGTTAAGTCGCCGGTCTCCAAGCCGATGGCGGGGTTGAACAGAAAGCACAAACTTGGTAACCTTAGTACATGTCGACGAAAGGAATTGCGCTGGCTTCTATTCGAGGGCTTCCCGATACGGACAGATCGGAAGACATTGAAGAGGGCATCCGGTTTCTAGCGGCGATCGAAAAAGGCCGTAGCGATATTCGGGAAGGCAGGGTTGTGCCACACGAGGATGTTCGGAGCCAGCTCGACCGATGGCTTTCCGACTAAGCTGGGCGCGGTCGGCGCTCGCGCAATCCGTCGAGCGGTTGAGCATAACAGTCGAGGCACAGTCGTATCGAACTGTTCCTCCGTGGGCCTAACTCCGAGACGAAAATGATCACGCGAGGGTCGATATCACGTGAAAGTGCGGCACGTGCATTCCCATTTCTCGCCGAGTTCTTTGAAGGACGTCGAAATGCGATTCGCGAGCTGACGCATCGCGATCCAGAGTTCGCGTTTTGGATCCATCCAGACGGCCAACTTCACGACGCTCGCGACAGCCACCGCGATAATGTACCCAAAGGCTACGAACATATACTGCGCGATGAACCCGACTACTGCGGGTTCCTGCGAGGACGTGTGGTGAGGTTCAACAAACAGCAGCTTATTGTGGTTTATTGCCGCGTGGAAGCGCTTGCGGAATCTGAATCCAAGATCAGGCAGTTTGCCCGCGGTCTTCAACAAATGCCGCTGCCCATTGACCTCGATGCGCTTGTGATCAGCGACAACGCCGATATTTTCGGTACAGTGGCGGATATCATAGCCAGGCGCCCTACCGCCTCCTCCGGCTGGGGCTGAAGGAATAGCCTTTCATGGTGCGGACGGCGCGGACGCTGCGGCGGTCGCCGGAAAGTTGTTTCCCTTCGAACAGCGGCGTGGCGATGTAATTGAAATTCTCGACCTTGAGCTGCGGGATCTTCTGGCCGATGAACCGTTCGATGGCGCGCAGGTACTCCAGCTCCTCGATGGTCACGAGGGTAAACGCGTCGCCCACCTTCTGGGCGCGGCCGGTGCGGCCGATGCGATGGACGTAATCCTCGGGATGCTGCGGCACGTCGTAGTTGATCACGTGAGTGATGTCCTCGACGTCCAGCCCGCGCGCCGCGATATCGGTCGCGACCATGACTTCGTACTTGCCCGATTTAAATCCTTCCAGCGCCTCGACCCGTTCGCGTTGGGTGCGGTTGGAGTGCAGCGCGGCGACGGAATGGTTTTCGATTTTCAGCCGATGAGCGATCTTATCGGCGCCGTGTTTGGTCCGCGAGAAAATCAGGACGCTGTCGAAATTCGTGCGCTGGAGCAGCGCGGCCAGCAACTGAAACTTCTGGCTGGTCGCGACCGGATAACAGGCGTGCGTGACCGTCTCGGCGGGCGAACGGCTGATGCCGATTTCGATCTTCTCCGGTTGGCGGAGGACCCACGCGGCGAGCCGTTCGATTTCCGGCGGGATCGTGGCGGAAAACAGCATCGTCTGCCGCTGTTTCGGGCAGCGTTCGACGATCCGCCGCACGTCGGGCAGAAATCCCATGTCCAGCATGCGGTCGACCTCGTCGAGCACGAGAAGGCCGACGTCCTGCAATTTGACCACGCCCTGCCCCATCAAATCCAGGAGCCGCCCCGGCGTGGCGACCACGATGTCCACGCCGCGCTGTAACTGCTGTTTTTGCTCGCCGTAGCCGACTCCGCCAAATACGACCGATGTCTTCAAATTGGTGAACCGCCCGTAATCACGGAAGGCGGTCTCGACCTGGGCGGCGAGTTCGCGGGTCGGTTCCAGCACGAGGCAGCGGCACTTGCCATGGGTCTTGAGCATCGTGAGGATCGGCAGCGCAAACGCCGCAGTCTTGCCCGTGCCGGTTTGCGCCGAGCCGATGCAATCCTTGCCGGACAAAACCAGCGGTATCGCGCGGAGTTGAATCGGTGTCGGCTCGACGTAACCCGCCGCCTGCACGCCGCGCACCACTTCGTCAGAGAGTCCCAATTGCTTGAAAGGCATGTCGCATGGTAGGTGCGGCCCGTCACTTTCACAAGCAAGGATTTTGATGCCGGTCAGCCGCCGAGCGGCAGCGTTACTTTGACGCCGTAGTATGTCTGGTTATGTGTATGTGTCAGATCGATGTCGGGACGCACGGGCTCGTTCAACAGGAACCGCCACATCGGGCCGGAAAAGGCGCGCGAGGACGGTGCGTAGACGACGGGGACCGGCTTTGGGGTGTCAACCGACGGTTCCGGCTCGAATCGGTTTCGGACGGATATCGTGGGTGCCGCCGGGCGGAGAATCGCATTACGAGCAGCCGCCTCCGGCGCAATGGCCGATGGCGAGGGCTGCGGATGGCGTGCCACGGGCGCGGCGCGGACACTCACGACGGGGGCGAGAGCCTGGACGGGAAGGCGGTCCGCGTCGCGCCTCGTGGTCACGGCCAGCAGCACTGCCACGGCGCTCAAGGTGCAGCAAAAAATCGGTCGCCAGTGGCTGCCGAGGGCGGGAAGACACAATCCGTGTGCGTCGGGAAGTCTCGAAACTGAAGCTGCAATCTCATTCATGACGCCGTTCCATCGCTGCTTCGCGAGGTCCGGCCCAAAGGGGGTTGTCCTTCGTGGCGGTTGGCGGCTGATCCGCGCACAACTTGCGAATTCACGACTGCGTCCGGACAGAGCACGTCGTAAGCCACCTTGCGACAAAACACCGGAAATGGGGGTTGATTGGCGGCGAGGATTGCCGTATAAGCGGGACGCCTATGAGGCATACCCTGTCAGTTTTGGTCGAGAATAAGTTTGGCGTGTTGACCCGCATCTCGGGGCTGTTCAGCGGCCGCGGGTTCAACATTGACTCACTCAACGTCGCCCCGACGCAGGACCCGACCCAGTCCCGCATGACCATCGTGGTGAAAGGCGACGACACGGTACTGGAACAGGTCACCAAGCAGCTCAACAAACTCGTCGATGTCATCAAGGTGCTGGATTTCCGCGATGGCGAGTACGTCGATCGCGAACTGGTATTGATCAAGGTCGGGGCCGACAACAAGACGCGGGCGGAATTGATGCAGATTTGTGATATTTTCCGCGCGAAGATCGTCGACGTGGCCCACAAGGCGTTGACCATCGAGATCACGGGCGACGAATCGAAGGTCGGGGCGTTTCTGAATTTGATGGAACCGTTCGGCGTGCGGGACATCACCCGAACGGGCAAGGTGGCGATGCCGCGCAAATAGCGCGGTTCCTCGCGCATTACGTGCGAGACGGGCGAACAATCTCAGCGAACGAAAAACCAGCAACGGAGAAGATGAATCATGGCAATCATTGATTTTGGTGGCGTCAAGGAACGCGTGATCACGCGCAAGGAATTCACACTGGCCAAGGCTCGCAGCGTCCTCAAGAAGGAAGTTATCGCCGTCATCGGCTATGGCGTGCAGGGTCCCGCCCAGGCGTTGAATATGAAAGACAACGGCTTCAACGTGATCGTCGGCCAGGCCCGCGAATTCAAGCGGGACTGGGACCGCGCGGTCGCCGACGGCTGGGTGCCCGGCAAGAACCTGTTCGACATCGAGACCGCAGTCAAGAAGGGCACGATCATTCAGATGCTCGTGTCCGACGCCGCGCAACGCGCCGTTTGGCCGACGATCAAGAAGCACCTCAAACCGGGCGATGCCCTGTACTTCTCGCACGGGTTTTCGATCACCTACCGCAAGAAGAGCGGCGTCGTCCCGCCGAAGAATGTGGACGTGATCATGGTCGCCCCGAAAGGGTCCGGGCTGAACGTGCGCCGCAATTTCCTGTCGGGCGCCGGCATCAATTCCAGCTTTGCCGTTCATCAGGACGCCACCGGCCGGGCCAAGGACCGTTGCTTGGCCATCGGCATCGCGATCGGCTCGGGCTACCTGTTCGAAACGACGTTCCCGCATGAAACGAACAGCGACCTGACCGGCGAGCGGGGCGTGTTGATGGGCTGCCTGGCGGCCATAATGGAGGCGCAGTACGACGTGTTGCGCTCGCACGGCCATACGCCGAGCGAGGCGTTCAACGAGACGGTCGAGGAACTTACCCAAAGCCTGATTCGGCTCGTGGATGAAAAAGGAATGGATTGGATGTACTCGAACTGTTCGGCCACGGCCCAACGCGGCGCGCTCGATTGGAAGCCGAAGTTCAAAGCGGCTGTCCTGCCGGTCTTCCGCAAGCTTTACAAGCGCGTGTCGTCCGGCGCGGAAGCCGAGCGCGTAATCAAGGTGTGCGGCGCCAAGAACTATCCGAAACGTATCGCCGCGGAGCTGGCCACCATGCGCAACTCCGAGATGTGGCGCGCCGGTGCTGCCGCCCGCGCGTTGCGTCCGACGGAGCATGCTCGGGCGATTTCCCGCGGGACCAAAGGCCTCACGGGGCGCGCGGGCTGATCGTCCGAACCGGGCTTGTTATCGCGAGCCAGCGGATGACACTTGGTCGTCCGCTGGCTCGTTCATTTTCAACGCAAAACCGGCTGTTGTCGTCGGGACCCAATCGCGGTATACTGCCGGCCGGGTCAATCGCGAAAGGAATTATCACCATGCGCTCTGACATGATCAAGAAAGGCGCCGAACGCGCTCCGCACCGCAGTCTGCTGCGGGCGACCGGCTCCATCGAGTCCGAAGACGACTTCAACAAGCCGTTTGTGGCCATTGCCAACAGCTACACGGATTGCATTCCCGGCCACGCACATCTGAACGAGGTGGGCGCGCTGGTCAAGCGGTTCGTGCGCGAGGCGGGCGGCGTGCCATTCGTGTTCAACACCATCGGCGTGGACGACGGGATCGCGATGGGCCACGGCGGCATGAAGTATTCGTTGCCGTCGCGGGAATTGATCGCCGACTGCGTGGAAACGATGCTCAAGGCGCATTGTTTCGACGGTATGATCTGCATTCCGAACTGCGACAAGATCGTGCCCGGCATGTTGATGGGGGCGATGCGGGTCAACATTCCCACCATCTTCGTCAGCGGCGGGCCGATGGCCGCCGGCATCGTGGAACAACAGACCGGGGAGTTGCCCGCTCATCTCGGCGCGGCGACCAAGAAGTCCGACCTGATTACGGTGTTCAAGGGCGTGGGCGAACTTCAGGCCGGCAAGATCACCGAGGCGGAACTGAAGAAACTCGAACAGAGCGCGTGTCCGACATGCGGTTCGTGCTCGGGCATGTTCACGGCGAATTCAATGAACTGCCTGTGCGAGGCGCTGGGCATGGCATTGCCCGGCAACGGCACGGTGCTGGCTGTCTCCAAGGAGCGCGAAGCCCTGTATCTGCGGGCGGCGCGGGCGATCCTCAAGCTGATCGAACACGATCTGAAGCCGCGCGACATCGCCACGCTCGAAGCATTCGACAACGCGCTGGCGCTCGACGTCGCGATGGGCGGCTCGACCAACACGGTCCTGCACACGCTGGCGGTCGCCCGCGAGGCCGGTCTCGCGTACGACATCGCGCGCATCGACGCCATTTCACGGCGCGTGCCCTGTCTGTGCAAGGTGTCGCCCTCGTCGAACTACCACGTCCAGGATGTTCATCGGGCCGGTGGGATTCATACGATCCTTGGCGAACTCAAGCGGATGGGCGCGCTGACGCCCTCCTGCAAGACGGTCACGGGCAAGACGATTGGCGAGAATATCGATGAATGGGACATCCGCTCCGAGAAATGCACGCTGTGGGCGAAGGCGGTCCGCATTTCCGGCGCATCGGCATTGGTGCTTGACCCCAACGACAAACTCGGCCCCGCGGCGCGTACGGCCAGCGGAAATCTGATCCCGAAACCGATGCTGTTCTTCCCCGGTGATGAACGGGCGATCACGTTGTGGCGCAGAGCCGCGGCGTTCAATTCGGCGCAGGTGCCGGAGCAGGTCGCGCTATTTGCCGCGAAGGCACGGCTGGATGTCGAAGGGCAGGAGCCAGTGATTGGCAAGGAGGCTATTGGAGCCTTCTTCGAGAAGATACTCCAAGAAGGCAAAGGCCTCCTGCGTCAGGAACTTGGCCAACTCCGCAAGGATCCGGTCCTGATCGTCTGGAGATACGAAAAGGCCGGCGGCCGGCAGCCCTTTGCACTTTTCCTGATCAAGCGCATGAAGAATTGGGAGATTCAACGAGCGGCCGTCATCAAAAACCCGGCCAAATTGGCCAAGGCCGAGTCGGCTGGCCTGATGCCGTTCGATCCCGCGTTTCTGTTCAGCGCGAGCGATTGCATTCGCACCAAGGATATGGCGTACTCCAAAGACGGCGGCCTCGCGATTCTTTACGGCCAGCTCGCCCCGCAGGGCAGCGTGGTCAAGACCGCGGGCATCAGCGGAGAATTCAAGAAGTATTGCGGCGAGAAATTCGTCTTTGAAGGTCCGTGCGTCATTTTTGAGAGCCAGGAAGACGCCTGCGCCGGTATTCTCGGCGGAAAGGTGAAGGCCGGCGACGTGGTCATCATCCGCAACGAGGGGCCGAAAGGCGGCCCGGGCATGCAGGAAATGCTCAGCCCGACCAGCTACATCGTCGGCATGGGCCTGAGCGACAAAGTGGCGTTGATCACGGACGGACGGTTCAGCGGCGGGACGGCGGGCGCGTGCATCGGCCACGTCAGCCCCGAAGCGGCGGAGGGCGGTCCGATTGGCCTGCTGCGCGGCGGCGACCGATTGCGGATCGATTTCCCGAATCGCAAGATCGACGTGCTCGTGTCCGAATCGGAACTGGCGCAGCGTCGCAAGACGTTCCAGCCCGTGAAGCGTGAGTTGACCGGCTGGCTGGCGCGGTATCAGCGGCAGGTCACGAACGCGAGTTCGGGAGCCGTGCTGGCTTGACGCAGGGCGTGGAATGCCCCACCGAGAATGGTCGGCGAGCGGATTCGCTCAAATTTGCCGTGGATGTAGAAGCGCAAAACCAGCGGCGCAGAGGCCGCATACCAGGAGGCTATCATGCGGAAGCGGATCAACTTCCTCGCAGTGGGCATTGTGTTGGCGATCATTAGTTTCGCTTATGCGAGGTACGATTACTGTAACAAGAACAGCGCGACGCTGACGAATCCGTTCGGCAGACACGAGAGCACCACGGTCGCCAATCCGTTCATGGACAAAGATTTGTTTGGTGATTGGATGAAACATGAAGTGCTGTTCGCCATCGTGTTCCCCGTTGCGTGCGTGGCTGGTGGTGCGGTGCTGGCGATCCGGAAGTAAGTGGCTGCATCAGTGAGAAGAAAGTTTCACAAATCATCAGGCGTGAGCCCGGTGCGCTTGGCGATGCGCGCCAGCATGTGCGGGCCGATCTCCACACGGTCGTGAAACGCGAACACGTAATCCGGCCAGCCGTCTCGCGCAAGAACTCGATGGGAAGTGCCGGATTGCCGTTTGATTGTCCAGCCGATTCGCAATAGCGCCGCCAATACTCACCGGGCCTTGGCTGACGGCCACTGGCTCATGCGGGCACGGCAAAAACACCGCGCAACTCAGGAATTTCTTCGCCGTGCTCCAGCCGGTCCGCAATGACGCGAAGCGCAAGCGCCTTCGCCTTGGAAATCGCTTCTTTCCGGGTGCGCCCGTAGCTCATGGCTCCGGGCAGCTCCGTTACCTCAGCCAACCAGCGACCATCATCCTCGCGTTCGACCTCAATCTTCATGGCCAGTCTCCGGTAACAATCTATCGTAATTCCGCCCCCCTGACAAGCCTGCACCCCACCTCGCGTCGCGGGCTTGACTTGTGGCCCGTGACCTGCTACGTATAAGCGCGAAATGAAACGAAATCTCAACCTGCTGCTGGCGTTGCTGGCTCTGCTCCGACTCGCGTCGGAGACGGCGGGTTGAGGTCTATCACATAGAAACCCAAACCCACCCCGACGCGAATGTCGGGGTGGGTTTTTTATTTTCCTGCTTCGACGATTGCGTTAGAAAGGAAGAGTCATGAGCGAACAAGTATTGGTATTCGACACGACGTTACGCGACGGCGAACAATGCCCGGGCGCATCGATGCACATCCGCGAGAAACTCGAGGTCGCGCGGCAGTTGGCGCGGTTGCGCGTGGACATCATCGAGGCCGGCTTCCCCATCGCCAGCGACGGCGATTTCGAGGCCGTACGCGCCATTGCCAGCGAGGTTCAGGGACCACGCATTGCCGGGTTGGCGCGATGCGTCGATAAAGACATCGACCGCGCCGCCGAAGCGGTGAAACCAGCGGGCGACCGCGCGCGGATTCACGTGTTTCTCGCGACGAGCGCGATCCATCGCGAGTTCAAGCTCAAGATGGCGCAGCACGAGATCGTCAAGCGGGCCGTGGAAGGCGTCAAACGCGCGCTCGGATACTGCAAGGACGTCGAGTTCTCACCCGAGGATGCGTCGCGGACGGAGCCGGAGTTTTTGGCGGAGGTGACGCAGGCGGTGATCGAGGCGGGCGCGAGAACGGTCAACATCCCCGACACCGTCGGCTACGCGGCGCCGCATCAGTTCGGCGCGCTCATCAAACATCTCTTCGACCACGTGCCGAACATCCAGAACGCCGTCATCAGCGTGCATTGCCACAATGATCTCGGGTTGGCGGTGGCGAATTCGTTGGCGGCAATCCAGAACGGCGCGCGGCAGGTCGAATGCACGATCAACGGCATCGGCGAGCGCGCGGGCAACGCGTCGCTCGAAGAAATCGTGATGGCGCTCAAGGTGCGGAAGGACGCGTTCGGCGGGTATCACACAAACGTCGACACGACGCAGATCTATCGGAGCAGCCGGCTTGTGTCGCACATGACGGGGATGGTGGTGCAGCGGAACAAGGCGATTGTGGGCGACAACGCGTTCGCTCACGAAGCGGGCATTCACCAGCACGGCGTGATGACCAATCGGGCGACGTACGAGATCATGCACGCCGAGGACGTGGGCCGCTCCAGCGAGCTCACCTGGGGCAAGCACATGGGACATCACGCCGTTGGCAAAAAGCTCGAAGAAATGGGTTACAAACTCAGCGACGACGAAATCCGCCGCGTGACCGACCAGATCAAGGCGCTCGCCGACAAGAAGAAGCAGGTGTACGACGAGGATGTGATGGCGATCGTGGAAGGCCAGTTCACCGAGGTGCCGCAGGTCTGGAAATTGGGCTACCTCAGCGTGACCACAGGCGAAATCCCGACAGCGTCGGTGAGATTGATTCGCGCCGATAAACAGGAACCGGTGCAAGATGCCGGCACGGGCGACGGCCCGATCGACGCGATGCTCAAGACCATCGACCGCATCACGGGGCTCAAGGGCAGTCTCGCCGACTACAGCGTGAATAGCGTCACGCGCGGCAAGGATGCGATTGGCGAAGTGACGGTGCGCGTGCAGTTTGATGGCGATACGGCGAAGGTCGTCACCGGCAAAGGTTCGTCGACCGACATTATCGAGGCCAGCGCCCTCGCCTATTTGAACGCGCTCAATCGGTACTTGTTCGAGCAACGCCAGACCGCCGAGACCGAAAAGCCGACGCTATGAAGAAGACGAGAAACGGCAAAGCGGCGACAAGTCGCCGCACTCCAAGGCCCAAGCGGAAGATGGATGCTTGGGCCAGAGCCGAGGCTTATGGCGTCGATATGAACCTGCTGGAGATAAACCTGCGGCGGACACCGTTGGAGCGGATTCGAGCGAATCAAGACGCCCTAGATTTAATCGAGGCGCTGCAACGGGCGTACAAACGGCGACATGTCAAAACTTGAGGCTCTGCTGCAGCAGCTTGTCGAACACGACGTGGAATTCGTTGTGATCGGCGCGTTTGCCTCCACGATGCATGGGGTAACACTAACGACGTTGGACGTCGATGTTTGCTGTCCATTCACGCCGCGGAATCTGCTGAAGCTGCGGGATGCGATTGCCGATTTACATCCGGTTCACCGCCTGACGCCTCAGCGTCTGCCGTTGGAATTGACGCGGGAGAAATGCCGCGGTTTGAAAAATCTGTATTTGGAAACGGACTTGGGCGTGCTGGATTGCCTTGGTGAAGTGCTCGGTGTGGGAAGCTACGCCGCAGTGAAACATCAGAGCGTGGTTCTCGAAATGCCGATTGGCAAATGTCGCGTGCTGGGACTCGATGCACTTATTAAGTCGAAGCGTGCCATGGATCGTCCCCGCGACCGCGAGGCGGTGAAGCAACTGGAAGCAATCCGCGCGCGGAAGCGCCGTGGGAGGCAGCAGGGTGGCAAATGATGGTCATGGGCCGATCTTTGTCCAGTTTGATGGTCCAACTTGCATGCTGCCTTCAATTATGCGGCTCGCCTGATCGACCGGCGACGGCAGCAATTGAAATGATCGAGGGACGCCACGAGTGTAGTCCATCGTGGGGCTATCACCGTGCCGGGCGTATGTTCCGACCATACAATCAACCCAGTGGCGGCGCTGCTGAGTGTCCACCACCCGGAAGCCGATTCCGAAGTTAAGCGGCGTACCGTCTGAGAAGTTTCGGCACACCCCCTTGAGACTCTCAGGCGACGGAATGAGATTCGTATGAACCTTGGTGCCTACCGGAATGACCATACCCGGTTCTTGTGAGAGCATGATCTTGAAGAAAGCGTCGGTGACGGTGACTTCGTAGCACGAACGCGGAGGCAGCATGAACACCGGACCGGGTCCGGGAGGCGCGATGCCGTTGCTGAGTACCGTGTATGTGTCGTTCAGCTTGGCATCCGGAGGAGGTTTGATGGTTATGTCGGCTGAGTAAACCGTGGCGTCCCGGTTGCCTTGGTTCTCAAACTCAAGTTCCGCTGCTCCTGTATCAAGCGCCACGTGCCTGACCGTAACGGTGAGATGTTCATGAGCTCGCGACTGGACAAAATTCTCCCAAACCCACGGCACCAGCTTCAGCCCGACGGCCGTCACGGAGGCGATGATTGCAGCAATCACAGTGGTTAGAGCACCGTACTTCTTCGCCCACTTGGCAAGCCGTTTCATGCACTTGGCATCATAGCGCCAGTGGGTGTCCGTGACAAGGCGCCCGGAACGCTCTAAACGGTGCCGGTCGCTGGATTCCCTAGCTGTTGCGTGTCATGAGCCACACCTTTATCATAGCGTGCATGGATGACCGAGAAGGCGGGCGGATGTGGGATGAGAAGGCGGGGGTGTGGACGCCGCTTGCGCGGGCGGGAAGACGGCGGCGGAATGTCCGGCCCCGAAAAGGATTCGGGGCGGTTGGTGGCGTATTTCCTGATCATCCGCGGTCGTAAACCGGGCGACCTTTGATTTTGCGGGTCCGGTCTGTACTCACGAAGCGGTTCCTGCTAGGCTGTCCCCGTCGCAGGAAGTTTCCCCAAAAGGGCATCAAGTGAATCGGATGAAATCGCTGTCATTTGCCGCGTTTCTGTTGTTGTGCTGGCTGCCGTTCGCGCGCAGCCAGGTGAGCGTCCTCACCTATCACAACGACAACATGCGCACGGGTGCGAACACGAACGAGACCGAGCTTACCCCGGCCACGGTCAGCTCGAATGCCTTCCGGCGTTTGTGGTCGCGCGGGGTGGATGGATACGTGTACGCGCAACCGTTGATTGCCACGGGTATCAGTATTCCACGTTATGGCACGAATACGGTCGTGTACGTCGCCACGGAACACGACAGCGTGTACGCCTTCGATGCGGCCACGGGGCGGAGTTACTGGCACGATAAGTTGCTGCCGAAGCACGGCAAGACTCTTTCAGTCCGCGACGTTGAATGTGACGATCTGGTTCCTGAAATCGGCATCACCAGCACTCCGGTGATCGATGCGATATCCGGCACGATGTACGTTCTGGAAGAAGGGAAGACAAACGCGGTGTTCTTCCAGCGTCTTCACGCGCTGGACCTCGGCACCGGTGCGGAGAAATTCGGCGGGCCGGTCACATTGGGTGCGTCCGTATCCGGCACTGGCGACGGAAGCGTGGGCGGTCTCGTTCCGTACGACTCGCTTCGTCAACTTCAGCGCTGCGCCCTGCTGCTTCTCAACGGCGTGGTCTACATTGCCTCCGCGTCGGAGTGCGACAACGACCCCTATCACGGCTGGATTTTGGGTTACGAGGCTGCAAACCTGCAGCAGGTCGCCGTGTTCAATGCCACACCCAACGGCAACCGCGGCGGCATTTGGATGAGCGGCTGTGGTCCCGCAGCGGACTCCGACGGCAACATTTTCTTCGGTACTGGCAACGGCACGTTCGACGCGGACACGGGCGGAAGCGATTACGGCGACTGCATCATGAAGCTCGACACGGAAGCCGGTTTGACGGTCGACGATTATTTCACACCCTTCAACCAAAGCGATCTCGACGCTGGTGATCTCGATCTTGGGTCCGGCGGTGTTCTTCTGCTGCCCGATCAACCCGGCGGCCACCCGCACCTGGCCATCACGGCGGGCAAGGAAGGCCGGGTCTACTTGCTCGACCGCGACGATCTCGGCCGCTTCAACAGCGGTAGCGACAGCCAGATCGTTCAGTCACTGCCCAATGCCACGGGAGCGGCGTTCTACACGCCGGCGTACTTCAACGGCTTCATCTACTGCCAAGGCCAGGGGGATTTCCTGAAGTGTTTCTCGATCACGGACGGACTCCTTTCCACCAACCCGGTTTCACAAACCTCCGTCGCCCAGGACTTCCCGGGTTCGGAGGCGTGTGTTTCCGCCAACGGCACGAACAACGCCATCGTCTGGACCCTGCAAACGGATGGCTACGATGACAATCGACCTGCGGTACTTCACGCCTATGACGCGCACGACCTGACGGTCGAACTGTACAACAGCAATAGCCGGCACCAGTCCCCCGGTGGGGCTGTGAAGTTTGCCGTGCCGACCATTGCCAATGGCCGCGTGTATGTGGGCGCTGTCCGACGCCTGAGCGTCTACGGCCTGGAATAGCCGGCCGCAAATCGTCGCAGATACTTGAGGGCGACGGTGAGATCCTTCGGCCAAGGGGCTGTGATGGTGAGCGGCTCGCCGGGAGGCTTGCCCTCGCGGGGTCGGATCAATGTCAATTGCTCGGCGTGGAGGGCGGGACGGTCGAGGAGCGGGCGTTCCTCTTCCTCTTCCTTCGCTTTGTACTTCCGCTTGAGTTGCGAGAGGAAGAGCGGCGCGCCGCCGTAATCAGGGTCGCCGACGACCGGGCAACCAATGGCCTGAAGATGAACGCGAATCTGGTGAAGTCGACCGGTTTCGATGACGACCTCGAGCAGCGTGAAGCCGCGGAATTTCTCGCGAACGGTGACGATGCTTCGGGCTTCGCTGCCGTGAGCGAGGTCGACGCGAGCGAGGCCGGGGAATTTGGGATGCGGACCGATTAGAAGGTCGATGGTCAGCGGCGATGTTTCCAGCATGCCGCGTACGATGGCGGCGTAGGTCTTGCGCGTTTCGCGGTTGCGGAACTGGCGGGTCAGAGCGCGAAACGCGTCGCGATTCCTGGCGATGACCAACACGCCGCTGGTATTGAAATCGAGGCGGTGGACATTCGCCAGCCATTCGTCCGGGCGCGCGGCTTGCAGGAGCGCCATCAGGTTGGGCCTGGCTTTATCGAATCGATCCGGGACGGCGAGCAGGCCGGCGGGTTTATTGAGCGCCAGAAACTCGTCGGTCTCGTGAAGGACTTCGACCGACGGAAATTCGCGGCTCAATCGGATTGTGTTCACGCGCGAGCGGCTTTGACGAGCGCGGCGACGCGCCTGGGATCGACTGGATCGAAGAGCTTGCCGTCGACTTTGAGCGAGCTGCCGACGATCACGCCGTCGGCGTAGCGGAGGAATTCGCAGACGTTGTTGGCGTTGATGCCGCTGCCGATGAGGATTCTCGCCGAGGGGCAGGCTTTGCGAACGCGCTGGACGTCGGTGATGTCGGCGACGCGGCCCGTGCACGTTCCCGAAATGATCAGCGCGTCAGCGAGACCGCGGTCCAGCGTATCGCAGGCCGAATCCTCGATCTGGACATTGCCGAGCGGCACGGCGTGCTTGACGTGGATATCGGCAAAAATGGACGTGGATGGGCAAATGCGTGCGCGGTAGCGGACGGTTTGGTATGCGTCGCCTTCGATGATGCCCTGATCGGTCAGCATTGCGCCCGTGTGGACGTTGACGCGGATGAAGCCACCGCCGCAGGCGGCGCAGAGCGCGAGCGCGGTCTGCGGGTCGTTGCGCAGGACGTTGAAGCCCATCGGCAGCTTGATGGCGGCGCGCACGGCGGAACCCGCGGCGGACATCGCGGCGATGGTTTCCGGGGCGACGCGGGATTTCGTGAACGGCGCGTCGCCGAAGTTCTCGATGATGACAGCATCGGCGCCGCCGCGTTCGTAGGCGCGCGCGTCAGCGATGGCGGCGGCGAGGACGGCTGGGAAGTCACCGCCCCATTTGGGTGCTCCGGGGAGTGGCTTGAGGTGGACGACGCCGATGATGGTTTTGTGGTGGGGACGAAATAGGACGCTCATTTTTGCGCGAGTGTGGCAAAAATGAGCGCGAAATGGCAGGACTTTTTTGCAGGGCTGAGAGCGCGCGGACGCTCGGCCGAGCGGGTGCGGCTAGTCTGAAACGATGACGCGGCGCCCCTCGAACTGGCCCTGCAGACGGACCTTACGCGAATTGATCAGGTCAGCAACGATATACGCGCCAAGCTGTTCGTCACGGGTCAATTCGTTGACGGTGGCGATCAAATCAGCCAGCGTGGGGTTGGTTTCGCGGGTTGTCTTGGCAGCTTTCCGTTTCATGGGCGGGATGTTAAGCACGGCATATGCCAGCCGGGAAAGGCGGGGCGATCCGGCGTTGACGACGCCGCCCGCGTCCTGTAATGTTCCGCGCGGTTGGCGGTTGCCAGTGTCTCGCGCCGTGAGCTGCTGGATTCTGGAGCACGGACGGCAAGCGGAAGGCTGGGGATGTAGCTCAGTTGGGAGAGCGCCTCGTTCGCAACGAGGAGGTCAGGGGTTCAAATCCCCTCATCTCCACCAGCCTGTTTGTTTACGCTGCCGAAACGCGTGGTTGCTCTCTCGCATCCCCCTTGGTATAGTGGGGCTCATGGGTCCGGGTCGCGCGCCAATCCATAATTGGCCTGAAATTGGCCTGAACACACACGCAACTGATGAGGGGTAACTCATGACGAAACCGTATTCTCATCCGGACGTTCTCGTTTCGACAGACTGGGTCGAACAACACAAGGCCGATGCGAACGCGCGCCTGGTCGAGGTGGACGTCGACACGTCGAGCTACGAGCAGGGCCACATCGCCGGTGCCATCGCCTGGAACTGGCAGAGCCAGCTTTGCGACAACATCCGCCGGGACGTGCTCACGCAGGAGGCCTTTGAGAAGTTGATGAGCGAGTCCGGTATCAGTCCGGACACGACGGTTGTTTTGTATGGTGATAATAACAACTGGTTCGCGTGCTATGCGTTTTGGCAATTGAAACTGTACGGCCACCGCGATGCGCGCATCATGAACGGCGGCCGCAAGAAATGGCTGGCAGAGAACCGGCCACTCACCAAGGACGTTCCCAAGTACGCGGCGACAGAGTATCGGGGCCGCCCCGCGGACACGTCGTTGCGCGCGTTTCGCGACGACGTGGCGCTGGCGATCAAGGAGAGCCGGTTCAACCTGGTGGACGTGCGCTCGCCGGACGAGTACACGGGCAGGGTCATTGCGCCGCCGGGCATGACGGAAACGGCCCAGCGCGGCGGGCACATCCCCACGGCGGTAAACGTCCCGTGGGCGCTGGCGGTGAATGAGGACGGTACGTTCAAGGATCACGACACGCTGCTGGAATTGTACCGCGGGCGCGGCGTCACGCCGTACGACGACGCGATCGCCTACTGCCGCATCGGGGAGCGTTCGGCGCACACGTGGTTCGTGTTGAAATACCTCCTCGGGTATCCCAGCGTGAAGAACTATGACGGTTCGTGGACCGAATGGGGCAACCTGGTCAACGCGCCGATCATCAAGGGCGACAACGCCGCATAACCGATGGGTGAAGCCTCACTGCTGCCGTCGACGGACCCCGATGCGCTGCTGCGAACGATTGGCCATACGCCATTGATTCCCCTGCGGCGAATCGGGCGGGAATTCCCCCGCGTTCGCATCTTCGCCAAGGCCGAATGGTACAATCCCGGCGGCTCGGTGAAGGACCGGCCGGCGTATCGGATGATCCGCGCCGCGGAAGTGTCGGGCCAGCTTACGCCCGAGAAGATCATTCTCGACGCCACCAGCGGCAACACGGGGATTGCCTATGCCGTGATCGCGGCGCGACGGGGATACCGTTGCAAGCTGTTGATGCCGGCGAATGCGAGCACCGAGCGCAAAAAACTGCTGAAGGCGTACGGCGCGGAAGTGGTGCTGACCGATCCGGCGGAGGGCAGCGACGGCGCGTTCTATGCCGTGCAGCGAATGCATCAGGAACATCCCGAGCTGTATTTCTACCCCGATCAATACGGCAATCCCGAAAACCCGCGCGCGCATTACGAAACGACGGGGCCGGAGATCTTTCAGCAGACCGAGGGCGCGATCACGCATTTTTTCGCCGGGATGGGCACCAGCGGGACATTGATCGGCACGGGCAAACGGCTGCGCGAGTTTAATCGCGAGATCAAGTTGGTCGCCGTCCAACCCGACGGACCGTTTCACGGGCTGGAGGGCCTCAAGCACATGGAGACGGCGTCGCATGTCCCGGCGTTGTATGACCCGAAGTTTCCTGATCAGACCGTCGGGATCTCGACCGAGGCCGCACAACAAATGGCGCGGCGGATGACCCGGGAAGAAGGCTTGTATATCGGCGTGAGCGCCGGGGCGGCGATCTGCGCCGCGCTCGAGGTCGCCGCCACGATTCAGGAAGGCGTGCTCGTCGCCATCTGCCCCGATGCCGGCGCGCGCTATCAGAGCGAAAAGTTCTGGGAGGCGACATGAAACTCTCGCGGCAACTGTTGCATCGAATTCACCAGCATTTGGAATCGGGTTATCCCAACGAAGCGTGCGGGGTGATGCTGGGAAAGGATGGAGTGATTACAGAGGTCGTCTCGGTAGACAACGAGCGCACGGAGCAGCCGGCGTCCGGCGGGGAGAGTGCGCGGAATCGGTATCTGATCGATCCCCTCGCCTACATGAAGATCGAGCGCGATGCCGACAAACGCGGTTTGGAAGTGATTGGCATTTATCACTCGCATCCGGACGTCGCGGCGCGTCCATCGCAGTTCGATGCGGACAATGCGTGGCCGAGTTTTTCGTATCTGATCGTGTCGGTGGCGAAAGGCAAGGCGGTCGAATCGAATTCGTGGCGGCTGCGGGATGACCGGTCGGGGTTCGACCAGGAGGCAGTTGAAATTTCCGAGTAATGCGATAGACTATCCACCGCGAGCCGCAGACTCGATTCACGAGAACACAATGGCGATTAAAGTCACGATACCGACGGCATTACGCCGGTTTGCCAACGGGCAGGCGACGGTCGAGGTGCAGGGCAACACCATCAGCGAGGTGCTGGGCAATTTGACCACCGAGCACGCGCAATTGCGCCAGCATCTGTATGGCGACGATGGCAAGCTCCGCAATTTCGTGCGGGTGTACGTCAATGATGAGGACATTCGCGCCAAGGGCGACAACGCGTCCGTCAACGAAGGCGACGAGATTTCGATTGTGCCGTCGATTGCCGGCGGGAATCTCGCCAAGCTTGACCCGATCATCCAGGACCGCGCGAAATTGACGAATGAGGAGATCAAGCGTTACTCGCGGCATTTGATTTTGCCGGAAGTCGGGATGGAAGGTCAGGAGCGGCTCAAGGCGGCGAAGGTGTTGCTGATCGGTTCGGGTGGATTGGGTTCGCCGATTGCGTTATACCTGACTGCGGCAGGCGTCGGCACCATCGGGATGGTGGAGTTCGACACGGTGGACTTCAGCAATTTGCAGCGGCAGATCATCCATTTCACGGGCGACGTGGGCAAACACAAGCTCAAGAGCGCCGAGGAAAAACTCAAGGCGATCAACCCGAACCTGAATTTCATCCCCCACCCCGTCAAGATCACGAGCGACAACGCGCTGGAGCTGATCAAGGACTATGATCTGGTGATCGACGGCACGGACAATTTCCCGACGCGCTATCTGGTCAACGACGCGTGCGTGATGCTGAAGAAGCCGAACGTGTACGGGTCGATTTTCCGCTGGGAAGGCATGGCCAGCGTGTTCGCGCCGCACCTGGGCGGGCCGTGCTATCGGTGCTGGTATCCCGAGCCGCCGCCGCCGGGGCTGGTGCCGAGCTGCGCGGAAGGCGGCGTGCTGGGCGTGATTTGCGGCATCATCGGCAACATTCAGGCCAACGAGGCTGTCAAGCTGATCATCGGCAAGGGCAAACCGCTGATGGGGCGGCTGCTGCGGTTCGACGCGATGGACATGAGCTTCCGCGAGTACAAAATCCCGCGCGATCCGAATTGCCCCGTGTGCGGCAAGAACCCGACGGTGACGAAGCTGATCGATTATCTGGAGTTTTGTGGTATAGGTCGCGGCGAAGAAGGCGGTTCATCAGGAGATTCGATTGTGGAACAAAAAGACGAAGGACTTGGCCCCGACGACATCAGCGTCGAGACATTGAAGAAGATGCGCGATTCCAAAGAGGATTTCGTGCTGGTGGACGTGCGCAATCCCGACGAGTTCGCGATCTGCACGATCGACGGCTCGGTGAAGCTGCCGCTGCCGGAGCTGCCACAACGATTCCAGGAATTGCCCAAGGACAAGCTCGTGGTCGTCCATTGCAAGAGCGGCGGCCGGAGCGGGCGCGCGGTCAAGTTCCTCAAGACGCAGGGCTACACGAAGGTCAAGAACGTCGCGGGCGGAATTAACGCCTGGGCCGAGCGCATCGATCCGAGCGTGCCGCAGTATTAGTCCGTCGCCTCCTACTCAAGGGACGTGCCCGCAGGAGCAGTGCCGCGCTGGGTTCATTGTTTGCCTCCATACTGGCGAAGGAGGTCGCTTATCTTTTGCTCGTCTCTCTCCACAGCCAACGCAAGGGGCGTCTTACCGTCTTCGTCCCTGAGGTTGATGGCGGCACCTTTCTTCAACAGCAGTTCAACGATACCCTTCTCGCCTTGCGACACCGCGACATGCAGTGGCGTCCATCCCTGTTGATCCTGGTGATTGATATCAGCGCCTTTCGCAAGGAACAGTTCGACGAGTTCCTGTGGTGGCCGCAGGGCTGCCACTCTCAAAGGGGTCCAGCCTTTCTTATCCCTTGCGTCAATTTCAGCACCGCTTGCAAGCAACATTTTAACGATCTCCACTTCACCCTGCACAGTCGCGCTGTGCAATGGCGTCCATCCCTCATTATCTCCGGCCCGGACATCAGCACCCTTGGCAACGAGTAGCTTAGCGATATCCCCGCGTATTCGTTCGTCTCCTGGGGCTAGCGGGACACCGAGGAGTGGCGTCCGCCCTTCATTGTCTCTCGCATTGACATCCGCACCGTTCGCTAGAAGCAATTCGACCATCTGCTTATCACCACAATCAACTGCCACGTGCAGCGGTGCTTCTCCATTGTCAACCCTTGCGTTGACGTTGGCACCATTGGCAAGGAGGAACGCCGCAATTTGTTTGCGATGGAAAGCTACTGCGAAAAGGAGCGGTGTGCAGCCACCATCGCCCCTAGCCTCAATACTAGCGCCGTCGACTAACAGCCGCTTCACTTCAACCAGATCGCCGCACGCCACGGCATCGTGGATCGGCCCGCCTAACGCCACACTCGCGATCGAGGAGATTACCCAAACAACGATGGTAAGGAGTTCTGTCTTTGTCGTTTTCATAGATCGCGTCCACACCTTCTGAAAGCGGGCTCCTTATGCCGGTGTTAGACCCTTGGATGTCGGGTGTCAATCCCGGATTTTCTCCGCCTCTGGGTGCACCTCTATTCACCCAGTCACCGCGGGAAGCACGGCGGGCATTTCCTCCGGTTCGGCCAGCACCTCAGGTCTCGAAAGGGAGTGTCGAACGAGGGTGAAATCTTGGAAGTTCTGTGACCGGCAGGGACTGGAGAATACCAAAAGAGGTGGTTGCGACCAAGCGGGCCTGTGTCTAGTTTGGAGGGAGTCATTCAAGAAATCAGCGAGGATTCCATCATGATCGGCCATCCCATGGCCCGACGTGAGGCGCTGAAGACCGCGACTGTCATCGGCGTAACTGCGGCGCTGGCGGGCGCCTGTCTTAGCGGCTTGCTGGGGGCTTCTGGTGCTGGCCGTGGTCGCCCTGAAGGATGCCGCGCAGAGAGAGGTCTTCATCGAGGTCCGGCCAGTGCAGGCCGAACGGGGAGATTTCGATGTTGTTTAGCTGTTTTTCCGTGCCGCGCGCCAACCGCGGATTCTCGGCGACGGGAAACTGGACTTGCGCGCCACTGCGCATGGTCACGACGATGTGCCCGTCGCGGTACACGGCAAGTTCTGCAGAATCAGTTCCGAGTGGCTTCGCCATGGTCGGCAAGATTAACGAGACAGCCAGAAAAGGCAATGTCTCTGTTTGAATGGCAGCAGGATAGCCGTCAACGGCCTTGCGATTGTGCGGGGCGCTCCGGCTCGGCCGGGTAGGACGGGAGACCTTCGGCCGAGAATTGCGCGGGGTCGGGAGATCCTCGCACAACAAGGCGAAGAGCCAGCGCTTCATAGAAGCGCAGCTGCAGATGGATTGCGCGGTGGGCCACCGCGCGCTACCACGGCGTGGCGATGGCTAAAAAGTCGGTGGTTGTCAAGATTGGAGGTATCGCTGGGCGATATTTTCTGCTTGGCTTGGGTTGGTGGTTGTGATAGGGTTTGGGGAGCATTGTTCTTTGACAAACGAAAGCGGCTAGGGAAACGGCAAAGCGGCGACGGGTCGCCGCAGTCCAAATGGAGAGGGGGCCGTATATGTGTTTTTGCGAAACGAAGCCAACGGTTTGGGGCGTTGTGAGTCATGGAAGAGGAAGCAGGACAACGGGTTACAAAATCCGCGAGCACGAAAATCGGGTTGGCTTCGTTTGGCTTCGTTCGGGGTGTTTGGTGGGTTCGTTTGGACGTTCCGGAGCGGAATTGGGGCTTTTGCGCGTTTGTGCGGCTGAAATCTCCGTTCCCGGTCGCGGCAGGAATGCCGCTCCTACGGCACCAGGTGGACGCGGTAGAACCGTGGCGGTGCATTGGTCGCGCCGCCTGCGTCCAGATAGTTCGTCACGCTGCCGACGGTGTTGGTGACGATGAACAAATTGGTGAAATTGTCCGTGTACCCGCGGCTTGTGTCACCTGTCGTTACTTGTAGCGCGTTGGTCTTGCCGCTGCCCATCGTCCACGTGACCGAGATAGCGCTGCCCGTGGTCACGATGCTGGTGATCTGAAACACGGAAGCGGGATTGGTTGGGTCGGTGCCGGCGAGGAACTCGGCGAGATTATTCTGTCCGTCGCCATCGGGATCGGCCGGCTGCGTCGTCTGGGGACAGTCTATGCAACGGAAATACCGAATCTGCCATGCCTGCCACGCCGTCGCTGGCGTGAGCAGGAAGCCGTGCGTTGCCCCCGATGGACTCGTGCCGTAACCAACGATTTGTCCGTTGTCGTTGATGGCAGTTGCTTCCGTCAGCGTCCAACCGGAATTGGTCGGGATGAGGCTGTTGAGGTCGAACATGCCGGTGCCGTTGTAGAAGAAGGCGTGGGTCCCGCCATTGGTGGTCTCCGACGATCCCACGACCTGGCCGAGGTTGTTGATTGCCAGTGCTTGCCCGTTGGTGCCACCCAACGTGCCCAGGTCTTGCATCCCGCCACTGTACAGAAACGGGCGGTAAACGTTATTGTCGCTCGTCGTGTAATTCGCCCAACCAACGACCTGGCCAGAATTGTTGATGCCATAGGCGTGGCTCATATTCCCCCCGAGGGTACCCAGCGAATGCATCGAACCGTCCCAAAGAAAGGCGAGTTGGAAGCCGCCCGGTGACACTTCCGCCCAGCCAACCACCCGGTCGGAATCATTGATGCCGTAGGCGTAGCTGTAGTTACCGCCAAGCGTGCCGAGGTCCGTCTTACTGCCGCCGTAAAGATAGGCATGCGCGTAGCCAGAACCAGTCTGTAGATAGCCGGCAACGTGCCCGAGGTTATTGATGGCGAATCCGGCCCGCGCCGAGACACCGGCGCCAATCTGCGTCATGACTCCGTTCGTCCAGCGAAAGGCGCTGGAATAATAACCAGTGGCCGTATATGACTCACCAGCCACCTGGTTGGTATTATTGATCCCGAATCCCCAACTCCAACTCCCTCCCAGTGTGCCGAGGTCCTGCATCACTCCATTGGTATAAATGAACGCATGCGGCTGCGAGTCATAAAGACCCAGGTACGAATAGCCGGTGACCCAGCCGGCCTGGTTGATGCCTTGCGGGTGACAGCTCCCAGCACCCAACGCCCCCAGGTCGATCACCGTGTATGCTTGCGCAAATGCAGCCGGCGCGGCCAGAACGAATGCACAACCAAGCCCCGCGAGAATCGCTCGACCGAGCGAAGACCGATGTTGTCCAGCCTTCATCACGCCTCTCCTTATGAGAATCCCATTACACCGAGCGGATACTGCATTCGCTTCTCACCGCGGGGCACTTCGTACCACAACGGAGGTGTCCAAGTCGAGCACAATCCGAGCTCACTGTGGTTAAGAATGTCTCTATAACGAAACGGGGATCATCGCCAGGGCGGGACACCCGCGGTACCACGACGGGAAAAAGGGGATTGCGAAAGAGGCGAGGCTACGTTTAGTCTGGGCACGGCGCTCCGACAACCAGCGAGGATTTTATCATGATCGAGCAGCAGACGATGACCCGACGTGACGCACTCAAGACGGCCGCAGCGATCGGCGTGACGGCGGCGTTTTCACCACTGGCGGCGCTGGCCGACGCGACGACGACCGCACCGGCGGCACGCAAGAGCACAATGATCGCCATCGCGACGGCCCCGGCGCCGTTTGCACGGCAAGATGTAGACAAGATACTGGACGACATGCAAGCGCGGGCGGGCGTCAACGCGGTCTTTCCGTTCATGTACACGCATGGGAACGTGCGGGCCGGATTGCCGGCGGCGGGGTTTCGCGGGGGGAATTACGCGATCCCGCACATGGAATATTACAAGGATTGCGGGCTGACATATGAGGACATGCGGGGGACGGAATTCGGCGACGTGGATGTGTTGGCGCGGATGATTCCGGCGGCGCACAAGCACGGCGTCAAGGTGTTCACCTGGATCATCGAGGACAATGAGAGACCCGCGATACCGCACTGGGAACCGCTCTACTCCGTGGATCTGCACGGGCGGCGTTCCGAAAAGCATCCGGGCGGCCCGTGTTACAACAATCCGATGTATCGGGCGTGGCTGCTCGGGTTGGTGGAGGATTATTCGCGGTCGTATGAGATCGACGGGATCATGTGGGGATCGGAACGGCAAGGCCCGCTGTTTTATGCGCTGGGGGCGTATCACGGCGGCGGCAAGACGGACCCCGGGCGGGTCGTTTGTTTCTGCGAGTACTGCGAGAAGAAGGCCAAAGGTCTGGGGATCGACGTTGACCGCGCAAAGAAAGGGTTTGGGGAGCTGGAGACGTACGTCCGCAACGGCCGGGCCGGTATTCGTCCCCGCGACGGCTACTTCGTGGCGTTCTGGCGACTGCTGTTGAAGTATCCGGAATTGCTTGCGTGGGACAACTTCTGGGTTACGAGCCGGCACGAGTTTCAGGCCGACGTGTATCGCAAGGTCAAATCCGTCAAGCCGTCGATTGTCATCGGCTGGCACACGTGGCAAAACCTGACGTTCAGTCCGTTCCACCGGGCCGAGGAAGATTTTGCGGAGGTCACGGCGTACTCGGACTTTCTGCGGCCGGTGCCGTACAGCAACTGCGCCGCCGAGCGGATGAAGACGGCAGTCGACAGCATGCACGGCAATGTCTTCGGCGACGTACCACCGGAACAGACGCTGGAGTTCCTCTATCGCACTCTCGATTACCAGGAAGTGCCGTACAACAAACTGGCCACTGCGAGCTTTTCACCGGATTACGTTTTTCGGGAAGTGAAACGGGCGTTGGACGGCGTGGCGGGTAGCGCGACGCAGATCTGGCCGGGGGTGGACATCGACGTGCCCGTGCCCGAAGGCGCGAGCCATTGTACGCCGGAGAGCGTGAAGGAGGAAGTGTTGGCGGTATTCAAGGCGGGCGCCCCGGGCGTGTTCTTGTCGCGGAATTACGTCGAGATGAAGCCGGAGAATCTGTCTGGTGCGGGCGCGGCGCTGCGGGAGCTGGGGAAAATCTGACGAGTCGCCGCGCGAGGCGGAATGGCTTCGGCGGTCATAGACCGCCGCTACAGGGTTTGGTATAGTCGGCGCCATGGCGATACATCCGACAGCGATCGTGAGTCCGAAGGCGGAGCTGGATTCGTCCGTCGAGGTGGGACCGCATGCGATCATTGAGGAGCACGTGAAGATCGGCGCGGGGACGAAGGTCTGGGCGAACGCGTACCTGACGGGCTACACGGAGATCGGGCGGGACAACGAGATTCACATGGGCGCGGTGATCGGGCACGAGCCGCAGGATTTGAAGTTCGACCGGACGCGGCGGACGTACTTGCGCGTCGGCGACCGCAACGTGTTTCGCGAGTACTGCAACATCCATCGCGGGACGGAACCCGAGAGCGCGACGGTCATCGGGAATGAGTGCTACATCATGGCCACGGCGCACGTCGGGCACAACTGCGTGATCGGCAACAACGTGATCATCTGCAATTGCGCGCTGGTGGCGGGACACGTGCACGTGGGCGACCGCGCGTTCATTTCGGGCGGCGTGGTGATCCATCAATTCACGCACGTCGGGCGGCTGGCGATGTTCTCGGGGAACGCGCGGGTATCGATGGACGTGCCGCCGTTCACGCTGGCGGCGGAGCGCAACGAGATCCACGCGCTGAACCTGGTCGGCCTGCGGCGGATGAAGATTTCGCACGAAGCGCTGGGTGAATTGAAGAAGTTGTATCAGCTTTTCTATCTGTCGGGCATCAACGGTTCGAAGGCGCTGAAGGAAGCGTCACAGGACGGGGCGTTCCGCACACCCGAGGCGCGGGAGTTCATCGAGTTTGTGCGGAACTCGCCGAATGGGATTTGTCCCGCGGCGCGGGTGTGAGAAGCGCCGCGTGAGGGTATGCGGCCGACAACACCTTCGGAATTGCTGTGCGGGGCGATTACTGGCTGCAGGGCCCGCAGGTATCGCCGGCGGCCAGATGACCGGCGACGGCGGCCGGCGGGACGCAGACGGTCTGGTCGGGATGCCCCTGTTGTTTGTGGCATATGGCCACGGTGTCGCTCGAACAAGCTCCTCCCGTCGGGCAACCGCCACCGTGAGCGGCGAATTCTTTCGAAGCACGCGCGATGGTGCGGGTCTCCAACGAGCCCGACGCCAGGACGCGATTGGCGACGACCTGAACCGTGGTGGCCTGGAGCGCCTGACGGATTTGATCGTCGGACTTGTGGCTGGCAAACGCCTCGGCCAACGAGATGGCCATCTCGCGCCACGCGGACAGCACGGCAGCGACCTGTTCGGCGGATTCGCCATCATCGGTCACCATCCCGACCTGACCGTGCCACGTTCCTGATTCCAGCGTGGCGTCGAGCACGAGGCCGTGAACGCGGGATCGGAGGCTGGTGGGAAGAAATGTGCCGCCGTGAGGCATCACGACCAGCAGGCGCAACGGATCGACGATTTGTTGCTGCAACAGGGTCATGTCGCCGTTCAACGCGCCCTGGAACGCGCGTTGGGCGAGGCTGACCTGATCTTTCGGACCGAACCAGATAATTTGCTGGTAGATGAGACCGAGAAACTGGTGTGCCGAGCCAGACAACTCACCGCCCAGCCGCGCATGGACATACCCGTCAGCATTGAACGGGCTGAGATCGGCACTGATGGGATTGTAGTAGGCCTGGACGACGACGTCGCGAATCTGTCCCACGTTTTCGCGCCAGGTGACGGCGATGAGAGATGGCGGCTGCTGGGGAACGGCCTGGGAAGCGTTCTCCGGATGGCTCAGGAGTTGGGCGACGGACTCGACGAGAGCGGGGCTGATGCGGTCGGTTTGCTGTACCAGCGTGAGGCACTCGGTGTAATTCGTCGGGGCGAGTGCGGATGCTGGTTTCGTGGGGTGAAAAGTGGAAGCGGGCGCGGCGAGCGCGGTGCCGGGCGTCGAGGCCGGCGATTCCGGTGCGAGCGTTGCGCGGCAATGCGTTGACAGAAAGACCGTGGCCAACGAGGAAAGACAAATGGAAGCGGCGCCTCGACAGGCGATTCCGAGTTGTCGAAGGCGAAATATCCGCTTCATGACGTCAGTTAAAAACATGCAGATTCGGTGCCAGCGCGTCAACCTGGGGAGATGAAGAAATCCATCGGCTGAACCGGAACGGCTGCCGCCTGTTTTTCGACACCCTCCGACGCGAACGAACACTTCGACGAAGATAAACGTTCGACCCGCAAAGTCAACTCCGGCTTGGGCGGGACGCCCATTGTACGGGTCAGTGAGCAGGGTGGGATTCGGCGAGGCGTTCCTGTTTTTCAGCGATGCGGGCGAGGGCTTCGGCGGCGGCGTCGCGGACGAGGCTGTTCTCATCGTTCAAGGCGCGTTTGAGAATGTCGCGAGCGGAGGGGTCGGCAATCTGTCCGAGGGCCCAGGCGACGGAAGCGCGGACGCGGGATTCCTTTTCCTTGCGGAGCCGCATGTTTTCATCCATTGGCCCGGTGGAGATGGTCAGATCCTGGCTGTCTTCGGGGACGGTGTCGTAATAAGGGCGGACGGTGGCTTCAAGAGGTTTCTCGGCGCGGGCCTCGCCGATTTTGCCGAGGGAGACGGCGGACTCGGCGCGCAGTCCCGGGTCCTCGGCCTTCAGTCCGTGCTCGATCAGGGCGTCGACGGCCAGCGGATCGCGGATATCACCGAGAGCCTTGGTGGCGTTGATCTTTTCCTCGACGAGCTTCAACCTGGCGATATCAGGCAACGCGCCTGGTTGATCGGAGATGACGAGGCCCTCCTGTCCCGAGCCGGAGGCCGGGCGTGGTTTTTCGCCGGTGAGCACCTGAATCAGGGCAACGGTCGCGGTGCGATCCCCGAGTTGGCCGAGGGACTCGGCGGCGGCGCTGCGCACGAAACCATTGTCGTCGTGCAACAGCTCGACCAGTTTCGGCACGGCCTTTCGGTCGGCCAAATCGCCGAGAGCGCGGGCGGATTCGGCGCGGATGTTGGGATCGGTGTCACTGGCCTTGGCGGCGATCATTTCGAGCATTCCCTGGCCGTGAAGCTTCGGGAGAGCCCGCAGTGCGGCGAGGCGGACGACCGGATCCGGATCGTTCAAGGCCTCGGTCACATGCGGGAGCTGATCCGGGCCACCGATCTCGCCGAAGATTTTCACGATCTTTTCGCGCACATCGCGGTTCGGATCGTGAACGTGTTTGGCCAACTGCGGCAGGGCGGCCACGGCCCTGCATTTGATGATGGCTTCATGGGCATCAAACCGGGCCTCGCGATTCTCGGAGACGATCGCCTGGACAAGCGCGGCGACGGCCTTCTCGTCGTCGGGCCGGGCGAGAGCGTCGGCGGCGCGGTCGCGGACGAGGGCGTACTGGTCATCCTGGAGGCGGGCGGCGATGGGATCAATGATCTTCGCGATCCGCTCCTTGTCGTTGCGTGCCAGGGCGGAGGCCGACATGATGGCGGCGGCGCGAACGTGCCAATCGGGGTCGTTCAAAGCGGCCAAAAGCGGGGGGATCGAGGACGGATCGTCGAAGCGGGACAAGGAGCTTGCGGCGGCGGTCCGCACCAACGGACTGTCATCGCGCAAGGCTTCGATCAGCGACGGGACAGATGCGCTCGTTCCGCAGGTAGCCAGCGAGCCAACCACCTCGGCGCGGACCGCCGCGTCGGGATCGTGAATGTTGTCGAGGAGAGCAGCCTCGGCGGATTTATCGGCGATCTGGCCGAGGAGGGCCGCGGTGAGCTTGCGAACATCGGGACGCGAATCCTTGAGACCTCCCGCAGAACTGGCGACCGGCGTGATGCCCGACAGATGGATGAGCGACCCGGCGGCGGTGGAGCGAACGAACTCCGCGGGATCGCGGGTCAATTGCCAGAGCGGCTTGGCACCACCGGGTTCACCGAGGTCTCCGAGGAGCATGGCGACGAGGACGCGGACATCGGGGTGCTCGTCGGACGCCAACTCGGTGAGAGGACCGAGGGCGCGTGGGGCTTTCTGCAATTTGTCCTGAATAAAGGAGACGGCTTCCGCGGGGTAGAGATGATCGAAATGGAGCCGCTGATACGCGGCTTGGAGTTTGGGGTCGACGGGCGCGGGGGACGGTTGGCCGAGGGATGGCCAGGAGAGCGCGAGCAAGCCGACCAATCCGAGGAGCCCGAACTTGACTCGTTGTGTTGTCATGTTCGTCGCAAGTGCACAGAGCCGAGGATCTGCTGGCTAGCTGGGATAGCCCGGCCCGCGCTGGATGCGCCCGACCCCCTTGGCCAGGGCGCGGATGGCGCGGGGCAGACCTCGACCGATCAATTCGCCCGGCAGCATGCCGGTCATTTTCACGGCCGGCCCGTCGGCAACGATCTGGGCGCGGGACAATTGTTCGAGGGCGGCCTCGGCCTCGGGGCTGCCATAGCGAACGCGGGCGATCCCGATGCCCATCATGCGCGTATCGGAGAGCAACTGCGCCAGTTCCCGCGCTTTTTGCGGATCCATGCTGAGCGCGACCATTTCGGCACGACCCTCATCGAGGGAGATTTTTCCCTTGATCAACGCGGCGGCCATGTAGGGGCGGAAGCGATCGGTGAACAACAAGCCCGGCTCGGGAATGACGGCGATGAATGACACCGGCTCGCGGAGATAATTCTGAACGGTATCGTAACGGTTGTTGAGGATCGCTTCCAAGAGGTCGCGCTGACGTTTCTCGGCTTCCGGACTGGCCAAAATGACAACTTCGCGTCCGAGCGTGGAGAGCATCGATTGTCCCATTTGGAAGAACGTGTCGGGGAGCTGCGATTTCCAATAACCTTCGGAGCTGAACGCCGGCAATTTCTCGGGCACCAGGTTTCCGAAGATGTGGATGGCGACATCGCGCAGCTCGCCCTCGGCGCGATAGGTCACCAGCATCATCGCGACGTCGCCCTGGGCCAACGTGGGGTTTTCCCCGAGGGCCTTGCTGAGAGAGTCCTTGATCTGCTCGAGCAGCTGCGGGTTGTCACCGAAGGCCATTTGGAGGAACGCGGCGGAAAACTCCTTGCGGGCGGGCGCTTTGACGATCATGTCCTGGCGTTTGACCGCTTCCTGGACGACCGAGCGGACCTGGGTGGTTTCCTGGACGACGCGATGAATGCGCTGGGTCACATTGAGAGCGAGGATCCCCGCGACGAGAATGAGCACGGCCAGCCCGGTCCAGACGATTACGTTGGCCTTGGTCCCTTTACCCTTACCGTTGCCGTTCGCGCTACCAGCCATGAGTATCCTTATTGGGTGGCGATCGCCGTGCCACCCTCCCCGAACTTGATTGCCTCATCGATCCCGAGCAGTTCCCAACCCGTATCGAACCCAGCCTCGTCGGCAACCTTACGAGCCTTGCGAAACATGTTAAAGCTATCATCTCTGACCAAAAAAGCAATGTATTGCTGGTTCTTATCCAGTTTGGACAGGGTCTTCCGAAACTCGCTGATTTGGCCATCCAGCTCGGTTACCGTTTCTCCGGCGACACCCGGTTTGGCCTCCAAGCCCATTCGTCCGACCAGCAGATACCGTGGGTCCACCTTGTAATAGGCGTTTCCAACCTCTTGTCCCTGAATTGCTTTCAGAAACGACTCCAGATCGCCGCCGCGGATGCTCGGGTTCAACGTCGACATCAGTTTCTCGACCTGATCGTCCAAGCCGGCCTTGTCGACGAAGAACAACTCGTTGGTGCGGCACTCGAAGAACACACCTTGTTTGGATGTTATCTTGGCGCGAGGGGTGGGCTTGAAGACGGGTATCTTCACCGCTTCCTGAACCGTGATCAGCATGGCGAAAAACATCGCGGCCGTCGTGATGGTGACGATGTCACAGAACGACACGATCAACATTTCCGGCTCGCCCTTTTTGATTCTGGTTCGTCGCCGTGCCATTGGGTCAGTCCTCGGAAATGGCCAACGCCTTCTCGGCGGCGTTCCAGTCCACCTTGAAATCGGCGTCGATGGCGTCGTAGCCCACGTCGATGGGGCGTTTTTCGATCAGGTTGCGAATGGTTCGGAAGAACTTGACGGATTGCGGGCGGACCATCACCACGACGTATTCTTCCTCCTTGTGCTGCTGCACACGGTCGAGAAGGTGGTTGACGGGATTGTCGGGCCGCTGGAGATCGTCCCAAGTCACGGGTACGCCGGCGGGCATATCGCTCGCGTACAGGGTAAGCCCGTCGGGATGACAATCGATGTAGGAAGGGATCTTGGGATTGACGGTGTTACCGTGCCCAGAATACAGCCCGGAGAAGGCGACGATCCGTTTGCCCTTCGGGTTCATCGCGATGCGCATGACGATCACGACGAGAATCAGGGAGATCAGCTTGAGCACGATCGCCATGATCGACAGGAACGGCTCGACATTGATGTCGATCTTCTCGTAGGCCTTCCGTCGCGCCATAAGATTGTCACTCTCGAATCGTCGGTCCCACCGGTCGCAACCGCGGGTTACATTCCGTCGTCGCCGCGCGCTTCCTGGAAGACCACCTTGCGCGGACGGGACAATTGTTTGAGCAATTCATCGCTCGTGCTCAGGTGACTGCGCAGATTGGCCAGCGTCTGGCGGAATTCGTCGGAGCTGCCCACCTGCCGGAGTGTGGTCTCCATGGCCTGCGTGGTGCGCAGCACCTTGTCGATCTCCGCGCCCAACTGCGCCACCTTTTCCAATTGCTCGTTCAGGGAGTCCACCGATTGCTGGATGCGTTCGCTGTAGCGGGTAGAGGTGCTCTCCATCGTTGTCACCGCCTGACGGAACGAGTCGGCCAGGCGCGTGGAGAGTTGGGTGAATTCCTGGACCATCTTCTCAAACCGCGCGATTTCCTTCTTGTCCAATTCCTGGACCGCCTCGACGTAATTCTCGTGAGCCTCGCCGAACTGCTCGGCCTGCTCCTTGGCCATGGTGGTGAGTTGCTCGGTAAGTTCGTCGAACCGGTCGGCGAGCTTCTGCTCGTTCTTGGAGTAGATCTCCAGATTGTGCTCCTGGGTCTTGGTCAGCTCGGACACGATCCGGTGCGTGCCATTCTGGAAATTACTGGCCACGCCCTCGAGCTTGCCGCCGAGTTGCGATCCCAGATCACCGATCCGCCGCTCGTAATTCTGGGCGAACTCGTCGTATTTCTGGTTGATGATATCGCCGGCCTTGGAAATCGCCCGGGTGAAGACTTCTTCGTATCGGTCCGGGTTCGGCAGTCGCCGGAACCCCGCGTCGATTGCCTGGGCCAGTTCCTCGACGGGGAATTTCGTTTGCGTCTGCAGGCCTTGCAAGCCTTCGCGGATCGCCGCCACCATCTGCTCGATGGGAAACTTCTTCGATTCCTCCCCGCCCTCCGAGGGCATTTGGGAGAGCAACCGGTCCTCGACGAATTCATCGATCTCGTTGAGCGTCTCCTCCTCGCGCCGTTCCGCCGCCAGACTCGGGAAGGCCGACAAGCCGGCCGTGAGCAGCCCCAGCAGCGTGCAATAGAACGCCACGGCCAGACCGGTCGTGATGATGCCCACCTGCTCCTTGATTTGTTCGGGGCTGACGTTTGCCTGCCGCAAGAACGCCGCGAATCCGCTGATCCCTGCCGCCACGCCGAACACCGTTCCGACGAACCCCAGCAGGGGCATCGCCCAGATAAACAGACGATTGCGGCGGTAGGACGCGTCCGAGGCCGCCGCGTCGAGGTCGGCTTGTTCGCGGGCATATTCCGCCGTGCGCTCGAAATCGCCGGTATTGATCCACATCGCCAGCACGCGGGCCACACGGGTCAACCCGACGCTCTCGGCCAGATCGGGACGCGATTTGATGCGCTCATACACGCCAACCAAACCGGCGCGGTCGGAGAGATTCAGACCCTGCGGCAGGAGCGTGGTGTCCAGCGCGGAGCGTTCCCGGGCGTTGCGCCTGATTTTCAAGATGACCGTAGCCATGGATAGCGCCCAGACGAAAGTGATCGTGCCCTGGAAGATCAGGCGCTCGGGGAGGTATCCGCGCAGAACCACGCCGTCCTTGACATCCGATCCCAGAAACAGGTCTCGGACGAAATTATGCTCGATGGGGGTGGCATACAGCAGCGCGAACCACATGATGGTGAATGCGGCTGCGATTCCCAGCATCAGGGCGGAGTTGATCTCCGTATGCGGTCGCTCGTGCGCCGGAAACTCGACATGTTGAGTAGCCATAGCGATGTATACTCCTCGTTGAATGATCGTTTGGTTGGCTCGCTGCGCGCGCCTGCTTACCAACAAGCGATTTCCATGCTCACTTCATGGCACTCGCTACCATCCTGAGGCTTTTCAGCCGTCCGGGGCGCCAAGATGGTCCCTCACCGATACGGCGGATAGTATATCGAAACGTTTTACCTGCGTCAACTGGCGGCTTCGGCAGCCAGAAACACTCGCGTTTTGGGTGTCCGCCCCAAATGTGCGTCCCAGAACTGCCAGACCGCACACCGTACATCACCCAACTGCTTATCGCTAAGCTTCACTCGTGCAACGCCTTCCGGCGTGGAATTCGCCAACGAGTGAAGTACCCGGCCTGTGCCGGCCTCGGTTTCCCAGTCCGGTTTCCACCCGGCCGCAGCCAAAAGCCGAACTCCGAACCAGATCAGCAGCAACTCGTCGTCCCGACCCTCCAAAACGTGCAAAATCGTCCGCAAGAGCCCGTAAATCGCCGCATTCGGGTCCTCCTGCTCTGTCGCCAATTCCACCAGCTCACAGGCATAGGAAGCCGCTGTCAGCGACGCAACCGAGTTGCGCAAGGGAGCATGGGCGTCTTCGAGGTAGCAATCGTGGAGCAAATGCAGGTCGCTACGCCTGCTGGGCAAAAAGACGATCTCGTCGCGATAGAAGAGGTCGATCTTGCCCTGAAACGGTCCCTTCGCCCGACGTGCCCCTTTGGCAAGCGTCTTGAGCTTGCCAAACTCGCGCGTGTACCACGTCACCAAGAGGCTGGATTCGGTCACTGGTTGCCGGCGCAAGACAATCCCCTCGGCGCGCTCCGTGTCCATGGGATCTCAGGTTTGTCCGAGCTTGAGAGTTTCCTGCGACGACGCCGTGAAGGATGGCACGACTGCCCCACCCGAAATCACCATCTTCATTCCTTCGGCGACGGTCATGGTCAGGTCCACCAACTGCCCGCGCGGCACGAGAATCAGAAATCCACTCGTTGGATTAGGGGTGGTGGGGACGAAGACATTGATCACAGTTTCTCCCGTCTTCGCCTGCGCTTCGCCCTCGGTTTCGCTCGTCACAAAACCGATCGAATAGACTCCCGGGCGGGGGAACTCGACCAACACGACGCGCTGAAACATCGTCTTCTGCCCGGAAAGCACCGTGTGGCTGATCTCCTTCATGAAGCCATACGTCTTGTTCATCAGCGGCACGCGACCGATCATCGCTTCCGTGGCCGATATCATCCGCCGGCCCACCACGTGACGCGTGATCCATCCCACTCCGGTCGTAAGTCCTACAAACAGGACCAGTGCGACGACCCGGTACAGCGGCGTGAGCATCTGCTGGCGCAACGCATCCGGCAGCATGAAATCCGTCACCCACCTGAATACGCTGAGGAGAATCAGCGCCGACGCGGCCACCGGCACGACCACCAGCAACCCGGCAAAAAACGAATTCCGCAGCTTTTTCCACACCTCGCCCATGGGCGCGTCATCGTAACCGCCGATTGCAGCGCTGTCAAACGCGCCACGCGGAGAAGCGGCGGCCGCCGCTTCATCTGGGGCCGCTACGGCAACAGCACCCGCACGCGGTAGTACCGATTGGTCGGCACGCCGGGCAGGCTCGAATCCGTCATGTTCGTGACGATCCCCAGCCCATTTCCGCCACCGAGAATGTTGGTCTGGCCCGTGTCCTGCCACCCATCACTTGTGTAGTTGCCGCTGGGATCACCCTGCGTGAAATCCAGCACGTTCGTCCGCGACGCAATCCCGGGCGTGTACGTGTTGTCACCATTGGGACCGA